>Ga0098068_1000913_pt1 | contig 11045 bp, 8 predicted proteins | sample 26BtaG_FD_75059 | JGI IMG/M metagenome (GOLD analysis project Ga0098068, IMG submission 75059) | Marine viral communities from Cariaco Basin, Caribbean Sea - 26B_WHOI_OMZ_CsCl | ecosystem: Environmental > Aquatic > Marine > Oceanic | place: Caribbean Sea: Cariaco Basin | collected 2014-11-09 | reverse complement strand
CGCGGGCGCAGCCGCACCACATCGCGCAGCTCCCCGCCAAAGCGCCATTCAGAGACCGGGCTGATGGGCGAGGCAGACACCACCTTGTGCTGCAACAGATCACCCGGGGTCAGGGGCGTTCCCGCCGCCGCAAGATACGCAGGCGATCCACAGACCACCCGATGCACCTGCCCCACCCGCACTGCCGTCAGCCCCGAGGAGGGCAGCTCTCCGATGCGCACCGCCAGATCAAACCCCTCCTCAACCATGTTCACAATCCGGTCCACCATGACCACCTCGGCGCTGACACCTGCATAGGTGTCCAGAAACTCGGTCAGAATAGGTGTTACATAGATGCGGCCGAACTCATTCGGGCAGGTAATGCGCAGCTGACCAACCGGATTGGAGGCCGCGCCGGTGGCGGCATCATCTGCAGCTTGCATCTGCGCCAGAATGTGGCGGGCATCCTCAAGATAGCGGCGCCCTACATCAGTCAGACGCACGCTGCGGGTGGTGCGGGTAAACAGGCGTGCGCCCAGCCGCGCCTCCAGCGCATTCACCCCCCGCGTCGCCGACGGAGCACTCAACCCCAGCCGCCGCGCCCCGGCGGCAAAACTCTCCGCCTCGGCCACCGCAACAAACACCTCGAGGCTCTGCAATCGATCCATATTACCATCACTTCGCGAAATAATGCCTTTCGCAAACAGTATATTCATTCGCAGATCGGGGCAAACTACCTTTCCCCCATCACCAGAGGGCCATCACATTGCGGCCCAGCCGAATGTCAACGCTGACCCAAAGACCTCAAAGAACAGGACATCCCATGACCCCCATCAAACTCTACCGCAATCCAAAATCCGGCCACTGCCACCGTGTCGAGCTGCTTCTGGCCTTTCTCGGCCTGCCTTATGAAACCATTGACCTCGACATGGCCAATGGTGCGCACAAAGCCCCGGAATACCTCAAGATCAGCCCCTTCGGCAAAGTTCCCGCCATCGACGACAGCGGCTATACCCTGTCCGATTCCAACGCCATTCTGGTCTATCTGGTCCAGACCTACGCAAAAGGGTCGCACTGGTTGCCCGAAGACCCAAAGACCGCAGCAGAAGTGCAGCGCTGGCTGACCATTGCCGCCGACAACATCTTTTCCGGCCCCTGCTCTGCCCGTCTGGTCACACTGTTTGGCGCGCAGCTGGATCACGCAGCAGCCATCGCCAAATCACATGACCTGTTCAAACTGATGGAAACCCATCTGAACGGCCGCAACTGGCTCGCCGCCGAAACCATCACGATCGCGGATATTGCAGGCTACAGCTATATCGCGCACGCACCGGAAGGCGGCGTGGATCTGGCGCCCTATCCCAATCTGCGCGCCTGGCTGAACCGGATCGAAGCAGAGGACAATTTTGTCCCCATGGTCGCATCCGAGGTGCCGGAACTGGCCTGATCCTTCCCCGGCAGCCCCACGACAAAAAACTGCCCTGTGTCTGGCCCGCGCCTTTGGGTCCGACACAGGGCCCCCACCCCGCAACACTCCCCACCCCGCAAAACTCCCCAAACCACAGGAGACGTGACAATGGACAAGGCCCTGAATGTGACCCAGCCCCCCAATCCCTTTCACGCCGGGGAACTGGAGGCGCAGGCACGCGCCGGCGCGGGGGATGTGGCGGCCTGGGCCGGTGGCTTCATCCGCGACCACATGCCCGCCCAGCACCGCGATTTCTATACCTCCCTGCCGTTCCTCGTCATGGCTGGCGCCGATGCCAAGGGCCAGACCTGGGTCACGCTGGTCGATGGGGCCGAGGGCTTCATCACTTCGCCCAATGCCAAATCCCTGTCTCTCGACACCCATATCGCCCCCGCCGATCCGCTCGCAGCCGCCTTTGAGGCAGGCACGGACATCGGCGTGGTCGGGATCGAATTGCACAGTCGCCGCCGCAACCGCTTCAGCGGTCATATCCGCAAGACCACGGCAGGCTACGGCATCGACATCCGCCAGACCTTTGGCAACTGTCCGCAATATATCCACGAACGCAGCTGGCGGCGGGTCGCCGCCGCGCCAAAACCCGCCCGGCACAGCGCCAGCTTGCGCAGCGCACAGATCAGACAGATTAGCCGCGCCGACACGCTGTTCATCGGCTCCGGCCATCAAAAGGGCGCGGACGTGCCGTCGCGCGGCTATGATGCGTCACACCGGGGCGGCGCGCCGGGTTTTGTGCATGTCGCCAGCCCCACCCGGCTCGCTATTCCGGACTACTCTGGCAACAACTTTTTCAACACCATCGGCAATATCCTGACCGACGAACGGGTCGGTCTCGTTTTTGTCGACTTTGAAACCGGCAGCCTGCTGCACGTCAGCGGGCGCGCCCATGTCAACTGGCGCCCGGAAAACAGCCACGACCCCGCCGCCTGGCGCATGATCGAGGTGGACATCGACGCCGTGGTGGAACGGCCCAATGCCCTGTCCCTGCGCTGGTCCGGCGGGATCACCAGCACCCGCGCGCTGCAGGTCCTGCGCCGCGAGGAGGAAACGCCTGAAATCACCTCCTTTTATCTGGGCGCAATGGATGGCAAGCCGCTGCCGCCCTTCAAGGCCGGGCAACACCTGCCGGTCGAGGTGGACATCGAGGGCCAGTACATCCCGGCCAGCCGCAGCTATTCGCTCTCTGGCGCGTCGGATGCCAGCGGGCACTACCGCCTGTCGATCAAACGCGAACCCCAAGGCCAGGTCTCCCGCCTGCTGCACGACACCCTCAAAGCCGGTGACACCCTGCGCGCTGGCAAACCCTCCGGCGATTTCACCCGCCCGGTGTCAGAACGCCCGCTGTTCCTGGTCAGTGCAGGCGTCGGCCTCACCCCTATGGTCGCCATGCTGCACGAAACCCTCGCGCAACAGCCCGACCGCCCGGTCTGCTACATCCACGGGACGCGCAATCGGCGCCACCACGCCCTGCGAAACGAAGTTGCCGCGCTGATCGCATCCGCCCCCAATGCCCGCCAGCTGCGCTATTTCAGCGATCCTGCCCCCTCCGACAGGATGGGACACGATTATGACCACCACGGCAGGATCACCGCAGCAGAGCTGCTCACGCTCAATGGGGCAACTGAGGCGGATTTCATGCTTTGTGGACCGGCCGCAATGATCGGCAGCCTGCGCCAACAGCTTGAGGCATCCGGCATCGCATCAGGGCGGATCCACTTTGAAACCTTCGGACCGACGCAACCCGCCGCCACCAAGGCGCCCCCTGCGGTCTGAGGCTGCAAACCACCGGCTCCTCCGGCAAATTGGCGCCGGGGGCAGCCAGAATGCGTGTTTCCTATTGGAAACGTCGGAAACGGGCGTTACCCCTGCCATCAGACACCTTAGAATGGTTCCATGATGGACAGCTACCGCCTGCACTATGCCCCCGACAACGCCTCGCTGGTGATCCGGCTCGCGTTGGAAGAGATGGGCCAGCCCTATCAGACCGCTTTGGTCGATCGTCGCGCAGCTGCGCATAAGTCAGCCGCCTACAGGGCGCTCAATCCGGCAGGTCTGATCCCGGTTCTGGAAACCCCAGACGGGGCGATCTTTGAAACGGCCGCGATCCTGCTGTGGCTGGCCGACCGCCACCCAGAGGCAGGCCTCATGCCGACCCCAGACAGCCCCCGCCGCGCCCATGCGCTCAAGTGGCTGTTTCACCTTTCCAACACGGTTCACGCCGATCTGCGGATCCTGTTCTATCCGGACAAATACATCGGCAGCGACCCTGCCCACCAGACCGCGCTGCAAGACGGCATTTGCGCCCGCCTGAAGGTGCATCTGGAAAACATCGATCGTGAATGCACCGCCAATCCCGACCTTCTTTGGCGGGACGCCGAGGATGGCCTCACGCCCACTGCGCCGCTGCTGTATCTTGCCTGCATGATGCGCTGGATGGCACTTTATCCCAGCACGTGGGATCGCAGCTGGTTTGACATCACCGCAACACCCGCCCTCGCGGCGGCGCTGGCACAGCTGGAACAGCGCCCCAGCACCGCAACCGCCGCTCAGGCAGAGGGGCTCGGCCCCACCCCGTTCACACAGCCCTCTTACGCAAATCCCTCAGAAGGATCAGCCACCTAATGTTCCTCTCCGTTTTTGACATGTTCAAAGTGGGCATCGGCCCGTCGTCCTCCCACACCATGGGGCCGATGGTGGCCGCCGCGCGGTTCCTCGACATGATGCGCGCCTCACCGTTTGAATTCCACGGATTGCGCGCCTCGCTGCACGGCTCGCTCGCCTTCACTGGTGTCGGCCACGCCACCGACCGCGCCACCATCCTGGGTCTCGGCGGCTTTGTGCCCGAGGACTACGACGACGAAAAGGCTGAGGCCTTTCTGGCAGAGCTGGACAAAACCCACAAAATGCACCCCGAAGGTCTGGGCGAGCTGCACTTTGACCCCAAGGCCGACATGATCTTTGACTACGATCACGCGCTGCCGGGCCACGCAAATGGCATGATCCTGATGGCGACCGACGCCCAGGGCGATGTCACCCTGCGTCAGGTGTTCTATTCCATCGGCGGCGGTTTTGTCGTGACCGAGGAAGAACTCGCCGCAGGCAAGGCCACCGACGAAGGCGACCCGGTGCCCTTCCCCTTCAAATCCGCAGCCGAAATGCTGGAGATGGCGAAATCCAGCGGCAAGTCGATTGCCGACATGAAGCGCGCCAACGAAATCGCCCGCGGCTGTCCCGAAAGCCTTGCCAAAGGGACCGCGCGTATCTGGCAGGTGATGAACGACTGCATCAACCGCGGACTGTCGCGCGACGGCATCCTGCCCGGTGGCCTGAACGTGCGTCGCCGCGCCAAAGGCATCCATGATGCCCTGCTCGCAGAGCGCGGCATGAACATCAACGCCCCGCACACGATCAACGACTGGATGAGCGTCTACGCGATGGCCGTGAACGAAGAAAACGCGGCCGGCGGTCAGGTCGTCACCGCGCCGACCAATGGCGCGGCAGGCACCCTGCCTGCGGTGATCCGCTACTACCTCGACCATGTGCCGGGCGCCTCGGAAAGCCACGTCGAGGACTTCCTGCTGACCGCTGCCGCCATCGCGGGTCTTGTAAAATACAACGCGTCTATCTCCGGCGCCGAGGCAGGTTGCCAGGCAGAGGTCGGCTCGGCCTCCGCGATGTCTGCCGCCGGTCTCTGCGCGGTGATGGGCGGCACGCCTGAACAGGTGGAAAACGCGGCTGAGATCGCACTGGAGCACCACCTCGGCATGACCTGCGACCCCGTGAAGGGCCTGGTGCAGGTGCCCTGCATCGAACGCAACGGCCTTGCGGCGATCAAGGCGGTCTCTGCCGCATCGCTCGCCCTGCGCGGCGACGGCCAGCACTTCGTGCCACTGGACGCCTGCATCGAGACCATGCGCCAGACCGGTGCCGACATGCACGACAAGTACAAGGAAACCTCGCTTGGCGGTCTGGCCGTGAACGTGCCCAACTGCTGAGGTCGACGACCTGTCAGAACCTGACGTGACCAGAGGAAGGCGCAAATGCGCCTTCCTGCCCGGCGTTTGACCCGCCCGATGAACGCAACGTTCCTCCCCTTCCTGCAACTCCAGCTTGCACCACACCCGCCAGCGCCCTAGCGTGGCGCAATGACACATGATCGCCCCTCCCTCGGCATCCTCCTGATGCTTGGTTTCTGTATCACCGCCCCGATGGGGGATGCGGTGGCCAAACTTCTTGGGGCGCATATCCCTCTGGGTCAGCTGCTGTTGGTCCGTTTTGCCGCGCAGGTTCTGTTGCTGGCCCCGCTCATCCTCGCCACTGGCCGCGTCTGGCGCATGCAGGGCCGGGTGTTGCGGCTGACCTTCATGCGGACGCTCCTGCATATTGCGGGCATCGGCGCGATGTTCACCGGTCTCAAATATCTGCCCCTCGCAGATGCCGTTGCGATTGCCTTCGTGATGCCCTTCATCATGCTGTTTCTCGGCAAATTCATTCTGGGCGAAGAGGTCGGCATGGTGCGCCTGCTGGCCTGCATCGTCGGTTTTGGTGGCACGCTTCTGGTGATCCAGCCCAGCTTTGTGGCCGTCGGCTGGCACGCGCTCTGGCCACTGATGGTGGCGGTGATCTTTGCCTTCTTCATGCTGGTCACCCGCCAGATCGCCAAGGACACCGACCCGATCAGCCTGCAGGCGGTCTCGGGCACGATGGCCTGCGGTCTGCTCGCACCAGTCTTTGCCGTGGGCGCGGCGACGGATCTGCCGATCCTTGCCATCGTTTCCCCCACCGCAGATCAATGGGCCCTTCTGGCGGCCATTGGCCTTCTTGGCACGGCGGCTCATCTCCTGATGACATGGAGCCTGCGTTACGCCCCCGCCGCCACCCTTGCCTCCATGCAGTATCTGGAAATCCCCGTTGCGGCCCTGATCGGCCTGTGGATCTTTGACGAACTGCCAAACGGCCTCGCCGCTCTCGGGATCCTGGTCACCATCGCCGCCGGATTGTTTGTGATCCTGCGCGAACGCCAGATCCAGCTGAGACAAGCCGCCGCGGATCGCGAGGCGCTGCTGCTCAAGGATCCGCCCATCGCGCCGGAACAACCCGCGGTCTGACCGTCAGCCCCACCCGGCCCGCACAACCGCGCCAGCAACTAGACCAGCGCGGCCACCACATCCGCCAGCCGCGCCCGTGGCAAGATCACCAACAACCCCGGACCGTCCGCCTCCAGCCTGAGCGGACCTGTCGCGCGGTTTGACGTGCCGATACGTGCCATCGGGTCCAGTTCCAGCCCGTTGATTGGCCATTCCAGCCCCTCAGACCGCCCGCGGACCGGCTGCATCGGAAACAAAGAGACGACCTCTCCCGCCTCCATCGGCAGCGAGAAAGGCGCGCGCAGGTGAAACACCACCTCCTGTGCACCCAACAGTACGCAAGGGCTGGGATGGGGCTGAAGCAGCGTGTTGAACCCTGCCAGCTGATGGTCGATGCGCCCGCCCATGAAGCCGACAGCAATGACCAGGGGCGCGCGGATCATGCGCAGCGCCTTGTCAAAATCGGTCGTGGTCTGCTCGCTGACATGATGCAGCCGCGCCGCCGGGATATCTGCGCGCAGCTCCTGTGGCAGCGAGTCGAGATCGCCAATCACCGCCTCCGGCAGATGCCCTGCCTCCAGCGCATGCAACGCACCCCCATCAGCCGCCACCAATGTCGGCGCCAACCCCAGCGAAAGCGCCAGATCCTGCGCGCCAAGCACCCCAGCCCCGACCAATGTCACCGGCTGGCGACGATCAACAATAACCTCTGTCATGGCGGAATTACTCGCAGAAAAGGAAACAGACCACAATCTGAACACAAAATGATACGATCAATTGCACGGATTCGGGCGGAATTTGACCCCCTGCGCCATGAATATGAATGGCACTGACTTTGGCGAGGACACCTATCCGATGGTACAGAATAACAAGGTTTTGACGGTTTCCTACGGGACCTTTTCCTGCACGTTGGAAGGGTTCGAAGATTCCTTTGGCACGATGCAGGCCATCGCAGAGTATTTCCGCGATCTGGCCGCAGACGACCGCTATTTCGGCGCAGAGCCGCCGCAACCCGACGCGGATATGCTTGCACGGATCGCGCAAAAGGAAATCGCCCGCCAGGTCGAAGCGCGCACCAGCACCGAAGGCATTCACCTGCGAGCGGCCACTGGCCTGCCCGCGCCCGCGGCCCCGCAACCGGCTCCTGCTCAGCCGGAACCGGCGGCCGCGCCGGCGCCTGCAGCCGCCGCCCCCGCCCCGATCGAAGACGTCGCCCCAGTCCAAGCCGAAGCCCCAGTTCAGGCCGAACCGCCCGCCCAGCACGCAGCCCCGGCACAAGAGGCCGAGCCTGCGACACAGGACATCCCGGAGGAGATCGCAGAGGATCAGGCCCAGGATCAGGCACAGGATCTGACAGCGGACGCCAACACGCCCGTCGCCGAAGACGTCGCCGAAGACGTCGCCGAACCGGCCCCGAAACCCGCCGCCTCTCCCGAAAGCATCGCCGCCAAACTGCGCCGCATCCGTGCGGTTGTGGCCCAGACGCCAAGCGATGACTTCACCGAAGACCAGCACGCCGATCAGGTGCGCGAAGAGGCGCTGCAGGACATCCAGAACGCTCTCTCCGCCGATCACGCAATCGACGCAGAGCCGGAAACCACCCAAGAGCTCGACGGCGACGACAGCATTGATGATGCCACCGATGACGCCATTGCCGCCGCACTCGACCGGATTGATCTGGCCAGCACCTCCACCGCCGCTGCAATCAACGCCCCCGCCGAGGCCGATGCCTTCTTCGCCGACAGCCCAAGCTTGATCGCCAGCGAAGACACGGACAGCGACGACACGGCCAGTGACGACACGGCCAGTGACAATTTCGACGACGCAGAAGACGAAGACCTCTCTGCCGACGATCCCATCGCCGTTCTGGACGAAGACAGCGACGAAGACGACAGCCTCTTTGCGCAGGACGAGGCACAGGACGACACAGAGGACGCCGTCGCCGAGGACACCACCGAGACCACCCCAGAGCGCCCCCGCCGCACCGCCCGGATCGCGCGCATCAAACGCGCCGATCTGGAGGCCGCGATGGCAGCAGGCGCCCTCGAAGAGCTGGACGACGACAGCCAGCCCCCCGAGGTTTCGGAACAAGACACCCCCGCCCCGCGCAAACGCGCCATGCTGCAGCCTGACGCAGACAGCAGCCTCTCCGATGACGACGAAGCCGACCTGATGGCCGAACTCGCCGCCGTCGAGGCCGAGCTGCTGGGCGAGGACATCGATCTGACAGATGTGGCGCAGCACGACGAGGAAGCGGCAGAGGATCTCGACGATCTTGACGACGACAGCGTCGATCTCGCGGCTCTGGATGACGACGATGGCATGCACGAGAACGCGGAGCAGACCCACGACGACACCCCCGTCGCCAAACGCCCCGCGCCGCTCGATCTTGGCAATATCGCCAAGAGCATCATCCCCGGCCGCCAGCCCGCCGCACTGGATGAACCCGCCAAGCGCGGCCCGACCAGCACCGCCGACAGCGACATCGCCCGACTGATGGCTGCAACCGATGCCAAGCTGGAAGACCCCGAAACCAGCGATCAGCGCGAAACCTACAGCCAGCTGCGCGCGGTGATGGCGGCAGCCTCCGCCGAACGCTCTGCCGGTGGCAGTCTGGACAAGGAAGATGACGCGCAGGTCTATCGCGACGATCTGGCCAGCGTTGTGCGTCCCCGTCGCCCCGGCAGCCGCACCGACAGCGGCAGCGACCGCCGCCCTGCCGCTCAGATCAGCCGCCCGGCACCGCTGAAACTGGTGCAGGAACAGCGCATTGACGAAGCTGAAACTCCGGCAGCCGCCCCCGTGCGCCCGCGCCGGGTCTCTGCTGCCGTTCTCGCCGAAGAGCCCCGCAACAGCGGCAGCGAAGGTGGATTTGCCGCCTACGCACAAGAGGCAGGCGCCGTCGAACTGGGCGAACTGCTTGAGGCAGCCGCCGCCTACATGAGCTTCGTCGAAGGGCGCGATCACTTCTCCCGCCCGCAGCTGATGAACAAGGTCCGCGGCGTCGACGGGACCGAGTTCAACCGCGAAGACGGGCTGCGCAGCTTTGGCCAGCTCCTGCGCGAGGGCAAGATCGAACGCGCCGACAACGGCCGCTTCACCGCGTCAGGCCAGATCGGCTTCCAGCCCGGCAACCGCGCCGCAGGCTGACCTCTGCCCCTGAGACCCATAGCACCACAGCAAAAAGGCGGCCCCAAAGGCCGCCTTTTTCACGTCCGGGCCAATCGCCCGTCATCTTTCCCGAAATACTCCGGGGTGAATTGACCGCAAGGTCAAGAGGGGCAGCGCCCCTCTCCCCGCGCGCGGTCCCGCGCCTCAGCCCTGATCCTGGTCGGGATCATCCGGATCCGCCTTGCCGACACCGCGAAAGACGAATTTGAACGGCAGGATCCACAGAACCCCCAGCAGTACATAGACCACCAGCTCAACCAGCAGCGACGGCCGATCAAGCCAGCTGATCACATTGACCGCCAGCACGATATAAAGCGGCATGCCGATCAGCAGGATCACCAGCGCCCAGCGCCGCCGGGCCTTGTAGCTCAATGCGGGTTTATCCGACATCAGTCAGCAAACGGGTCCGTCACCAGGATGGTGTCGTCCCGCTCCGGGCTGGTGGACAAAAGCGCAACCGGGCATTCGATCAGCTCTTCCACGCGCTTCACGTATTTGATCGCATTGGCAGGCAGATCGTTCCAGCTGCGCGCGCCTTCCGTCGACTCGCTCCAACCCGGCATCTCTTCATAGATGGGGGTGCAGCGGGCCTGCTGGTCGGCAGCGGTCGGCAGGTAATCCAGACGCTCGCCGTCCAGCTCATAACCCACGCAGATCTTCAGGGTTTCAAACCCATCCAGAACATCCAGCTTGGTCAGCGAAATACCGGTGATGCCAGAGGTCGCACAGGTCTGACGCACAAGGCAGGCATCAAACCAGCCACAGCGACGCTGACGGCCGGTGGTGGTGCCGAATTCATGACCACGGGTGCCCAGACGCTCGCCATCCGCATCCGGCGTGCCGTCGTCCTTCAACAGCTCTGTCGGGAACGGGCCTTCGCCCACGCGGGTGGTATAGGCCTTCACGATGCCCAGCACATAATCGATGGAGCCCGGACCAATGCCCACGCCCGTTGCCGCCTGACCAGCAATCACGTTGGAGGAGGTCACAAACGGGTAGGTCCCGAAATCAATGTCCAAAAGCGCGCCCTGCGCCCCTTCAAACAGGATCCGCTTGCCCGCTTTGCGCTTTTCGTTCAGCACCTTCCAGACCGGCGCGGCAAAGGGCAGGATCTCTTTGGCGATCTCTTTCAGCTGGGCAATCAGACCGTCGCGATCAACCGCTTCGATACCCAGCCCCTTGCGCAGCGGATCATGGTGCTGCAGGGCGCGGTCAACGCGCGCCACCAGGGTCGCCTCATCCGCCAGGTCGGCCACGCGGATCGCACGACGGCCCACCTTGTCCTCATAGGCCGGGCCAATGCCGCGACCGGTGGTGCCGATCTT
>Ga0098068_1000903_pt1 | contig 11136 bp, 10 predicted proteins | sample 26BtaG_FD_75059 | JGI IMG/M metagenome (GOLD analysis project Ga0098068, IMG submission 75059) | Marine viral communities from Cariaco Basin, Caribbean Sea - 26B_WHOI_OMZ_CsCl | ecosystem: Environmental > Aquatic > Marine > Oceanic | place: Caribbean Sea: Cariaco Basin | collected 2014-11-09 | reverse complement strand
CGCAAAAAGCATCATAGAGGGTGATGATGACATAACATTCAAACCCAATAAAACTGCTGATGAAGAAACTTTGACAATTTGTGATACCAATACGGCTGCCAGTCCACGTCAGATAACGGTCAGTAAACTGGGGCAGGTCAGCACAGCCAGCGGAGGAACATGCTGATGACACACAACCAGCAAGGCGTTGGTTTGATTGAAGTGATGGTTGCCGTGTTATTGTTAGCCGTGGCTGTGCTTGGCTTTAGTGCGCTGCAAATGCGCGCCATTAGCGCCACCGATGAAGGCTTGGTACGTACCAAGTCTTTGACCGTCGTTCGTAATTTGGCTGAAGTCATGCGTGCCTATCCTGAAGCTTATGTCATCGATAGCGGTACAGGTTTTACGAGTGCGGCTTCAGCGTCAGGGTCAGGTTCAGTACCAACCATACAAGCCGTTATGAGTAGCTCAGCAACCAGCACGGTAAATGTTGATGGCGAATCGATTGGCATTTTAGCCAGTAACAAGAACTGTTTATCAACGGCCATTGATACTGATGACGATGGTAATAAAATACCTAAGCAAACTTGTAATATCAATCAGCTGGCTGCTCGTGATGCATTGATGGTCAAAAAGAGAGCGGCTGATGAACAGATCAAAGTGACAGTTGTGATGTGTCCGGGTACCTCAGTTCAAGCCATTCAAAAACAGATGTGTGTGATTACAGCATGGAATGACACCAAAGCCCTGTTAGATGATACAGATTCAAAGGCGTGTGCAGATGCAAATGGGGTCTACAAAACCGGCAGCCATTGTTTGATATCGGAGGCTTACTAATGAGCTATTACGACAAGTTAAGCGTTCATGTAGTCAAGTGTATAAATAGCGACCATCAGTCTGGCTATACTAAAAATGTGGCAGGTTTTACTCTAATAGAGCTGATGATATCGTTAGTTTTAGGACTGCTCATATCAGCGGCAGTGATACAGGTCTATATAGTGAATACTCGTACAGTCACGATTCAACAGAGTGCATCAGAGGTTCAAGACAGTACTATATTTGCATTACAGTCATTAGAAGATCATATTCGAATTGCTAACTTAGGAAATCCAATAACCAGTATCAATGATATGACAAACCATGGTGGAATAGTATTGACTCCGTCCAACCTAGGTACAGCTAACAAGACGGATGCTTCATTCCTAACCAATAGTGCAAGTTCCAAAGACTGGACAGGAGTATCCAATATAACGGGAGTGGATAGCGATCAGTTAACTATCCAGTATAAAAACATTACCCCTAACACTCTATATGACTGTGAAGGTGGAACAATTGCAGTGGGTAGTACTGATTGGGTGGTTGAACGTTACTTTGTACGTTTGGAGACAGATGCTAGCGCTAACGCAAGTGGTGTGCAAGATCTAGCTCTAGCTTGTGCTGCAGGGCGAATAAGCACTGATGGTACTGTAACGACAGAATTCAATGGTGATGGGTCAGTTATCGTTCCCGCTATTGATCAATTCAAGGTACTCTTAGGTATCAAAATGGATATTGACCAACTAACCTATCTAGCACCTAGTACTTATTTGGATTTGACAGAGAAGCCACCAATTAACACTGTCAAGTTAGGAGTTATTATTCGTAGCACCACCCCTTTAATAACAGATGCTATTCAAACAAGCTTTACCGTTCTAGGCACTACACAGACTTTAAAATCAGATACAGCACGTAGGAAGTACTATCGTCGTAGTTATGAGTCCACAGTTCTATTACGAAATGCTCGACTGATGGACATAGTAGCCACTGCGCCGACACTTGCGACAACGCCATAGCCGGAGAGTAAGATGCCTAATCATCATCAGCAGTATGTACATCCTAAAGTAGCATCATTAGATAGCCAAAAAGGTGCGGTACTAATTGTGGTGTTACTGTTTTTAGTATTAATTATATTAGCTGGTGTCATTGCGGTTCAGAACAGCACGACTGATTTACGGCTCGCGACCAGCGATCAGATAAACACTTTGTTAGTCCAATCAGCTGATAATGCCAATCAAAATATCGAACAAAGTATCAATGGTAACAGTAACAGTGATATCTATATAGCAATGACATCAAGTGGCGGTCCTTTTGGTCACTTTATGTCAAAGACTAGCAATATTAACGATGAGTATATCTTTTGTTTTCGTCCTCGTGGTCAGTTTTTCAATATCAATAAAGCAATCATAACAGTCCCTGGTGGTGGTAACGTAGCAGGCAGTGATAATGGCTACTGTAATCCTGCAACGCCCGATGATTATGTCAGCGCACGTAATGCTAGTATGACTCAAGTGAATGTCTCATTAACACCGCCCAACCCTAAACATGAAGTGTTCCGTAATTATACTATTGGTCAAGATGGCAGCGAGACTTCTAGTCAAGCCTACATGTTTGATATCAACAGTACTGCTATATTGCCAGCCTATGCAGGCTCAGAAGATGCGGCAAAAGACTGTTTTAAAGAAACAAGTAAATATGAGAGTGTGGTTAATAAAGAGAAGACGATTGCTGGCTGTATGGCCAAGGCAGGGGTGCCAAGCACCGTGTTACATGAGCTCGCCAATGTTGAAAATAAATCTCAGCGTACCAGATGTGTCAGTTTAGGCATAGGCAAGGGTAGTGGCAAATCTGCAGAACTGCTTTGTAGCTTAATACCTTAATAAGAACAGTAGCATTAGCTCGGTAATCTTACCGATAGCATAAGGACAAAACCATGAAATACCTAAATAACAGGCAGCTCGCTAGGCACTCGTGGCGTACTACTGCCTTATCAGCAGCGGTATTAATAGGTCTAACTTCTGTTAGTGCCCCAGTAAATAGCGCTACCGAAGGTAAAACAATCGGGGATTTAGAGATTTATCAAGCGGCCAAAGGTGGCAAAGTCACTATTATGATGATGTTAGATACATCAGGTAGTATGGATGTCGAAGAGGATTCACCGGCATGTGATTTGCCAAAAGGTGTAACTTCGCAAGGAGTATTTAAGGAATCACCAACTACAGAAAATCCATACGAAAGGAAGTATTGTAAGACTGGTGGAACTACAAAATATTTTTACCGTAAAAATAGTGGGGGTAAATGGTTTAGGTGTGGTAGTCCAAATGTTGGCTCAGATAAAATGAATGTTTCTTCCTGTAATTATGGCCCGATAACAGCTCCATCAACTACTGGTTACCTTTTTAAGAAGGGGGGGAGAGGAACGGGAGGAAAAAATACGCTATATTACTATAAGACTGGCACTGAAGGTAAGTCATACGACCGCCTTACCCGTCTAAAAGATGCTATTTTCTTTTTAATGAATGATGATCAGCTAGATAGTGAAAAAATAGCGATTGGAATCGGCCAGTATTCTACACAGAGTGATAGCGATAATAAATTGCAGAGCGCTGATGGTATGAGTGGCAAAATACTTGTACCTGCAGCATTATTGACTGAAACACAACGTAAGTTGATTAAAAAAGAGGTTGCTAAACTAAAGGGTAACGGGGGAACGCCAACAGCAAATGCTTATGCAGAGGTTGGCGCTTATATGTTGGGAACTAACACTCCATCAAGTAACAGTTATAGCGGGTTTAATAACTCTATAAAAAGTTCTAAAAAAGATAATAAGTATGATAGTCCGCTTACATCTAATTCTACCTGTGACGGCCAAGGTATTTATTTTTTAACAGATGGACAACCTAATAACGCTCCTTCTCCTTTAGCGCTAATGAAATCGGCCTTAGGACCTAAAGGGAGTATTTTTAATTTAACTTCAAGTAATCAACTGCCACAAGGAAGTAGTTCCAATTGGTACGGTTTTGATTATGGTTATCTTTATGATAATGGTATGCCTGAAGTAGGTGCGTTCGCTAAAGCCTTGCGTAGCGCTACACTTAATCCATTAGGTGAAAATAAAAATATCCTAACGGCAGTCGTTGGCTTTGGTTCTAATTTTGAGGTAGACAGAGTTGCAGATGCGGCATTAGATGATGTGAATAAACGAGTCATTCGTAAACTTTCGTATTTAGACTCCAAAGGCATAACCCGAACGTCTGAATTTTATAATTGTAGTAATATAACTGATTTAGATGCGAGAAATGCTTGTAACTGGGGCGCAAAATCACATAAAGAATTACCAACTACTGTAGGGGGTTTTGGTGAAGGAGGGTTTTATTCAGCGAGCTCTACAGAAGATATTATCGAAAGTATTACTACCTTCGTTAATGACCTAGATCAAACGCTACCTTCTGCCCCAGCTGGAACCATTACTATTCCCAGCGATCCATATCGCGCGTCCAACCAATTACCTTATGCTTATCTTCCGATGCTCGCACCTGATGTAGGTTCAAGCGCAAGCATATGGAAAGGCAATTTAAAAAAGTATAATCTTAATCAGGGTACGCTCTTTGGTAATAATAACGAAAAGCTGTATAAAAATGTCGCTGGTGACCTTAGTAGTACAACCCGAGATATATGGCAAGCATCGGATTTTAAAAACTCTAAAGACATCATTGCTAACAACGATATCAGCGCAGGAGGGTTTTACGCCCAGCTAAAGACACCAAAATCAGGTCTTAATAGTGTGCGAAAGCTATATGTTGAAGATTATGTTGATGCTAATGCAAACCCTAAGACGCCTATATTACGTGAATTAAGCGTTGATGCTCGTGGTAAGCCAGTAGGCTTCAATCTGTTGCAGGATACTGATACCTATACTGAGCTAAATAAATTGCGATTACTAAGCTTCTTAGGTTTTAAAGAAGCGATATATGACGGTGAGCAAATTGATTTTATGTCAGATGATGATGTAGAGGTAAGTGAGCTCACTTTAGTTAAACCAGATGAGGAGATTAGAGTATTGGGTGGGGTAGTACATTCAACACCTACTGCTATCTCTTATAATGCTACGTTAGATGAGAATGGTCGAATAACTGCTACTCGCGATGATTATGTGCTGTTTGGCTCAATGGACGGAGCATTGCATTTGGCCGACACTGAGAAAGGTGAAGAGAAAATAGCTGTGATACCTAAGGTTATGTTAGCCGATCAGCCAGAAGCATTGGTTGAAAACTCTATGCGTGCAGATAATAAAACGGGTAGTCCATATTTTGGCGTCGATGCTCCATGGTTAGTCACTACTGATTATGAATATGACTTAAAAAACAAAAAAGTGATAGGTAAAAATCTATTCGCTTATGGTGGTCTACGCATGGGCGGTGAGGCTTTCTACGGTATAGATATCTCTAAAGTCAATGACTCACCCAGTGCAGATCCAGAAATGCTATTTACTATCACTAAAGATGGCTTAAGCTCTGCTGCTGTTGGTAAATCTACTAATACAGGCTTTGAGCGTTTAGGACAGACTTGGAGTAGACCAACCGCTGCCAAAATACGCATAGAGAAAGATGATGCAAATCCTACTGATGTACTAATCTTTGGTGGTGGCTATGATATGGCTTATGAAGATGATGAATATGTGGCGACATCTGATGCCCCAGCTAAAGGCAATGCCATCTATATGATCGATGCCAAAACAGGCGAGCTAATATGGTCGACCAGTGGTTTAACTAAGGAAGGCAAAGATGTAAGTATGTTTCATAGCATTACTGGTGAGATCACCGTCCTCGATAGAGATAATGATGGATTGACAGACCATATCTATGCCGCTGACTTGGGTGGACAAGTGTTTCGTATCGACTTACAAAATGCTCGGACTGATAAGTTTGGCTTTGAAGAAATTACAAAGTTCTCAGCTAAGCCGCCTATCCGTATATTAGATGCTAGTGCTAAAGTTAGTGAAGCCAAGTACGCTTATCGTTTCTATGAGCGTCCAGTTGTGAGCTTTTATCGTAGAGAGAGTGGCCCTGATAATGGGAAGCTTTTTGCATTAGTAAATGTTACTTCTGGTAACCGTAGTTCACCACTATCTGAGCTACGTACGGATAATAAGTATGCTAATCGTGTCTACGGTATTATTGATAATGATGTAACTAGGAGTGATCTTTACACGACTACTATGCGTAAAGTAGAGAATTTAACAGAAGATAATTTGGCTAACTTAGCAACCACGCTTGGCACTGAACCTAATAAAGAGAAAAAAGATACTACTAAAAATCTTATGATTACAGGTAGTCATCAGGGTTGGTTCTATCCGCTGGTGCGTTTCGATGGCAAAAATGGGGTAAAGTACATTAAGGGTATGGGCGATAGTGCTGTGATTAATAGTTTGCTGTATACAACAGTCTATAATCCTCTCAAAAAGTATGGAACTCCTAATAGTTGCTCAGCTAGGATCGCAGGTGGATCAGAGCGTCAGATTTATTGTTTACCTTATGGCATCTGTTCGGAAGAAACGTCGATAAATGGGACGGGTGGCTTTATACCGGCAGGTCAAGGCATACAGGAACTAGCCCTAGGGGCGTTTAATAAAGACAATACTAATTTAAAAGTGTTGATTGGTACCACTACTTTAGCAGAACGTATAAAAGCAGATAATAGAGTCGATTTTAATGGTGGTGGAGATGGTAGTGGCTCTGAATATATATTCAATGAGCGTTATACTTTCCAACCAAAAGCTTGGTATGAACGTTCTCAATAAAGAGCTCGATAATAGGAGGACGCCATCTATGACACCGATAAAATCAGAAATAATGAGTGTGGGTAATAATAATCAGCCTGGCAGCTCCAATAGACTCAAAGTTTGTGGTGTCCATGGTTTTACTCTAATAGAGCTAATGGTTGTCGTCGCAATCATTGCGATACTCGCTGCGATTGCGCTTCCTAGTTATCGACAATATGTCATCAAAAATGCAGAACGTGAGGCACAGGCAAAGATGTTGCAGCTACAAATACAGCTAGAGCAATGGCGTGCCAAGTCTTTGACTTATCAAGGTTTTGTTCCCCCAAGGGGCGATGGAGTTTGTGTCAGTGGTAACCATTGCTACGACTTAAGTTCTAAAATTATTTATGTACCAGATGGTAGTACGTCTGCCAATCACCGCTACAAGATCACCCTCGTTGATGGTAAGGATACAGGAAACTCGCTGGTACATACCAACGATCCTGATAAGCCTGCAGTCAACACTGCTACTGGCCGCTCATGGAAGATGGTGGCAACACCCAATAAAACAGGAACCTTTAATCGTGCGAAAAGCATGCTAATGACCAGTACAGGTGTGCGCTGTCAAAGTAGCAGCACTATCGCTCTGGATGCAACTAATTGCGGCAAAGATCAGGAGGATTGGTGATGGCTGTAATGAATAACAAACAAAATCAAATCTCTGTACTTCAGCGTGGCTTTACATTAATAGAAATGATGATAGTCGTTGCTATCATCGGTGTACTGGCTGCTATCGCTTATCCCAGCTATCAGCAATACGTCATTAAGACCAAACGTACCGATATGATGAGCGAGATGCAAAACATTGCCAGTCAGATTGAAAGCCGTAAGCTGGCACAAGGCAGCTATAGTGCTATCAGTGATCAGGTAAAAGCTGACTTTGCGACTGCTTATCCAAGGCAAGGTACGGCACTATATGATGTCACCATAAACGATCCTCTCGTCGCTACATGGACAATCACCGCCACACCAAAGTCTGGTACGCAGATGGAGGGTGATGAGGCCTTGAGTCTGAATTATCAAAATATCAAGTGTCGAGCCAGCGTTTGCGGTACAGGTAATGAATGGAATGATTAAAATAGTCCAATCAACTGACAATTATTGTCAATTATAAGCATGTATGCGTACATAAATGAGAAAAACTGACAGTTCTTGCTATCTTAAACGTAACATTTAATGTCAGTAGATATCATCAAAGTAAATGGCTATCTAAAAATATTGATAATAATCGCACACTTAGCAGAAACGCCTATTGTGAATGATGAGTTTGGCACGTTATATGCAATATTTATAATAAGAAAAAATCACATTTATAACAGTCAGTCAGATATCCACTCTACTGTCGTATTATCCCAAAGGACGAGTTTATGAACACTCAAAAAGGTTTTACCCTAATCGAACTAATGATTGTTATCGCTATTATCGGTATTCTAGCTGCGATTGCTATTCCTGCTTATCAGGGTTACACAGCTAAATCACAAGTAGCAGCAGGCTTAGCAGAGATTACGCCAGCTAAAACCAATGCTGAAGCAAAATTAGCAGAAGGCGTTTCTGCTACTATTAACACTGCAAGTGCTCTTGGGGTTCAAGGTTCTACTAGCCGTTGTTCTACAATCGCAGCTAGCGTAGCAGCGACTGGTACATCTAAAATTTCATGTACGTTAATAGGTACATCTTCTATTAATGACGATATCATTCAATGGACTCGTGATGGAGATACGGATACTGCAATTGGTGCATGGAAATGTTCAACTAATGTGCCTGCAGAATCTGCACCTAAAACCTGTAAAGTTGGACTTGTTAATCCGAGCTAAATAAATAGTTAGTATTACCAAATGCTATAAATAATAATAGTTTTTTAAAGGAGGGGAATAGCACTGCTATTTCCCTCTTTTTAATATATTGGATTACTATGTTAGTTAAATTGAGTCTGATTTTAAGTGTGACATCTTTTATTTTAGGTATACTTAACCCAGCATTTTATTTGCCATGGAGTGGGTTTATTTCAGAGTACCTTGTCTTTTGGTCTCTACTATTCCTACTGCCTTTGTTTTTTAAAAACTCTATCTCTATACCTACAGTATCTATATTATTTATAATCATTAGTCTTATTCCTCTATTTCAATATAGTTTTGGTCAGATTATCTATTTTGACAAAGCGGTACTGTCTTTTATTTATCTCATCTCATTTTGGTTTGCTATCATCATCGGTTTTAATAGTGCTGATAGATATCAGTCAAGTTTGGATTATTTTTTTCTAACCTTTATAGGTTGTGGTATCGTATCCAGCCTTATCGCTATCGCTCAATGGCTCAGTATAGACATGAGTGTTGACTGGGTCATGAGTGCATCTTCGCGTCCAAGTGCAAATATGGCACAGCCCAATCATCTTGCGACTTTTTTACTCATTGGTTTAATTTCGTGCTTTTATTTTTATGAACATAAAAAATTAAAACAAATAACTTTATTAATACCTGTTTTATTATTCTTAAGCGCCATTGCTTTGACCCAGTCTCGCACTGCCTGGCTTTCTCTGATATTTATATATCTATATTGGATGATCGCTTATAAAAGACATATATTGACGATCAATATTAAAAAGATGAGCATGCTACTTGGATATTTTATTGCCTCAGCTATTTTGTTACCAATATTTAAAGAAAAAGTGCTAAAGATTGAAACAATAACGATGGCTGAGAGGGCATCATCTGGGTATGAGCGTATTCAAATTTGGCTACAAGCAATTGAAGCAATAAAACTGCAGCCGTTACGGGGTTACGGTTGGAATCAAGGTTCTTTTGCGCAATATGAAACTATAGAACAGCATTACTTTAGCCATTATTTATCAAGCTTTCATAATATATTTTTAGATATCATCATATGGTGCGGTATTCCTCTTGGTATCTCGATCATAGTTACTTGTATATGGATCGTGTTAAAAATCCTGATAAAGTCATTTAATGCGACTCAAATTATTCTGATTAGTGCTATTTGCGTGATTCTAATCCATGGTCTATTAGAATATCCTCTATCTTATTCTTATTTTCTACTCCCGCTCGGCTTTATGTTAGGCTACTTATTTTTTACTTTTGACCAAAAACATATAAAGCTAAGCAAAAATTATTTAGTCTTGGTCTTTATATGTGGCGCAGTATTAAATGTTTATGTCTTTAGAGAGTATAGTTATATTCCCGATAATATAGTAGCTGCCGAGACACATGAGATGAATGAGCGTAAAGATGACGTTGAGCTACCTTATAAGTTCTATCTTTTTGAAACTTTTGAGCAGCGCTCGAAGTGGATTAGCTTATATCCATGCACTACATTGAGTAAGCGACAAATCGATGAGATTCGATATATGGTGAAAACTTATATCATACCTTATGACTTATATAAGTTTTCTCAGATTCTTTATTTTAATGGATATGAAGAAGGTGCTCAGAGAAACTTAGATATATTGAGTTATATGTACAACAAAGACTTTCAGCTCAAAGATTTAGTTTGTATGAATAACGAGTTAACTCAAGGTATTTAAAACTATCAAATAATTAAGACTATGCTGGAAGCAATTACAGATGTCCTTATGAAAAATGATGGTGGCATAATGTGTGCATAGTAGATATGTTACTTACTGCAAGCATCTTACTATGTATGATATAAAAAACGATATTTCGCCTCGACACTTTCTGCCCCGACTTTCTTTATCCAATAATGAAGTTGGTTATACTCTTATCGAGATAATGATTGTTGTCTTGATAATTGGCATAGTATCGGCTATAGCTATCACTAGTTACCAAACGCAAGTCAGGCGGACTCAACTAACAGCAATTTATCAAGAGATTAATCTCTTTCCTTTACCGTATCAGATCATGATAGATGGTGGGGAAGGAGTAACAGGATTTAGTCCAAGTGGACTTAATATTCCGACTCAGACCGATTATTGTCAGTTTAGTGTCACCGCACCTGCTGTGAATGGAGTGACCACTGACGCAGTTAAATGTACTATTCAAAACTTAGCCTATATACAAGGGCAGTCACTCAGCCTTGATCGCACTGCTGATGGTAGTTGGGAGTGTCGGGCGTCGGTAGGAATTTCAACCGCTTATTTACCAAATGGATGTCGGTAAAATACAATGTTATCTGTAAATAGTAACTGATAAAAAACCACCTAACCGCATATTGCCGTTAGGTGGTTTTCTTTATTTTAATACTTTAAGCAGTTTTAAAGAGCTAACTACTTCTCTAAATACTGAATTTTACCTTCCACCCCATCCCACTTTTCCGCTTCTGGCAGCTGTTCTTTCATCTCAGTGATGTTGGGCCATTTTTGTGCCAGCTCTTCATTTAGCTGGGTGAACATCTCTTGCCCTTTTGGCACTTCATCTTCTGAGAAGATGGCGTTGGCGGGACATTCAGGCTCGCATAGCGCGCAGTCGATGCACTCATCAGGATCGATGACGAGGAAGTTCGGTCCTTCATAAAAGCAGTCCACAGGACAGACTTCCACACAGTCGGTGTAT
>Ga0098068_1000900_pt1 | contig 11147 bp, 14 predicted proteins | sample 26BtaG_FD_75059 | JGI IMG/M metagenome (GOLD analysis project Ga0098068, IMG submission 75059) | Marine viral communities from Cariaco Basin, Caribbean Sea - 26B_WHOI_OMZ_CsCl | ecosystem: Environmental > Aquatic > Marine > Oceanic | place: Caribbean Sea: Cariaco Basin | collected 2014-11-09 | reverse complement strand
GGGCGATTGCCGAGGGGTCTTCCACCACGGTTGCCTGGAGCGTGGGTGCCGTCTGTCTGCTGGTGGCGGCGGTGCTGTGCGTGGTGCTGGCAAGACGTCTGGCTGCCGGGACACGTTGAGCGCGTTACCAGCCATCCTGCGACCGCGGGGCTGCGGGATCGGCAGCGATGGATCCCCCACAGGTGAGGCAGCTGTCTGCACCGGCCTGCGCCGGTTCGACCAAAATGGTGATCTCGGCCAAAGGGGTCACGTGACCCGCCGCTTGCAGGCCCAGCTGATGCAGACCTGTCGGCAGATCGAGGGTGCGGCTGGTGTGCCCGGCGGGCAGCGGTGTCCTGTCCAGAGGAATATGGTTCAGCGTCAGGTGATACGTGCCCGCCTGCGGGATCTGCAGAGTGAGCGTCGCGGGGCTCGACAGGATGTCACCATCCTGGGGGCTCAGGATCCTGGGTGGCCCGGCCTGATCGGCAGAGCCTGCGCCCGCAGTCAGGGCGAGGACAAGGGAGAGGGAGAGGGCAAGAGCGCTGGCAGCTCCTATCCCCTTCCCTCTCCCCCTAGCTATCCCGTTGGGCCGCAAGTGTTTCACGTGGCAACAGGATCATGCACCGCACGGGCATCTGCCGGGGCCTGATCGCGCTGGGTCATGCCGTAGTCGCGCAGCACAGCGGCCACCCGCAACCGGTAGTCGCTGAACACGCTTTCGCGGCCCTCTGTCTGGCCTGCGCGATGCGCGCTGAGGGAACGCCAGTTGGCCACGGCCTCCTCGCTTTCCCAGAACGACAGCGACAGGAGTTTGCCCGGTGTTGTCAGGCTCTGAAACCGTTCGACAGAAATGAAGCCCTCTACCTCTTCCAACAGCGGCTTCAGACCGGCGGCGATGTCGAGGTAGCGCTCGCGCGCGCCCTCCTTGATTTCGACCTCGAAGATCACGGCAATCATTGATGCCCTCCTTGGTGGCGGTGGATGTGTCGCTGCTGGCAGCAGACTGTCGAAATGCACATGGTCGGTTCTGTCAGCTGTCCGAGACCTTCTTAAGCCATGTGCGATCCTCGCGCAGGATGAATTTGCGGTCCTGCGCAAAGGCATAGTTTTCCTGCCCCAGCGGATCAGCCGCAAGGCGCGCGCGATAGGCTTCGTATGTGGCCAGATCCGCCACATCATAGATACCGTAGGCCAGCGTCGAAGAGCCCTCATGCGGGGCGAAATAGCCGATCAGATTGGCGCCACAGCGCGGAATGGCCTGCCCCCAGTTGCGGGCATAGGTGGTGAAGTCGTCCCGCTTGGTCGGGTCGATCTGGTAGCGGATAACACAGGTCAGCATCGGGGGGTCCTTTGTTGATGACTGCCCCGATGACTAGCGGCTCGACCCGGCCCGACGGTTCGCCCTGTATCTAACTGTGCCGATATTCCGTGCCGTTACTGGACGCGGATGGTGATGACGTCGGACATGATGGGCCGCGCATGAGGCACATGACCGGCATCCCCCAGAACCAGCTGGAGCGTGTGTTCGCCCGGTGCCAGTTCCAATGTGGTTTCCGTCTGGCCACCGCCGAAGTGCAGGTGGTTTTCATCCGACGGCAGACCATAGGCCAGCTCATCCGCGCCATCCTCTCCCTCTCCGAGGGGCGGGCGGTCGATCAGCAGGTGGTGGTGGCCGGTGTTTTCCTTTTCCGTGCCAGCCGGTGCCACCCCCATGCCCCGCAGGCCAAAGACCACGGTGACGGGTGAGGACACGATATCGCCGTCCTTGGGTGATACGAAATAGACGCTGGCGCCATCTGGGGACGGTGTTGTGCCGCCGGTGATCCCCGCGGACGGAGACAACGCAGCCGCCGCAATCGCAGCCGCGCGCATGGCCCGCCACACGGGCTGGGCAGAGACGATGGATATCATAACAGATCCTCCCATTTACAAACAGACAGCCAAGTGTAGCACAGCTGCCCCCGGCCAAGGGCAAAGCATAACAGGTTCACAATTTCCCTTGTCCGACCCGCAGGATCTGGTGAAGGTCCAAAAGGGGCCTGCGGTTCAGCGCAGGCGCCACATAAGGTCGGTGCGGGACATGGTGTTTCTGGTCATTTTGATGGGGCTGACGCCCAGTTTTCTGATGGTGGGCCTTGGCGGGCTGTTGCGTCGGCGGTTGTCTCCCGAGGCCTGGCAGGGACTGGACCGGCTGAATTTTGAAGTGCTGTTTCCGGCGCTGTTGTTCTTTGCCGCCTGTGGCAGGCCGATCACCTTTGGCGATCTGGGCCGCATTGGCCCTGCGGTCTGGGCGGTTCTGTTGCTGGCGCTGGCTCTGGGTGTGGTGGCGCGTGGGTTCGGGCCTAAAAGGTTTCTGGATTTTGCAGGCGCGTGGCAGACGGCCTGGCGGTTCAATTCTGCCATCGCCTTTGTTGCGGTGCAGACGGTGGGGCCGGATCTGACCGGGCAGATGGCGGTGGCGATCGGCATGGCGGTGCCTGTTGCCAATGTGCTGGCGGTCACGGCCCTGTCGCGGGGCGGTAGCCTGTCGCTGGGTCAGACCCTTTTGAAAATAGCGCTCAACCCCTTTTTGATTGCCTCTGTCGCAGGGGTCGCCGTGGGGCTGTCGGACTACAAACTGCCCGACCCGATCCTTGCACCGGCAGAGATGCTGGCGCAGGCGGCCATTCCGATTGCCTTGTTGTCGATCGGGGCCACGATGAACTGGGAGGCGCTGGCGCGGCTCAATGCCTTTCATGGCTATCTTTGCCTTGTGCGGTTGGTGCTGGTGCCGCTTGTTGTGTTTCTGGCCTGTGTCAGCCTGCCGGTCGCGGACGATCTGGCGGCGGTGTTGATCCTGTTTGCGGCCCTGCCGACCGCCTCGGCTGCGCATGTTCTGGCGTCTGCCTTCGGCGCGGATCGGGAGCTGGCGGCAACGTTGATTGCCCAGTCCACCCTGCTGAGCGCGCTGAGCCTGCCTGCATGGATCCTGCTGATCAAGCTGGTGTTTCAGACAGGTTAACCGTCTGAAAACTGGCACATCTCCTGGCAGGCCCCGGTGTTTCCGCTGCGCGAACGATCCCTGTAAAACCCTGCAATTATCCCACAGTTGCCCCCTTCTTGCCCGATTTGGCGATCATCACTGGTGTCCGACACGATAATTCGAGGACGCGAGAACATGGACCGACTGACCGAAATGGAGGCCTTCGCCAATGTGGTGGATCAGGGCGGCTTTACCGATGCGGCCAAGAAAATGGGCATCTCGAAATCCGCGGTGTCCAAACATGTTTCCAGCCTTGAGGCCCGATTGGGCGCGCGACTGCTGAACCGGACAACCCGGCGCGTGTCGCCCACCGAGATTGGCCTGGCCTATTACGACCGCGCCCGCCGCGTGTTGAATGATGCGGGCGAAGCGGATGCGCTGGTTACCTCCATGCAGTCGGCGCCTTCGGGTTTGCTGCGCATTTCGGTTGCGACGGATTTTGGCGTCAACCACCTGTCGCCTGTCCTGTCGGATTTCCTGCGGGACTACCCGGAAATCACCGTCAACATGGTGTTGAACAACCGCTATGTGGAGCTGATCTCTGAAGGCTTCGACATGGCCCTGCGGATTGGTGAGCTGGAAGACAGCTCTTTGCGGGCGCGCAAGCTGACGGAGACCACCAAGCGGATGATCGCCTCTCCTGCCTATCTGGAGAAGTTTGGCCGCCCGCAGAAGATTGACGATCTGAACACCCACAAGCTGCTCCATTACTCGAACCAATCAAGCGGCAGCATGTGGAAGATCACTGCGCCGTCGGGCGAGAAGCGTCAGGTGCGCACCTCTGGCTGGCTGTCGGTGAATGACGGGCAGTCGCTGCTGAATGCCGCGATCTCCGGGCTCGGCATCGCCTATCTGCCAAGCTATCTTTATTCTGATGCGATGGCGGAGGGGCTGGTCGAGGATGTGATGCCATCGCTGCCGCGCGAAACCCAAGGCATCTATGCGGTCTATCCGCCCGGTCGATTTACCCAGCCCAAAGTGCGCGCCTTCATTGATTTCCTGGCCGAGGCCTTTGCCGAAAAGGAAGGCATCAACTGGTAAGGCGCTGACAGGCAGACCTGTCACACCTGCAGAGATTTGAAACCCGCACGGCGCCCCCTGTGCGGGTTTTGTCTTGTCCGCGCGCGCCCACGTCTGCATTGCCTCAATTCCGCTTTGATCGCGCCATGCTGATTTCGGAATCCCCGGCCACAAGGGACGCAGAGGATGACCAACACCCGCCATTTTACGGCCACCACGTGTTACGGTGCCAAGCCAAAGCATTGCCATGACCACGATCAACATTGCCCGCCAGGACGGCACCCCCAGAGAGACCGCCCATACCGTGCGCGAAGACACCTCGTCGCGCGGGGTGGATCTGGACGGCGCGCAGGTCACGGTTGTCTACACGGATGGCACCAGCGAAACCCTGACCTGGCAGGCGCTGGACCCTTACACCACGGGCGGGGCGACTGGCGAGAACATCGATATGTTCTTTGGTTTCAGCTGGCACGAGCTGAGCGCGACCAAACCGATTGCGTCGCTTGAGATCGATCTGGCCCCGGCAAATTCGGTCTTTGACACCACATTTGCGATGGATGATGACCCGGCCGGGGGATCAACGCCCACATCAAAGAACGGCTTTCCCTTCAAGCTGGCGCCGGAATACGAGGATCTGGCAGGCACGATCACTGCGACCTATTCCGACATCGTGAATTTCGAGGGCAGCGCGGCGGTCGGGGATCTTTACACCACCATGACCATCGACTTTACCGGCCTTGAAGGGGGCGGGTTTGTTGGTGATCTGCAGTGGAATTCCGACATTGATACCCTCACCGGGCCCTACAAGGACAGCACACCTCCGCCCTGTTTTGTGGCCGGGACGCTGATTGCAACGGATCTGGGGCTGTTGCCGGTCGAGACGTTGGAGATCGGCGCGCTTGTGGCGACCCGCGACCACGGGTTGCAGCCACTGCGCTGGATCGGACGCAGCCGACGCCGCGCGCTGGGGCGAGACGCGCCGGTTGTCTTTGCCGCAAATGCGCTGGGTCGGCATCAGCAGATTGCGCTGTCGCCCAACCACCGGGTGCTGATCGCCTCGGAGCGGGCAGAGCTGCTGTTTGGCCAATCCGAAGTGCTGGTCAAGGCCAAGGATCTGGTCAATGACGGCACGATCCGGGTGCAGGCGGACGGCGCAGAGATCACCTATGTGCACCTGCTGTTTGACCGCCACGAGATCCTGACCGGCAACGGTCTGGACAGCGAAAGCTATCATCCCGGCCTACAGACGCGCGCCTCTTTTGATGCGGCAACCGAGGATGAGGTGCTGCGGCTGTTTGGCGATCAGGGTGACTATGGCCCGACCGCGCGCATGGTTTTGAAATCACACGAGATTGGGCTTGTGCTGCCCGCCTAGCGCGGGATCAGCACCACTTCGACGCGGCGGTTTGCCTCGCGCCCTGCAGGGGTCTGATTGCTGGTCAGCGGGGCCATGTAGCCCGCACCGGCCACAGCAATCCTTGCGCGGTCGACTGTGCTGTCCTCGAGCAAGCGGCGGCGCACAGCATCGGCGCGGCGTTCCGAGATTGCGATATTCTGATCCAGCGAGCCCACGGTGTCGGTATGCCCCACCAGCAGAATGTCAAACTCCGTGTTGTCCTGCAGAAAGCTGCTGAGGGCCGCGAGGCTGTCATAGGGTTTTGCGCCCAGTTCAACGGCGCCGGTTTCAAACTCCAGATCCCCCAGAACCGCATGGCCCGATTGGGTCAGGCGCGTGATCAGATCCGCCTCGCCAATCAGCGCAGGCTGTGGCGGCGGGCCTTCTGCCGTGTCATCCGGGGCGATCACCACCCCGGTGCCGGTTGCGGCGGTGGTTGGTGTCACCTCGATCACCTGCACATAGGTGGCATTTCCAGAGCGTGACACCAAAAGGGTCACGATGCGCCCATCGGGGTGTTCTGCCGACAGGAAACTGTAATTGCTGATATCCACGGCCATATCCGGCGCGGGGATCACTTCGATTGCGAAACGGAAGTCGAAACCGCCGCAGGTTTGGGCCGGGCATTGATAGAGCGGCTCAAACCCTGCCTCGACCAGCTGCGCGCGCAGCGGGGCCAGAACCTGCAGTACGGTGGCATCGCCGGACAGCCGCCAGCTGCGCCGCAGGATACGACCTTCGACCTCGCGGGTGGGAACGCCGATGCCCAGATGACCGCCGGTGCTGCCGTTGACCGGGCCAAGGGGAACCGCATAGGTGCCTAGCGCAGTGGGCCGCTCTGCCAGTTGGCGTGCGCCGACCGGCAGCTCTACCCCTTGGGCATGGGCCGGGATGCCCGCAAGGCTGAACGCTGCGAGCCAGGCCATGGTGCCAAACAGGCGCCATTGGCGAAAAGAGGAAAGCGGCGTCATGAAGTCAGCCCGGCCTTTGGATCAGTCGCGGAATTGCGCGTGGTATTCGTCATTGGGCACCATGCCCGTGGCGCTGGCGACGCGGTTGGACATGTTGAAGAACCCCGTGACATTGGCGATGTCCCAGATATCGCGATCGCTAAAGCCGTGGTCGCGCAGGATCTGGCGGTCGGCCTCTTCGATTTCGGCGCTGGCCTTGGTTGCTTTGGCCGCAAAGTCCAGCATGGCCCGCTGGCGCGGTTCGATTGGTGCGACGCGGTAGTTCATCACCAGCATTTCGCCCAGCTTTGGGTCGCCAGACAGTTGGCGCACCGCTGCGCCGTGGGCGACAAGGCAGTAAAAGCAGCTGTTGATGGAAGATACCACCACCGCGATCATCTCGCGCTCCAGCTTGCTCAGCCCGCTGTCGGCCAGCATCAGGTCATTGTACATCGCCGTGAACGCATTGAGCTTGTCGATGTCAAAGGCATTGGCCCGCAGCACGTTGGGCACCATGCCCAGCTTGTCCTGACAGATGTCGAAATACTTCTGCGTTTCAGGCGGCAGCGGATCCACCATCGGCAGGTCAAGCGCGGTTGGGGCGTCGGTGTTGCGGGTCATCGGTTACACTCCCTCTGGGTTGTGCCGATAGTGGTAACGCCCCGCCACGGTCATGCCAAGTGAGGCATAAAGACCATTGGCGCCCTCATTGGCCTTGGTGCAAAGAACCGCCAATTCCTGCGCGCCCTGTTCCGCCGCCCAACGCGCAGCACGGCGCATCAGCCAGGCGGCCATCCCCTTGCGCCGCTGATGCGGCAGGATTTCCAAGGCATGCACCATCGCCACCCCGTCGTGGATGGCAAGGAAACCGGTGCCTGCCGGGCTGTCATCCCAGCGCCCCAGGAGCGCCGTTTTGGGCCCCTTGGCCCGCTGCATCACCGCAAAGCGTTCCGAGCCGATGCCGCCCTGCGCCCAGATTTCGTGCTGGATCGCCAGTGGTTCCCAGACGCAGAAGGCGGTGACGGGCGGGATGTCGATGTCACAGAGGTGATCGACCGGGCAGGTCCAGAGCACCACGGGATCCTTGACCACATAGCCACGTGCCGCCAGCTGTGCGTCCAGACTGTCTTCGCCGTCGCGGATCATGAAGAGCGGGTCCTGCCCCATCTCTCTCATGGCGGTCTCGGCTGTTGCGATTTCTGCCTCTGTCGCAGTGCCGCCCTCGACTGTGGCAGCAGAGACCCGGCTGCCGCCCCCCTGCCCTTCGCGCAGGGTCACGGGGCCGAGGGAAAAGCTGCGATAGCAGGGCCAGGTGCCTTCGGTGACGGCGTAGTATTTCGGGTCGGTCTGCACGTCAGCGCCGTGCGATCCTGCGCCACTCACAGGCCAAGATCCCGCGCCAATTGGGTCATGGCGGCATCCACCCGTGCCCCGTCAGCCCCCCGCACCACGACATTCGCGCCAAAGGCGCCATTGTGCTGGAACGGGTAACATCCGATCGACAGATCATCGAATGCCTCGGCAACCGCGGTGAGAATGGGGGCGATGTCGCCTTCGCCCCGCTCGACACGCAGGGTTTGTGACAGAAGCGGCGCACCGCCTGTCAGCGTCGGCAGCACAGAGGCCACCATGGCCTGAAACACACTGGGCACACCGGCCATCACATGCACGTTGCGCAGCGTAAAGCCCGGCGCGGTCGACACAGGATTGTCGATCAGCGTGGCCCCATCGGGGATACGCGCCATCCGCAGACGGGCGGCGTTCAGCTCCTGCCCGGATTTGTCGTAATGGGCCTGCAACAGAGCCCGCGCGTCATCACGCACATCCAGATGCACGTCAAAGGCCTTGCTGATGCAATCCGCCGTGATGTCATCATGGGTTGGCCCGATGCCACCGCTGGTAAACACATGGTCGAAACTGTCGGACAAGGATGTCACGGCGGCGATGATCGCGGCCTCATCGTCGCTGACGATGCGCACTTCCTTGAGATCGATACCGTGTTTGGTCAGCTCTCCCGCGAGGAAGTACATATTGGCATCACGGGTGCGCCCGGACAGGATTTCGTCTCCGATCACCAGCATGGCTGCGGTTGGGTTTGCCATTTGCCTTTCCTCCTCTTGATCCAAGTCTAGGGCAGGTATAGGCCCTGTGCCATGCGCTTTCCAACCCCTCTCCTCCGTGCCAGGCTGATCCGCCGCTACAAGCGGTTTCTTGCGGACTGTGAGCTGCCTGACGGGCGCGAAGTGACCGCCCATTGTGCAAACCCCGGCTCCATGATGGGGCTCGCGGAACCGGGCAGCATCGTCTGGCTGGAACCCAATGACGATCCTAAGAAAAAGCTGAAGTACGGCTGGCGTCTGGTCGAGGTTTGCGGCGGCACGCTGGTGGGTGTGGACACATCTGTTCCGAACCGGGCGCTGAAGACCGCGCTGGAGGCACGCCAGATCGCGCCGCTCGCCGCCTATGAAACGGTGCGGGCAGAGGTGAAATATGCCGAAAAAAGCCGGATTGATTTTTTGCTGAGCCAGCCCGGCCTGCCCGACTGCTATGTGGAGGTCAAAAGCGTCACGCTGTCGCGCACAGCCGGTCTGGCAGAGTTTCCGGACAGTGTGACAGCGCGGGGGGCCAAGCATTTGGGCAATCTTGCGCAGATGTGCCGTGCCGGTCATCGCGCGGTGCTGCTGTATCTGGTGCAGCGGGGCGATTGTGACCGCTTTGCCATCGCGCGCGACATTGACCCGGCTTATGGCGCGGCCTGGGATGAGGCCGCGGCAGCAGGTGTGGAGCGACTGGTGATTTCGACCTCGATCACATCCGAAGCGGTCGAAATCGCCCAGCCGATTGTCGCGGAGTAGTGGGATCAGGCGGCTGCGTCCGCCTCGCCCTTGGCGGTCTGCTCTGCCGCGTCCCCGTCGGCGGTTGCGTTTTCGTGGATAACGGTGCGGGTCGGGAACGGGATGTCCACGCCTGCCTCGTCCAGCGCCTCTTTGACCTTGCGCTTCATGTCGGCCTGATACTGGAAATACTCTGCCGCATCGACCCAGACACGCACCAGGAAATCAACCGAACTGCTGTTCAGAGTGTTGACCTGAATGAACGGTTCCGGCTCTGCGTGTGAGCGGCTGTCGGACATGATCGTGTCGCGGATCACCTGCTCTGCCGTGGCAAGGTTTGCCCCATAGCCAACCCCGAATGTCCACTCTGCGCGGCGGGTGTCGTATTCGGAATAATTGGTGATCGTGTTGCCCCAGACCTCGGAGTTGGGAATGATCACCTTGAGGTTCGACAGGCTGGCAATCACGGTGTTGTTCAGGGTGATGTCCTTGACCGTGCCCATTTCGCCGTTCACGTCGATGAAATCCCCCAGTTTGAAGGGGCGGAACAGGATGATCATCACGCCCGCCGCCACGTTGGACAGCGCGCCCTGCATCGCAAGGCCGATTGCCAGACCGGCAGCACCGATTGCGGCGATGATCGAGGTGGTCTGGACCCCGAATGTGTTCAGCACGAAAAGAACCGCAAAGGCGAGCACGACATAGCGCGCCACGGTGCCAAGGAAGTGAAACAGCGTCGTGTCGAGGCTGGCGTGGCTGTCGCCCAGCCGCACGATGCGCCGTTTGACCCAGCTTGCGACGATGAACCCCGCCACGAGGATCACGACAGCCGCGAGAACATTGCCCATCAGCTCTGCCAGAAACTCAAGCGTGATGAGGTCTGACAGCGTCTTTCCGTTGTAGATTTCGGTGTTCATCAGGCTCTGCAATGCTTCCATCCCATATGATCCTTTTCGTTGTTTGGTCCCCGGACGTTGCCAGAAAAACGCCATTCGCGCGCAAAAGTTCCCCCTGCGGTGCGGCGGTGGCTCTGGCCCTTTGGCTGTGAACCCCTTACATAGCTATCCCAAAGACACCCGATGGAGCCCCGCCAGATGAGATCGAAAGACGGCCGCACGACCAAAGACGGCATCCGTATTTATGAGCCCGGCGATTTTGCCGGCATGCACGCTGCCGGTGCGCTGGCTGCACGGATCCTTGATGATATCGCAGAGCATGTGTTTCCCGGTCAGACCACCGGTGAAATCGATCGTCTCATCACCAAGATGGTGGAAGACGCCGGGGCCACCTCGGCGACGATCGGCTACAAGGGCTATCAGCACGCCAGCTGCATCAGCGTGAACCATGTGGTCTGCCACGGGATTCCGGGTGACAAGAAGCTGAAGGATGGCGATATCCTCAACATCGACGTCACCGTCATCGTTGATGGCTGGTTCGGGGATACCAGCCGGATGTATGTCGCAGGCAAGCTGTCGCGCAAATCCGAACGGCTGATTCAGGTGACACATGACTCACTGATGAAGGGGATCGAGGCGGTCAAACCCGGCAACACCTTTGGCGACATCGGTCATGCGATCCAATCCTATGTCGAAGCACAGCGCATGAGCGTGGTGCGCGATTTCTGCGGTCATGGTCTGGGTCTGGTGTTCCACGCGCCGCCAAACGTGCTGCACTATGGTCGCCCCGGCACCGGCCCCGTTCTGGAAGAAGGCATGTTCTTTACCATTGAGCCGATGGTGAACCTGGGCCGTCCAGAGACCAAGATTCTGGCCGATGAATGGACTGCCGTGACGCGCGACAAATCCCTGTCGGCCCAGTTTGAACATTCGGTCGGCGTGACCGCGGACGGGGCCGAGATTTTCACCCTGTCACCGGGCGGCAAGTTTCATCCGACCTACGGATAAGGGGCCATATCCCCACAAAGAAGGGGCGTGCCGATTGGC
>Ga0098068_1000899_pt1 | contig 11148 bp, 9 predicted proteins | sample 26BtaG_FD_75059 | JGI IMG/M metagenome (GOLD analysis project Ga0098068, IMG submission 75059) | Marine viral communities from Cariaco Basin, Caribbean Sea - 26B_WHOI_OMZ_CsCl | ecosystem: Environmental > Aquatic > Marine > Oceanic | place: Caribbean Sea: Cariaco Basin | collected 2014-11-09 | reverse complement strand
TTTAATGAAAAGCCAAATTTATTGATAGCAGTCGATAATACAGAATCGGTGAAATATCTGGATCAGGATCAAAAGACGAGAGATTTAGTAGGACTTTTACAGAAGGATGAAGGATTGAACGAACGGTTTGACCTAAAGCTTTTCAGCTTCGGAAAAGATGTCAATAACTTGGAAGCCTTAAGTTTTGACGAAAAGCAAACTAATCCTACAGTGGTTTTTGAACGCTTTTCTCAGGTGTATGGGAACTCGATTGCACCATTAATTTTGATTACTGATGGCAATCAGACCTATGGCAAGGATTATGAATTTGCCGCTCAAAACTATAAACAGGCTGTCTTTCCAATCATCTTAGGAGACACCACCCGTTATACCGATTTAAAGATTGAACAGCTCAACGTCAATAAATACGCGTATTTAAAAAATAAGTTTCCCATTGAAATTATTGCAGTCTATAATGGTGGGGAGGAAGTGAGCACCCAATTAACCGTCAGTTCTGGAAATACTATCGTTTTTTCTGAAAATTTGACATTTAATAAAGAACAGTCCAGCAGACTTGTCAATCTAAGTTTACCAGCCAATAGGCCAGGAGTCCACAGTTACAAAGCGGAGTTAAAACCTCTTGCAAATGAAAAAAACACAGTCAATAATATTAAGAATTTTGCTGTAGAAGTTATTGATAGAAAAACCCATGTTGCGATTGTCTCCGATATTATACATCCTGATTTGGGCGCCTTGAAAAAATCAATTGAAAGTAATGAACAACGACAGGCCTCCATTTTGAAACCTACAGAATTTTTAAATCAAAAAAATGATTTTCAACAGGTTATACTATATCAGCCAAACCAAAACTTTAAGTTGGTATATGATGAAATTCAGACTTTAAACATCAACACATTCACCATTCTTGGCCCCAAGACCAATTGGCTGGAGTTCAATAGGCTACAGTCTATTATGCAGCAAACAGTGACCAATCAGTATGAGGATTTTCAACCTTCGCTCAATTCCAATTTCAATGTGTTTATTGTGGACGATCTAAATTTTTCAGATTTTCCACCCTTGCAAACGGAGTTTGGTACCGCAACTTTCTCATTGCCGATCGAGATTATATTATATAAAACAGTCAATGGTATTCAATTGAACGAGCCGTTGTTATGGTCTTTTGAAGTGAATCAGAAAAGAGCAGTGGTATTGAATGGGGAAGGCATTTGGCGCTGGAGGGCGCAAAGTTATTTGGATAAAAAATCATTTCATGATTTTGATAATTTTATTGGAAAGATCATTCAATATCTCGATTCCAATCAAAAGCGTTCCAGATTAAATGTTTCTTATGAATCGTTTTACAACGGCAATGACAATGTCCTCCTGACGGCGCAATTCTTCAACAGGACTTATGAGTTTGACAAGACTGCAAGTCTTGAGATTACAGTAAAAAACAAGGAAAGCGAACAGTCCCAAAAGCTGCCGTTCATTCTGAAACAATCGAATTATCAAGTGGACTTAAGCGGAATGGAGGCTGGCGATTATGTGTTTACCGTACAAGCACAGGAAGAAAATATATCTCAATCTGGCGAATTTAAGATTTTGGATTATAGTGTGGAACAGCAATTTTTGAACGCTAATGTATTGAAACTTCAAAATTTGGCTACACTAAGCCAAGGCACATCCTATTTTATTAACGACACTGATGCTCTTGTTGATCAGTTAATAAAGGATGAAAGGTTTCCAACCATCCAAAAAAGCACTAAAAAAGTTGTACCTTTGATCGATTGGAAATTTCTACTGGCCTTCATCGCGTTAAGCCTTAGCGCTGAGTGGTTTATAAGAAAGTACAACGGATTAATTTAACAAAAACTAATTATTATTTATGGAAAGATTACCTAAAGTTGCAATACCTGCAATTATTGCAGCAATTGTTTTAATTATTATACTCGCCAAATCAGCAGTGACAGTTGAGTCCGGACAAGCAGGCGTTCTATATAAAACCTTTGGAGGAGGTGTGGTTACGGATGAACCAGCACTCGGTGAAGGCTTTCACTTGATAGCACCTTGGAACAGGGTATTTATCTATGAAGTGAGACAGCAAGAAATTTTAGATAAAATGAGTGTATTATCGTCAAATGGATTGGACATTAAATTAGAAGCTTCAGTATGGTTCCAACCAGCTTACGAGAATCTTGGCAAATTGCACCAAGAAAAAGGTGAGCAGTACAAAGAACGTATCTTGCTCCCAGCCATTCGTTCCGCTGCCAGAAGTGTTGTAGGTCGGTATACTCCAGAGCAATTATACTCTAGTAAACGCGATGCTATCCAGCAGGAGATTTTTGAAGAGACCCAGAAGTTTGTGAAAGATCAATACATTCAGTTGAATGAGGTTTTGGTTCGTGATGTCACTTTACCGGCAACTATTAAAGATGCGATAGAGCGAAAATTGAGACAGGAACAAGAATCCTTGGAGTATGAGTTTAGATTGGTAACCGCCTCCAAAGAAGCCGAAAAGGTTATTATTGAAGCCCAAGGTAAAGCAGATGCCAACCGAATCTTGAGTGCCTCCTTGACAGATAAAATTCTTCAGGATAAAGGTATTGAAGCTACGGTTAAACTTTCTGAATCCAGTAACAGTAAGGTTATTGTCATTGGATCGGGAGATTCTGGATTGCCTATTATTTTAGGAAACCAGTAATAATTTATACCTGTTGAAAATTTTATCAATATTTTTTTACGAAATATTAGGATGGTAAGTTATAATTTCAAATATTTGTAGAATACAACAAAGAACATGAATTTTATCCAATCACATCATCACCATCATCATATTTGCACTCAAGCGAACTGAAGATGTATTGAATAAAATCAACATATTTAAAACCGTTTGAGTGAATCAAGCGGTTTTTTTATTCCTTCCAATTTAGGAATCTATCTCCCAAAAGATTTGCTCAAACATTAGTTAAGTTTAATTAAAAAGACACCCACTTTCGTGGGGACTAAGATGAGTAAATTAAGAATAGCAGTTCAAAAAGCGGGTCGTTTACATGACGATTCCATGAAAATCCTTAACGATGTGGGGATTTCAATAGACAACGGTAAAGATCAACTCAAAGCCTCTGCCAAAAATTTCCCTTTAGAAGTGTTTTATCTCCGTAATGGGGATATTCCTCAGTATCTTCGAGATGGTGTTGTGGATGCGGCCATCATAGGAGAAAATATTTTGATTGAAAAGGGTACCGACATCCCTGTCATTGAAAAACTGGGATTTTCAACCTGCAAGGTGTCTATTGCCGTACCAAAATCCTTTAAATATAAAGGAATCAATGATCTGGATGGGAAGCGCATTGCCACCTCTTATCCCAACACCGTCCAACAATTTCTGAAGAAAAACAATATTAATGCGCAACTGCACATCATCAATGGTTCCGTTGAAATTGCACCCAATATAGGACTTGCAGATGCCATTGTAGACATCGTTTCAAGCGGGAGCACCTTATTTAAAAACAACCTGAAGGAAGTTGAAGTGTTGTTAAAATCTGAAGCGGTATTGGTGGCCTCTCCATTGATTTCGTCTGAAAATGAGGACGTTTTAAAACGTTTGCAATTTCGGATTAAATCCGTTCTAAAAGGCCGACAGTCTAAATATGTGCTTTTAAATGCACCGAATGACAAACTTGAAAAAATCATCCGGGTTCTTCCCGGAATGCGAAGTCCCACCGTTTTGCCATTGGCACAAGAGGGCTGGAGCTCCATACATTCCGTAATCAATAAAAATGATTTTTGGGAAGTCATTGACGAACTGAAGGCCAACGGCGCCGAAGGAATTTTAGTCTGTCCGATTGAAAACATGGTGATTTAGTTAGGTCATTTTCGAACAAAGCACAAAATATCTAATATTAAAAAAATGCAAATCATAAAAAATCCGAATAGAGCATCTTGGTCAGAACTCGTTAAAAGGCCAACCCAATCTGTTGACAGCATTGAGGCCACCGTGGTCCAGATCTTTGAAGATGTCAAAAGAAACGGCAATTTGGCCATTCAAAAATATACGGCACTCTTTGATGGCATAGATGCCGAGGTGTCAGAAGTTTCAGAAGCTGAAATAAGTGCTGCCTCCCAGCAGGTTCCTAAGGAATTAAAAGAGGCCATTAAAAACGCAAAACAGAACATTGAAACATTTCATAAGGCTCAAGAAATTGATAAGATTGAAGTTCAGACCATGCCAGGGGTCCAATGTTGGCAAGAAAAACGACCTATTGAAAAAATAGGACTGTATATTCCTGGTGGAACAGCGCCTTTATTCTCGACGGTGCTGATGCTTGCTGCTCCAGCACAAATAGCAGGATGTAAAGAGATGATTCTCTGCACGCCACCAAACAGACAAGGTGTGATTGCCAATGAAATTTTATATGCAGCACAATTATGCGGTGTGACCAAAATTTATAAGGTTGGTGGCATTCAGGCTATCGCAGCCATGACCTTCGGTACGGAAACTATTTCGCAAGTTTATAAAATTTTCGGACCAGGAAATCAATTTGTCACCGTGGCTAAGCAATTGGCAACCAAACACGGTGTGGCCATTGATATGCCAGCTGGTCCGAGCGAACTGCTGGTTTATGCCGATGACAGTGCAAATGCTGCTTATGTCGCCTCCGATCTTTTGAGTCAAGCCGAGCATGGTACTGATAGCCAAGTCGTGTTGGTATCCAACTCAGAATCATTTATTGCAAAAGTGAAGGCTGAAATTGTAGAACAAATTGCAGTTTTGCCAAGAAAAACCATCGCTGAAAAAGCCATTGAAAATTCGAAATTGATTTTTATTGCAGATGATCAAGCGGCGCTCGACTTTATAAATTCATACGGCCCGGAACACTTTATTGTATGCGCTAAAAATGAATCATTTTTTGTCCAGGGAATTACCAATGCGGGATCAGTATTCATCGGCGATTATACGCCCGAAAGCGCGGGAGATTATGCTTCTGGCACCAATCACACATTGCCCACCAACGGATTTAGCAAGGCCTATTCGGGAGTGAATTTGGATAGCTTTCTAAAAAGTATAACTTTCCAGAAAATCACAAAGCAAGGTTTATTAAATATTGGGGAAACCATTGAACTGATGGCCGCAGCCGAAGGTTTGCAGGCCCATAAGAACGCAGTATCCATCCGATTAAAAGATATCAAGTCATGACAATTCAAAATCTTATAAGGCCCTCCATAAAGGCTTTGAAGCCTTACTCTTCAGCACGTGATGAGTTTAAGGGCAATACCGACAATTTAACTTTTCTCGATGCAAATGAAAACCCTTATGCCAATGGGGTCAATCGTTATCCTGACCCGCAGCAGGGCAAACTTAAAGCTTTGATTTCCCATATAAAAAAAGTGCCAACTGAAAGCATTCTCTTGGGGAATGGCAGTGATGAAGTGTTGGACTTGCTCATTAGAATGTTCTGTGAGCCTAATAAAGACAATATCCTTATTCTTCCACCAACCTATGGCATGTATGAGGTGTTAGCCAATGTCAATGCGGTTGAAACGATTAAAATCAATCTCTCTGAGGAAACATTCCAGCCAAAAATAGATGCTATTTTATCAGAAGCGAACGCGAACAGCAAAATTCTATTCTTATGTTCGCCCAACAATCCATCAGGGAATAGCTTTGAAACGTCGTCGGTAGAGTTCTTATTGAAAAACTTCAAGGGCATTGTGGTTATGGATGAAGCTTATATTGATTTTTCAAAAGGAGAAAGCTGGCTTTCGAGATTGAAGGAATTCCCAAATCTTGTGGTGACCCAAACCTTATCCAAAGCATTTGGAATGGCAGGGATTCGTTTGGGAATGTGTTTCGCATCCGAAGAAATCATAGCGACATTAAACAAAATAAAACCCCCTTACAATATTAATGAACTTACCCAAGCCAAGGCCATTGAAGGACTTAGTGAAATGACATTAATAAAATCACAAATAGCCTGTCTTATAGAGCAAAGAGATGTTTTAGTTAAAGCATTGAAAGAGGTCGATTTTATAGAGAAAGTATATCCATCTGAAGGAAACTTTGTGATGGTCAGAGTGGATGATGCCAACAAACGCTACCAACAATTAATTGAAAATGGCATTGTCATTCGCAATAGAACAACACAGCCATTATGCGAAAATTGTTTGCGACTTACGGTTGGGACAGAGGAGGAAAATAAAAGACTTATTGAAAAATTGAAAAATTTATAAAGATTGAATTTAATGAAAAAAGTATTATTTATTGATCGGGACGGCACCATCATTATTGAACCAAAAGATTATCAAATAGACAGTTTCGAAAAACTTTTGTTTTATCCTAAAGTGTTTCAATATCTCGGCAAAATTGCAAAAGAATTGGACTATGAAATCGTAATGGTGACCAACCAGGACGGACTGGGAACAGATTCTTTTCCAGAAGATACGTTTTGGCCGGTTCATAATTTTATGTTAGAAACATTTAAATCGGAGGGCATTGAATTTAAGGAACAGTTCATCGATCGGACTTTTGATGAAGATAATGCAGATACGCGTAAACCAAGAACAGGAATGTTGACGCAATATTTCTCTGATGCCTACGATTTGGAAAATTCGTTCGTCATTGGGGACCGTTTGACAGATGTTGAACTGGCCAAAAATTTAGGTTCAAAGGCCATTTTTATAAATAACCCCGCCACTGACTTCATTGATGCAGAACAGGAAGTACTTAAAGATTATATTGCTTTGGAGACCAAAGATTGGGAGGAAGTTTATAGGTTCTTAAAAACAGAAGATCGAACCGCGACTTTGGAACGAAACACCAATGAAACTAAAATTGCCATCAACTTAAACCTCGATGGTACCGGCATAAGCAATATTGATACAGGAATTGCCTTCTTTGATCACATGTTGGATCAAATAGCCCGTCATGGCCAATTGGATTTGGATATCAAAGTCATTGGTGATTTGGAGGTGGACGAACACCACACTATTGAAGACACAGGAATTGCTTTAGGCGAAGTGTTTGCCAAAGCTTTGGGCAATAAATTGGGAGTTGAGCGCTACGGATTTTGCTTGCCAATGGACGATTGTTTGGCACAGGTCGCCATCGATTTTGGAGGACGGAATTGGTTGGTATGGGATGCAGAATTTAAGCGAGAGATGATCGGAAAAATGCCAACGGAAATGTTCTTTCACTTTTTTAAATCGTTCACAGATGGTGCCAGATGCAATTTGAATATCAAAGCAGAAGGCGACAATGAACACCATAAAATTGAGGCTATTTTCAAAGCTTTTGCCAAATCTATAAAAATGGCCATCAAACGGGATCTGGAAAAAATGATTTTGCCATCAACGAAAGGAGTATTGTAGAAATTTCAAATTCCAAATTCCATTTTTGACATTTTGGAATTTGCTGTTTGAATTCATAAATCACTTAGAATGAATATTGTAATAATAGACTATGGAGCCGGCAACACCAAAAGTGTTCAGTTTGCATGCAATCGTTTGGGGTTTGATCCTATTTTGACCAATAGCGCAGAACTTATAAAAGCCGCTGATAAGGTCATATTCCCTGGCGTTGGGCATGCAAGTAATGCTATGAAAATACTTCAAGAGTCGGGATTGGATGTGTTAATTCCAACACTCAAACAGCCGGTATTGGGCATTTGTTTAGGAATGCAGTTATTGTGTCATACCACAGAGGAAGGTACAACCAATGGCTTAGGTGTTTTTGATGTAGATGTGAAACGGTTTTCCGATGCAGTAAAAGTTCCTCAAATGGGATGGAATACCATTTCAAATTTGAAAACAAATTTATTTACCGGCCTAAAAAACGATGCCTATATGTATCTTGTGCACAGTTATTATGCAGAATTGTGTGAAGATACCATAGCTCAAACAAATTATGGCGTAACTTATAGTTCTGCATTAAAAAAAGACAATTTTTACGGCGTTCAATTTCATCCTGAAAAAAGCAGTTGGGAAGGTGAGACGGTGTTGAGTAATTTTCTCAATTTCTGAAATTGTAAATCGTAAATCATAAATCGTAAATCAAGATGAGGATTATTCCAGCAATAGATATAATAGACGGCAAATGTGTCCGACTGACAAAAGGTGATTATAACACTAAAAAAATATATAATGAAAATCCGTTGGAAGTTGCCAAGCAATTTGAAGCTTCAGGGATTGAATATTTGCATTTGGTCGATTTGGACGGAGCCAAAGCCAAGCAAATCGTTAATTATAAGGTATTGGAACAGATTGCTTCAAAAACAAATTTGAAGATTGATTTTGGTGGTGGACTCAAATCGGATAAGGATCTGCATATTGCCTTTAATTCTGGTGCGAAACAAATTACTGGTGGAAGTATTGCCGTCAACGATCACAAAACTTTTGTGTCCTGGTTGGAAAAGTATGGCTCAACCAAAATTATTCTGGGAGCCGATTGCAACAATCGTAAGATTGCGATAAGTGGCTGGCAGGAGCAAAGCAGTTTGGAAGTCATTCCTTTTATAAAAAATTACCAGAGACAAAAAGTGCAATATGTCATTTGTACAGATATTTCCAAGGATGGCATGCTAGAAGGACCATCTTTTGATTTGTATAGAGAAATTATTGAAGAGTGTTCAAACAATAGTTCAGATCAATCCATAAAACTGATTGCTTCGGGTGGAATTTCACATATTGATGAGCTTTCAAAGTTAAGAGATTTAGGATGTGAAGGCGTCATTATTGGAAAGGCCATTTATGAGAACAGAATCAGTTTACAGGAGTTGGAACAATTTTATTAGTGAAACCTCGACTTACTCAAAAAATATTATGCTTGCAAAACGAATAATTCCATGTTTGGACATTAAAAATGGCCGTACCGTTAAAGGTGTTAATTTTGTCAACCTCATTGATGCGGGAGATCCCGTTGTGTTGGCAAAGCAATACGCTGAAAAGGGCGCGGACGAACTGGTATTTCTCGATATTTCCGCAACTTTGGAAGGACGGAAAACCACCTTGGAAATGGTTTTGAAGGTCGCCGAACAAGTCAACATCCCCTTTACTGTAGGTGGGGGTATTTCCTCTATTGAAGACGTCGATTTGCTTTTAAAATCGGGCGCTGATAAAGTTTCCATCAATTCATCTGCCATAAAACGTCCAGAACTTATCAATGAACTCTCCGATAAATTTGGAAGCCAGTGTGTGGTCGTTGCCATAGACGCCAAGCAAATTGACGGTCAATGGAAAGTGCATCTGGCAGGAGGAAGTATCCCTACCAAGTTGGACCTTTTTGAATGGGCAAAAGAAGTTGAAAATCGTGGTGCTGGTGAGATTTTGTTCACCTCTATGGATCATGATGGTACAAAGGATGGTTTTGCCAATGGGGCTTTGTCAAAATTATCCACCACATTGAATATTCCAATTATTGCCTCTGGTGGTGCTGGAACCATTCAGCATTTTGTGGATACCTTTCAAATTGGGAAATCAGATGCCGCGCTTGCCGCCAGTGTATTCCATTTTGGTGAAATTGAAATCAAGGATTTGAAAAATGCCTTAAAAGAAAATAATATAGAAGTACGAATTTAAAAATTGACCACCAATCGTCCTTTCGACAGAAAGCTGTGTCCATGCGTTTTTTAACAGAATCCACTCAAAACTTATAATTGTGGCAAAAACAATACAACAATGAACTTAAAATTCAATTCAGAAGGTTTAATTCCCGCCATCATCCAAGATGCCATGACTAAAAACGTCCTGATGTTAGGCTATATGGATGAAGAAGCCTTCAAGAAAACCCAAGAAACCAAAAAAGTAACCTTTTACAGCAGAAGCAAACAACGCTTATGGACCAAGGGTGAAGAAAGTGGCAATTTCCTGAAATTGGTAAGTATTAAAGTAGATTGCGATAATGACACGCTATTGATTCAGGCACACCCAGTCGGTCCAACATGCCATAAAGGATCGGATACCTGTTGGGATGAGGAAAATTCGTCCAATTTTGGATATATTTCCAAATTGGAGCAGACAATCCTGGAGCGTCGTAACAACTCCAAACCTGAGGATTCATATGTAGCCTCACTTTTCGCAAAAGGCATCAACAAACTGGCTCAAAAGGTAGGCGAGGAGGCGGTGGAGGTGGTCATTGAGGCGAAAGATGATAACGATGACTTGTTTTTAAACGAGAGCGCAGATTTATTATTTCATTATTTGATGCTGCTCCAGGCCAAAGGTTTTAAATTAGAGGATGTTGAAACGGTACTCAAGAATAGGGAGAAAAAATAACGCTCAATGTTCAATAAAATCCTATTTCTTCATGAATATTAATCGTGATTTGAAGGCTCATATCCTAAAAAAAAGACCTTTTTCCAACTAATTCTTAAATTGAGCTAATTGTCAATTACTTTGAGACATGGATCAAAACTATTTTTATCTAATAACCATTCAATATTTGGGCTTTCGTTATCACGGTTGGCAAAAACAGCCCAATCTGAAAACGGTGCATCTCGTGATTGATAAAACCGTGAATTATGTGTTCAAGGGACAAAAGAAATTTAAAAGTCTAGCCGTGGGCAGAACAGATGCTATGGTCTCGGCCAATGAAACGGCATTTGAATTGTTTACGGAAGAACCAATTTCAGACTTAGATGCATTTCTTGATCAATTCAATTATTATTTGCCACAAGATGTCAGGGCTTTATCGATGAGAGAAGTTGATAGAAATTTTAATGTGATCAAAAGCGCAAAGCTTAAAGAATATATTTATCTGTTTGCGCACGGACAGAAATCACATCCATTTTGCGCTCCTATAATGACTACTTTTAGAGATGTTTTGGATATTGAACTCATGAAAAAGGGTACCAAGCTCTATGAAGGGACACATAATTTCAAAGCATTCTGTTCAAGGGTTTCTGAAAAAGGCTTGTATACCAGAACTGTTTTATCATGTGATTTAATTGAAAACGATATGTTTGACGCCAATTTTTTTCCCAAGGAATCCTTTCTTTTCAAAGTAAAGGCTGAAGGTTTTGGTTACAATCAAATTAGAGGCATGATGGGTGCCCTCGTAAAACTGGGGAAATATGACTTTACGTTAGATGATATTGCCAAAAGCCTATTGCCAGGAAGTACCGAAGTTATGGAATATATTGCGCCAGCCTCCGGATTGATTCTAAACACTGTGGA
>Ga0098068_1000885_pt1 | contig 11206 bp, 9 predicted proteins | sample 26BtaG_FD_75059 | JGI IMG/M metagenome (GOLD analysis project Ga0098068, IMG submission 75059) | Marine viral communities from Cariaco Basin, Caribbean Sea - 26B_WHOI_OMZ_CsCl | ecosystem: Environmental > Aquatic > Marine > Oceanic | place: Caribbean Sea: Cariaco Basin | collected 2014-11-09 | reverse complement strand
TGGGTATTGCGCCCTTATCGCCGCGGTGGATTGATCGCCAAGCTAAGCGAGAAACGCTACTTGTGGCTGGGTGAAGAGCGCACCCGAGCGTTTCACGAGCTGCGCTTAAACGCTGCGCTGTATAACCAGGGACTGCCAGTGCCGCGTCCTGTTGCCTGTTGTGTTATGCGTTACGGCCCTACGTATGAAGCAGCGCTTATCACCGTTAGGATTCCAGGCGCTCAGGCGCTGGCTAGCTTATTAGCGGAAGGGGAAGCAGATGAGGCGTTACTTCAGCGCGTTGGCGCAATGATCAAGCGCTTTCATCAAGCGGGCCTTGATCATGTTGATCTAAATGCGCGCAATATCTTGGTCGACCCCCATGGCGAGCCCTGGTTGATTGATCTGGACCGCTGCCGTCTACGATCACCCGGCAAGTGGCAGGAACACAATGTAAACCGCCTAGCAAGGTCGCTAAAAAAATTTCATTGCCATTATGCGCTGCCCGCCATATTAAAAGGTTATAACCGTTAACCTTTTTTTTCAGTGCTAACATCACACGCGAGGATTTTCGATACGCACTCTATTAGTTCGTTCGGAGTAATGGATGAAAGGTCTGTTTGTGATGAAACATAACCACTGTTATCTCTCTCAAGAAACCATTCAGGCAAATATTCTTTAAAAACAACAACTTGATTAACTCCCATTATATGAGCAACATGCGATGGGCCACAATCGTTGCTAACAAATAGTTTGCAACCATTTACCAACCTAAAAAGAGTATTTACATCAGGGCTATGGATAACAGAAAACCCTTCTTGCTCAAGGATTTTCTTTTCCTCTTCTTCTTTTGGTCCTGTAAGAAAAACAATTTTTTCTGGTCTTAACTCAGAAATCTTTCTTGCTAGCTGAATATAATTAGCCAGCGACCATTTTTTTTCTTCGCCCCCAGCACCGGGAGCAAGTACAATTTTATTATTTAATACTCCATCAGACTCAATATGTTTTTTCAAACAGGGAGCAATATCCAATGCTGATGATATCCCTAGCAGGGACAAAAAAAGGTCTGCCCTGTAGGTAGTTACATCAAGAGGTACCGAGTGCGTATAAAACGCTCCAAATTTTTTAAACCCTACTCTATAAGGAATTCGCAGCTTCAGCATTTGCAGAGAAGTCCCAACACTAGAAGGACGCAAATTAAAACCAATATCGAAATTATATTTCCTACTTAAGCTAGTGGTGCTAAAGCCGTCAATCACTTCAAGCTCATTTAAAAAACCTGCTTCAACTAGAAAATCTGCCCCTGAACTTTTAGAGATACCCACCAATGTAGCATTTGGATACCTTTCCTTAACAGCGACTAAAAAAGGAATATGAACTACATACGCACCAAAAAAAGGCCTATTATGTAAAAATATAGCGATGCATTTAACTTTTAAAAAGTCGTTCATTTAAAAACAATTTCCTTATAGACATCGAGATAACTTTCAGCCATTTTTTCTTTACTATAAAGTTCTAAAAGAAGGCGTGCATTCTCAACAACAGACTCTCTCATCTGTTTGTTTTTTGCTAGCTTGATTATCCAGTCCTCGACTTCCTCACTACTTCCTGGTGTTACTAAAAAGCCTGTCTCACCATGCTTAATTAAGTCAGGAATGCCGCCAACATTACTAGCAACAATAGGCACGTTTGCATCCATAACATCTAAAAGAACTGACCCTAGCCCCTCATTGCGAGATGGAAAAACAAACAGATCCAGCGCTGGAATAAAATCACCAATATTAGGCTTAAAGCCAGCCCAGACAACATTTTTTAAGTGACTGCTTTCCAAGCGAAGCTCATCCTCGTCTTCACCTCGGCCAAAAAAAACGCACAGTACTTCGGGATAGCTATGCTGTAATCGTGCTGCAGCTTCAAGCAATATCCGCTGACCTTTGTGACGATCAACTAGCGCACCAATATGACCGACAATAAAGCGACCTGGATAGCTAGCACGAAAGCGAGCAGCGACTTCGGCGTCCGCGGTAAATCCCGTCATCGCACTAGGAATCGTCAATACTTCACTCTTACTCCAGCGTGATAACTGTTGTCGAATAATCGATGAAATAGCGACACAGCGATCTGCATCACGATAGAACAGTCGATTCACCCATTTATCTTTAATGGGTGTATCCACTCGGCGAGTCACCACATAGGGTGTACCGTATATACGCTTATGCAACCAAGCCCAGTGCACTGCTTTAGCTTCATGAGCATGCACTATCGATGCGCGGCCGACTTGCCTATGCCCAACAATCTGCTGGTTAGCATCCACGAACCTTAAGTTCTCAATGCATTGAAGCTCATTACGCAATGGAGAATCTTTTCTGCATACCAGCGTTTGCTGACCTACATGCCGTTGCAAGGCTTGAATTAGCAGCGCTGTCTGGCGTTCTCCACCGCGAAAACCTTTGGCCAGGTTAACGTGAATAATATGCAAATTGCCCTCATACAAATCGTTGCCATCACCCTGGTATAGTACTGTATCTACCAACCACCAGAGCAGGGTGTGAATAAATGTCTATGGATGTGAGCGTCGTTATCATTACTCGCAATGCGGCCGCGACACTTAGCCGAACACTAGACGCCTTGACGTGCTATGACGATGTCGTGGTATACGACAACGGCTCCACAGACGACACATGTAGCATTGTACAAGCCTACTCCAATACAACATTACACCATGGTGAATTTTTAGGCTTTGGCCTTACCAAACGTGCTGCCGTATCGTTAGCAAAATATGACTGGATCTTCTCAATAGATGCTGACGAAGCGCCAACAAAAGAGCTTAACGCTGCGATTAATGACTGGGTAGCCACTGCAACACCTCAGCAGGCTGGCAAAATATTGCGCGAAAACTGGATGCTGGGTAAACCCGTTCACCACTCTGGCTGGGGAAATGACTGGTTAATTCGACTGTTTAACCGTAACACAGGTAACTTTAATGATGCCGCTGTTCATGAGTCAGTGAGCTTAGCAAAAAATACCGAAGTTTCTCGGCTTAATGGAAAAATTGAACATCTTGCCGTTAACGACCTCGCTCAGTTCCTTGATAAGATAAATCGCTATTCAGACCTTCGCGCAGCATCAAAAAAACTCAAGCACTATCCTTTTGCGCTGATATTTCTCAAGGCACTTTACGCATTTATACGCACATATTTTTTCCGCCTCGGCATACTGGATGGCTGGCGTGGGCTGACTATATCTGTGGCTAATGCAAATGGCGTTTTTTGGAAATATGCCAAAAATAATGTTAATAACCGCCTATAATACGCTGTAAATTTTCTATTACGACGTGTTGATACCACTAAAGACATCTCTACTACCGGGCAGTCTCTCTCCTGATCCTGTGATCAATATGCGTCCGTATTTCTTTACTCTATCAACACTCGTTTCGGGAGACGCATGCCAGCACTAAGGTCACTCAAACTTACGCCATGGCTGCCACTGCTCGTGATCGGCATCTGTCTTGGCTATGCCCTAACCGTGCTTACTCGGCTACCTTGGTGGACACTATTTTTCACAGCCGCCGTGTGGCTAGGTTGTGGCATCAAGTTGCGCTGGGGAGCACCGCAAAATGCCCGCTACCGCCCGATGTGGCCTTGGTCGCTGGCACCGCTCAGCTTACTAGGCATTTATGTCTACTTAGCCGATAGCTTTGGCAATGTTGATTTAGGTGCGGTGTTTTTCCACCTTCAGGCGGGCATGGCCGAACATGGCGGTGCTGAAAAAATGATCACTGCCGTTATTTACACAGTGAGCGTCATCGCAGTGCTGGCATCCGTTACCTGGATCACTCGGCATGATCAGCGATGGCGGCTCACTGATCGCTTCGTTGCCCTCCTCTTATTGGCCGCAAATCCAATGCTTTACGGCTTAGGACAGCGCAGCGCAGCCATCGTAACGGATGATGGTGCCTGGCTAGATCGCCGTTACGTGCCGCCGCCCACGGGCAATCAAGCTAATGCAAATGCGCCGAACCTGCTGATCATGTACCTGGAAAGCATTGAGCGTACGTATAGCAATGAGCTATTTGGTGATGCTTATGCTGACTTAACCGCGTTAGGCGAACGCGGGCTGGTCTTTGAAGGTATTCAGCAAATGGAAAACACCGGCTGGACCATGGCGGGCATGATTGCTAGCCAGTGTGGCGTACCGCTGATGCCTGCGGGACTTTTGCACGACAGCCAGTTCGAGCCGCTTTCCAAAGTCGTTCCCGGCGTCGATTGCCTGGGTGATGTGCTAGCGGCTCAAGGCTATCGACTTAGCTATTTGGGTGGAGCGAGTGCTCAGTTTGCTGGTAAAGGGCTTTTCTATCGCGGCCATCAGTTTGATACGGTAAAGGGCAAGGAAGAGCTATCAGCGGAACTCAAGGACCCAGAGTACCTAAATAGCTGGGGTCTATATGATGATACGCTTTACGATTTTACTGTGGATGAGATTCGTCGCTTAAGTGAGCAAGATGACGGCCCATGGGCAGTGGTGAATCTCAGCATTGCTGGTCACGCCCCTAATGGATTTCCCTCCCAGACATGCATAGACCGTCAGGGCGAATTCGATGGTCAAGATATCTTATATTCGGTGAAATGTTCAGCAAGCCAGGCACGTGACCTTATTGAGCGTCTTGAACAAGAAGACCTGCTCGAAAATACATTGGTTGTCATGCTCAGCGACCACCTTACGATGCGAGTATCCGTTTGGGATCAGCTGACAACACTAGAGCGAGACAATACGCTGATCATGCTGGGCGCAGACATCAAGCCGTTGACGGTGCGTCGTGGAGCGACAATGTTAGACGTATTCCCGACTATTTTGGATGCTATGGATCTCCCCCTGAGCGGTAATCGTGCAGGGCTTGGAGCATCTCTACTTAGCAGCCAACCAACGCTGGTTGAAACGCATGGGCTTGAGGTGCTTAACGAGCGGCTCCGGGAAGAGACCGCATTACAGCACCGTCTTTGGGAAGGACTAACCCCTCAACGGCGCGCACCCCAAACAAGCGCCGACCAACAGGTCATAGAAACGCCTGCTGATCAGGCTGATGAAGTCGAAATTATGCGCTAACGTTAGCGCCGTTAGCACGCTGACTATCGACTCTCATCGCTCGATACACTTGCTCTACATCTAAATCATTCAGACAGTTGGTATGCCCCAGCGGGCAGGTACGCTTAAAGCAAGGTGAGCAGGAAAGCGCCAAATAGTGAATGGCAGCATTGTCGGTTAAGGGTGGGGTATACCTAGGCGATGAAGAGCCGTATAAAGCGTGAATACGCACGCCTACCGCGGCGGCAACGTGCATTAAGCCCGAATCGTTGGTAACCACCTGACGGCAGTCTGCCAACAGGTCTACCGCATCCGCCAATTGGGTTTTGCCGCATAAATTATGCGCGTGGGGCAACCCCTTCACAATGCTTTCTCCAGCGGCATGATCTTTCGGTCCGCCAAGCACACGCACCTCAAACCCATCCTTAACCAGTTGCACTGCTAACGCATGGAAATAGTCTAACGGCCACTGTTTAGCGGGCCCGTACTCCGCTCCGGGCATCATACCGATAGCGGGACGTGACGATAACGCGTGAGCAAGGCGTAAATTGACCAAATTATTTCGATCAATTGTTAAACGTGGTGTAGGGATCTCAAACTCGCCTTGGATAGCTTCTTCCAGTGGAAGGCCCAGCGAAACAAATCGCTTAACCGTTTGATCCAATACCTGCTTATCCAGCTTGCGGCGCTCTTTCAATAAGCCGTAACGGTGTTCACCTAAAAAGCCGATACGCTCGGGAATACGCGCCATAAAGGGAACCAGCGCCGCTTTCCAAGAGCGCGGCAGAACAATGGCACGATCAAAGCGTCCTCGTAAGCGGACAGCCAGCTCACGACGGCTGGCAAGACCAAATTCACCATGCCCCACTGCCAAGGGAAGCACCTCGTCTACCTCAGGCATACGCTCTAGAATAGGCTGAGACCATGCTGGAGCGACCACTCCAAGGGTTGCCCCTGGGTAACGGTCTTTCAAGGTCATAAACAGGCTTTGCGCCATCACCATATCGCCGACCCACGAAGGGCCGACCACCAATATGCGCTTGGCAGAGTTAGCCATTTAGCCACTCCAAGTAGGCTTTCACACCCTGGGCAACGGTTTTGAACTCAACATCGCAGCCGGAAGCACGCAGATTGCTGATATCTGCACGAGTGTAACTTTGATAGCGTCCTTTTAGTTCGTCAGGGAAAGGTATGTAGTCAATTTCACCCTGCCCATAAAAGCCAATGACAGCCTCACCAATAGCTTTGAATGGCTCTGCCCGACCGGTGCCCAGATTAAAAATACCGGACGCATGAGGATTATCTAAGAACCACAGATTGACATCGACCACATCGCCAACGAAAACGAAGTCGCGACTCTGCATGCCCGCCTCATAACCGCCGTACGCCCCAAACAGCTTTAACGTTTCACCATTGCGAATTTGTAAATGGTTATGATAGGCCACACTCGCCATCTTGCCCTTATGCTGCTCACGGGGGCCATAAACATTGAAGTAGCGAAAACCAACCACTTGAGTCGTCAACTCATCCCAACGAGAGCGCACGTGCTGGTCAAACAGCAGCTTAGAGTAACCATAGACGTTGAGCGGCTTTTCGTGCTCAGGCGCCTCTTTAAACACCTCACTACCGCCGTAAGTAGCTGCTGATGATGCGTATAAAAATGGAATGCCTAACGCTTCACAGTAGTTAAGCAGCACTTTTGAGTACTCGAAGTTATTCTCCATCATGTAGTGCCCATCCCACTCCGTCGTATCGGAGCACGCACCCTCATGGAAAATAGCATCAATGGTCGGCAAATCGACTGACTCACCTCGCAATGCAGCTTTAATTCGCGCTAGAAAATCATCTTTATCCAGATAATCTGCCAGCGTGCAGTCAGCTAAATTGACGAACTTAGTGCCGTCACGTAGGTCATCAACCACCATCACATCATCGCGGCCACGAGCGTTCAGCGCTTTGACAATATTGGCGCCGATAAAACCGGCCCCGCCTGTTACAACGATCATCTCGTTCTCCTTACCAAAAGCGGCTCTGTTGGCTAACGTGCCTATAACCTATCTCTCTGTGATTGTATACTTGACGGCCTATGAATTCATGGCCAACGGTGCTTTCCGCGATGAGTGTCTCGACAAACCAATCGACACCCGATGTGTCGACCTTTCAAGGCTTGATCCTTGCTCTGCAACAATACTGGGCAGAACAGGGCTGTGTCATTCTCCAACCTCTCGATATGGAAGTCGGCGCGGGCACCTTCCACCCTGCCACCTTCCTACGAGCAATTGGTCCAGAAACCTGGAACGCGGCCTATGTGCAGCCTTCCCGTCGCCCGACAGACGGCCGCTACGGTGAAAATCCCAACCGCCTACAGCACTATTACCAGTTTCAGGTGGTAATGAAACCGTCGCCCAGCAATCTGCAGGATCTCTATTTAGGCTCATTAAAGCGCCTGGGGCTAGATCCTCTCGTCCATGACGTGCGCTTCGTGGAAGATAACTGGGAATCCCCTACCCTGGGCGCCTGGGGCCTTGGTTGGGAAGTGTGGCTCAACGGCATGGAAGTCACTCAGTTTACTTATTTTCAGCAGGCAGGCGGCATTGAGTGCTACCCCGTTACTGGCGAGCTCACCTACGGACTTGAACGTCTCGCCATGTACCTGCAAAACGTCGATAGCGTATATGACCTGGTATGGGCCATCGCCCCCGACGGCAGCAAGGTCAGCTATGGAGATGTTTACCTTCAGAATGAGCGTGAGCAGTCGGCGTATAATTTTGAGCATGCTGATGTTGATCAGCTATTTGCCGCCTTTGACCACCAGGAAAAAGAGTGCAGCAAGCTCCTGGTAGCCAATCTGCCACTGCCTGCCTACGAGCAGGTTCTGAAAGCGTCCCATACGTTTAACCTGTTAGATGCTCGTCATGCGATTTCCGTGACCGAACGCCAACGTTTCATTCTGCGCGTTCGCACCATGGCACGAAATGTCGCCACCGCCTATTTTGAGTCTCGTAAAGCAGAAGGATTCCCGATGGCGCCCGAAGCCCTACGCCGCGAACTGTTACAAGAACCACTCGCTGACCAGGGAGACGCATAATGGCTGTTGATACACTTCTATTAGAACTAGGTGCCGAAGAGCTTCCTCCCGCTGCGCTAGATACTCTGTCCGATGCATTTGCTGCTGGCATCGAAAAAGGCCTGCAAGAAGCCGAGTTCTCCTTCCAAAGCATCGCCGCTTACGCAACCCCTCGCCGTTTAGCAGTGCAGGTTACCGGGCTTGCAGACAAGCAGCCTGACCGTGAGGTTGAGCGTCGTGGTCCTGCTCTAGCCGCTGCATTCAAAGACGGCGTGCCCACCAAAGCAGCCGAAGGTTTCGCGCGCTCCTGCGGCGTCAGCGTTGATGAGTTGATTCATTTAGAAACCGATAAAGGCACTTGGCTTGGTTTCCGCGAACAGCAGCAAGGCGAGACGGTACAGGCGCTGCTGCCAGAGATGGTTCGCAAAACGCTACAATCGCTACCGGTACCTAAGAATATGCGCTGGGGTTCGTCACGCGTTGAGTTTTCCCGTCCTGTTCACTGGCTGGTTGCCCTGTATGGTAGCGACGTCATCGCCGCAGAAGCGCTTGGCCTTCAGGCGAGCCGTACGACCTTTGGCCACCGCTTCCATGCGCCTGATGCCATACAGCTTCAGCATGCCGATGATTATCTAGCCGTACTGGAAAATGCCTACGTTCTAGCCGATCGCCAGCGGCGCCGCGAACGTATCCGTGAACAGGTATTAGCGGAAGCTGAGGTTCAAGAGGCCAATGCCGTTATCGACGAAGAGCTGTTAGTAGAAGTCAGCGGGTTGGTCGAGTGGCCAGTCGCGTTAACCGGCAGCTTCGATGAACGCTTTCTGGAAGTGCCCGCCGAGTGCTTGATCTCGTCCATGAAGGCTAACCAAAAGTACTTCCACCTATTGGATGACCAAGGCAAGCTGAAACCGCTGTTCATTACTATTTCGAACATCGAAAGCAGTGATCCGCAACAGGTGATTTCCGGCAATGAAAAGGTCATTCGCCCACGCCTAGCCGACGCGGCCTTCTTCTACGAAACTGACCGAAAACGCACTCTTGCCTCACGTATTCCGCAGTTGGAAAGCGTGGTATTCCAGCAACAGTTAGGTACGTTAGCTGATAAGGCGCGCCGCAGCACCGCCGTAGCGACCTATATTGCCGAGCGCATTAATGCAGATGTGAGCCATGCCCAGCGCGCAGTGGCACTTGCCAAGTGTGATCTGGTCACCGAGATGGTGCTCGAATTCCCAGAGCTTCAGGGCATCATGGGCCGCTATTATGCCGACCAGGATGGCGAGCCAGCTGACGTTGCTCAGGCATTAGAAGAGCAGTACCTGCCCCGCTTTGCCAATGACGACATTCCACAAAGCCTTGTAGGCCAAGCACTCGCATTGGCTGACCGTCTAGATACCCTGGTGGGTATCTTTGGTATTGGCCAACGCCCAACCGGCGCAAAGGATCCGTTTGCTCTGCGCCGTGCTTCTATTGGTGTGTTAAACATTCTGGTTAAAGGTCAGCTTAATTTAGATCTTCGCGAGTTACTCAGCGTAGCCGCTGAACAGCACCAAGGCCTGCCCAAGGCAGAAGGCTTGGTAGAAGACGTCTTGACCTACATGCTAGACCGCTTCCGTGCCTGGGGCCAAGAAGAAGGCATTAGTGCTGAAATGTACTTGGCAGTACGCGCTCGCCCAGTAACTAAACCGCTGGATTTTGCTCGCCGCTTACGTGCCGTGAAAGCCTTTGCTCAACGGGAAGAAGCCGCTGCTTTGGCCGCCGCCAACAAGCGGGTTTCTAATATCCTCAGCAAGCAGGAGCACAACGGTAGTACGCAGGTTGACCAGAGCCTGCTCCAGGAAGACGCTGAGAAGACGCTGTTCAATGCCGTAGCGGCCAGTCAGCAGCAAGTAGCTCCGCTATTTTCAGCAGGCGACTACCAGCAGGCACTAGACGCGCTGGCAACGCTACGTGAACCTGTCGATGCCTTCTTCGATCAGGTGATGGTGATGGCCGATGACAATGCTGTTCGCCATAACCGCTTAGCACTGCTTGCCAGCCTGCAAGCACTATTTCTTGAGGTGGCGGATATTTCTCAGCTACCGCAATAAGTACCGGCGGCACCGCTATCTCGGTTCGCCCAGGTAATAACAAAGCCCGGCTCTCGTAAGCCGGGCTTTTTTCGCCCACCTTATTTGTCTAGCCTCTCCCGATCAGACTAAACTCGGTGTTACGCCGACTATGTGTTTCACGTGAAACACTGGCCAATGACTATGTACTCATTACTCGATAAGAACACAGTGATGTGCGAATAAGGAACTTTATGATCTCGGCCAACCAACTGGTGATACTAGATCGTGATGGCGTCATTAATCACGATTCCGATGCTTATATTAAATCACTAGAAGAGTGGATCCCCTACCCTTCCGCAATCGATGCCATTGTTCAACTCAACAAGGCGGGGTATAGCGTGGCAGTAGCGACCAATCAGTCGGGTATTGCACGGGGCTATTACGATGAGGCAACACTCCATTCAATGCATGAGCGCTTAACGGAACTGGTTGAGGCGAAAGGTGGACGTATTGCCCACATTGCTTACTGCCCTCACGGCCCCGATGATCAATGCGCTTGCCGAAAACCCTTACCAGGATTGCTTTTGCAAATTCAGCAGCAATTAGCAATGGAGAGCCTCGTTGGCAGTTGGATGGTCGGCGACAGCTTACGAGACCTTAAAGCGGGTGAATCAGTAGGATGTCACTCAGTACTGGTTCGAACAGGCAAAGGAGAGCAAACGCTATCGAATCATACTAATCTTGAAAGCACGCTTGTTTTTCCAGATCTAGCGGCATTTACGGATTGGCTATGCCAACAGCAGTAATGGAGTTTCTTCCTTTCGGCTCTTTCCTCCCTATCTCTATGCTAGCCACATAAAAAAACGCCGCGCCCATTTAATTCAGGCGCGGCGTTATACTTTTCATCTAACTGAGGTTATTAGTGGCCTAGTGGCTAGTGCCATCGCACTGTTTCACGTGAAACACCACGCTGATAACCACATCAGACATCGAGATTAGCAACGAGCGCATTCGTCTCGATAAAATCACG
>Ga0098068_1000884_pt1 | contig 11208 bp, 9 predicted proteins | sample 26BtaG_FD_75059 | JGI IMG/M metagenome (GOLD analysis project Ga0098068, IMG submission 75059) | Marine viral communities from Cariaco Basin, Caribbean Sea - 26B_WHOI_OMZ_CsCl | ecosystem: Environmental > Aquatic > Marine > Oceanic | place: Caribbean Sea: Cariaco Basin | collected 2014-11-09 | reverse complement strand
TGGTCGATCCGTGCCTTTTTCAGCAGCATGGACAGCAATTCAGACGCCTCGATGGAGGCCGTACCCACCAGTACCGGGCGACCTTCGGAGGTTACATCCTTGATCTCGTCGATAATGGCGTGGAATTTCTCTTCCTGGGTCAGGTACACCAGGTCGTTGTAGTCAATCCGCTGGATCGGCTTGTTGGGCGGAATCACCACCACGTCCAGGCCGTAGATCTGGCGGAACTCGAAGGCTTCGGTATCGGCGGTACCGGTCATGCCCGCAAGCTTCTCGTACAAACGGAAATAGTTCTGGAAGGTTGTGGAGGCCAGGGTCTGGCTCTCGGCCTGGATCTTCAGGCCCTCTTTCGCCTCGATGGCCTGGTGCAGGCCTTCGCTCCAGCGACGGCCCGGCATGGTCCGGCCGGTGTGCTCGTCAACAATCACCACCTGGCCACCCTGAACGATGTAGTCCACATCTTTCTGGAACAGGTGATGGGCCCGCAGGGCTGAGTGGACGTGGTGCAGCAGGCTCAGGTTAGCCGCGGAATACAGGCTTTCACCTTCCTGCAGCAGGCCACGGCCCAGCAGCAGTTCTTCCACTTTCTCGTGACCGCTCTCGGTCAGCTCCACCTGACGGGATTTTTCATCGATGGTGAAGTCGCCGCTGGCTTCGCCCGCTTCGTCTACCTCACCTTTTTCCAGGCTCGGTACCAGGGCGTTAACCGCCTGATACAGCTTGGAGGAATCTTCTGCTGCACCGGAAATAATCAGCGGGGTACGGGCTTCGTCGATCAGGATGGAATCCACCTCATCCACGATGGCATAGTTCAGCCCGCGCTGGACCTTGTCTTCAATACTGAAGGCCATGTTGTCGCGCAGGTAATCGAAGCCGAACTCGTTGTTGGTACCGTAGGTAATATCAGCCTGGTAGGCCGCGCGTTTTTCTTCCGGCGGCTGGCCGGCAACCACGACGCCGATGGTGAGCCCAAGGAACCGGTACAGCTTGCCCATCCACTCGGCATCACGGCTGGCCAGGTAATCGTTCACGGTAACAACGTGAACGCCCTTGCCCGGCAATGCGTTGAGGTATACCGACGCGGTAGCCACCAGGGTTTTACCCTCACCGGTTTTCATCTCGGCGATGCGGCCTTCGTGCAGGGTCATACCACCGATCAGCTGCACGTCGTAATGGCGCATGCCCATTACCCGGCGGCTGGCTTCACGTACGGTGGCAAAGGCTTCGGGAAGCAGCGCATCCAGCGCTTCGCCTTCTTCAAGGCGCCGGCGGAACTCCGCCGTCTTGCCTTGCAGCTCTGTATCCGACAAACCGCCAAATTGTTCTTCAAGGTCGTTGATGCGCAAAACCGCCTTGCGCATGCGCTTGATCTCTCTGGCGTTTTTACTGCCGAACATCTTGGTTGCAAGCTTTGAGAACATAGACCACTGCTTCTTCAGTTAAACGGAGGAAGCCGGCATTCTAACCTTATTTGGCGACAGGACAAAAGGCAGGGTTCACGGGAATGATATCAGCGGCTTGCCCGCTGGATATATTTGACAGGATCTTCGGTCTTTCCGTTACGGATAACTTCGAAATGTACGTGCGGCCCGGTAGAGCGACCGGTGCTGCCCATCAGTGCAACCACCTGGCCTTTCTGGACCACATCGCCGATCTCGACCTTGACGGTTTTGGCGTGGGCGTAGCGGGTAACCAGGCCATCGCCGTGGTCCACTTCTACCAGGTTGCCATAGCCGTAACGCTCGCCGGCCCAGGTGACCACACCACTGGCCACGGCAATAATGTCGCTGCCGTCCTTGCCGGCCAGGTCCACGCCACCGTGCCAGGTACGTTTGCCGGTGAACGGATCGGAACGGTAACCGTACTTGGAAGACAGCCAGCCCCAGGTGATCGGCCGGCCCTGCACATAGCGTTCATCTTCCAGCTTTTGCCGGGACGACACCTTATCCAGCAGGCGCAGTTGTTTCTCGCGGTCTTCCAGCTGACGCTCCAGCTGGAAAATCATTTCGGTCAGCTCCGGGGCACTGTAGGAATCACCGGCAAGGCCCAGTTCTTCCGGGCCACCCACTGCCGGCGGCTGGTCGAAATTGAATTCGTCACTGGCCACCAGGCCCGATTCCATAAAGCGCTGACCGAGGGCATCCAGGCGCAGCATACGGCCCTGGATCTGGCCCAGGCGAAGGGTCAAGGCGTCGACCTGCTGTTGTACATCTTCCCGAACACGGGCAAGCTGGGCCTTCTGCTGCTCCAGCTTTGAACGCCATTCAGCCACCAACTCGGATTCGGTCGGTTGTGCAGCGGCGGCCTTGGTAACGGCTACCTGATAGCCCGCCCAGCCGGCCGCCAGGATAAGCGCCAGCACAAGGAAAATCAGCCCGGCCAGAACACCGCCATTCAACGCGACAGCCTTTGACTGACCATGGCGTTTGCCAACGAAAATTACATTCATATCGTCATTCGGTGTCATCGAAGAGTCGCAACCTGTTCCCTGTAGTGCTGCGACCCGGAAAATTTTCGAGTGGGTCTGCTATCCTTGCAACAACTACGTATTGAATAGACGCAGTGCCAGCTGGACACACTCTCGCGCAACAATGTAAAACGGGAGCAATGCTGGCACCATCAAAAAATCGTGCCGAAGTGTAACCAATCGTAAACGGGCTCGTCGAGACAAAAACTGTCAATGAATGAAAAATCCGATCAAAAAATGATCTTCCGCACAAACAGCGGCCCGGCCCCCGCCTCCACCCTGAAGGAGCTGATGGCCCGGGCGGAACTGCATTTACAGGCGGAACAACAGGTGCTCGAAGCCATACCCGCAGAACTTCGGACAGGCACCCGATTTGTCAGCTGCCAGGATGGCGAACTGGTTCTGGCTACAGATAACGCCAGCAAGGCCACGCGATTGCGCTTCCGCCAGCACGAAATTATGGAGGCATTACGGGAGAACGAACTGTTCCGTTTTGTCTGGAAGGTGCGCATCAAGGTCAGCCCGCTCAGGTATCGGGCGCGCAAGAAGGTCGAAAAAATACCTTTGAGCCAGGAAAATGCCCGGCTCCTCAAAGAGGAAGCCGGGCACACGAAGGATAAAGCTTTGCGCGAGGTTCTCGAAAAACTCGCCAGCCACGTGCGGGATTAAGGCGTCCGGCCTTAACCCACCGCCAGCACAGGCTTCATATAAGAGATAGGTGCAGTGGCTTCGTCATCGAAGGTCACCACTTCCCATGCATCTTCTTCAGCCCTGAGCTTGCGCAGCAGCTTGTTGTTCAGGTCGTGACCTGATTTGATACCACGGAACTCACCAATCAGGCTGTTGCCCAACAGGTAAAGGTCGCCGATGGCATCCAGTACCTTGTGCTTGACGAACTCGTCGTCGTAGCGCAGACCGTCTTCGTTCAGGATCTTGTAGTCGTCAACTACGATGGCGTTGTCGACGCTACCACCGAGGGCCAGGTTCATGGCCCGCAGCTTCTCGATATCCCGCATAAAGCCGAAAGTACGGGCACGGGATACTTCCTTCACGAAAGACGTGGAAGAGAAGTCTACCGTTGCGGTCTGGGCGCGCCCCTTGAACACCGGATGGTCGAAGTCGATACCAAAGCTGACCTTGAAGCCTTCGAACGGCAGGAAGGTTGCTTTCTTGCCGTCTTCTTCCACGGTGACTTCACGCTTGATACGGATGAAGCGCTTGGCGGCTTCCTGCTCGGCGATCCCTGCAGACTGCAGCAGGAATACAAACGGGCCGGCGGAACCGTCCATGATCGGCACTTCTGCCGCACTGAGTTCGACATAGCAGTTGTCGATTCCGAGACCAGCCATGGCCGAGAGCAAATGCTCAACCGTCGCCACACGGACACCGTCTTTTACCAGCGTCGTGGACAGCATGGTCTCACCCACATTCTCCGCACAGGCACGGATCTCGACCATCGGGTCCAGGTCAGTACGGCGGAAGATGATTCCTGCATCGACAGGTGCCGGCTTCAGCGTCAGGTAAACCTTTTCCCCTGAGTGCAGGCCTACACCAGTCGCGCGGATGGTGTTTTTGAGTGTCCGTTGTCTGATCATCGGTTCATTATTCCGTCACAAAAGTTCGATATTCTGAGCAAAACACTGCCCGCAGAATATCAGAATTCAAGACTGAGCACCATTTAACCAGCATGACTTTACTTAACTTTTGCAATAGTCATCGGCTATGGTCAATCAGCTCACGTTTACCAAGGCTTTCGGTTCCCTGGAGAAACATCAGAAACCGGACCTCCGTCATATTTGAGACAGATTATCAATCAGCCTGCCGGCGAAGGAATGCGGGAATATCGAGATAGTCCACGCCCTGCTCTTCGCTTTCTTTGCTCTGGTCCAGTGCCACATTGCCCTGGGTTACCGCGCGACGACGCAACACCGCCGGGCGGTCCAGCTGGTTGTAGTCGGTCTTGCCATCCAGGGTACGGGTGTTATCCACCACCTTGGTCGGCTTCTCGCGCTCACCGCCCAGACCGGTCGCAACCACAGTAACCTTCAGTTCTTCGGTCATTTCCGGATCGATCACGGTGCCCACCACCACGGTGGCGGAGTCAGACGCGAATTCACGAACGATATCGCCCACCTCGGAGAACTCACCCAGGTTGAGGTCCATACCGGCAGTGATATTAACCAGGATGCCCTTGGCGCCCTGCAGGTTAATATCTTCCAGCAGCGGGCTGCGTACGGCCGCTTCTGCTGCTTCACGGGCTCGGTTCTCGCCAGTGGCGCGGCCGGTACCCATCATCGCCATGCCCATTTCGGACATTACGGTTTTCACGTCGGCAAAGTCGACGTTGATCATACCGTTACGGGTGATCAGGTCGGCAATACCCTGCACAGCGCCAAGCAGTACATCGTTGGCGGAGGCAAAGGCGTCCAGCAGGCTGGTTTTCTTGCCCATGACCGCCAGCAGTTTTTCGTTCGGAATGGTAATCAGGGAGTCAACGCTCTCTTCCAGTTCCTTCAGGCCGGATTCAGCCACGCTCATGCGCTTGCCGCCTTCGAACTGGAACGGCTTGGTGACCACGGCAACGGTCAGGATACCCAGTTCACGAGCAACCTCTGCCACGATCGGCGCAGCACCGGTACCGGTACCACCGCCCATACCTGCGGTGATAAACACCATGTCCGAGCCGCTCAGGGCCTCGGCAATGCGGTCACGGTCTTCCAGCGCAGACTGGCGACCGACTTCCGGGTTGGCGCCGGCACCCAGGCCCTTGGTGATGTTTCCACCGAGCTGGATGATCTGGCGGGCGTCCAGGTTCTTCAGTGCCTGGGCGTCTGTGTTGGCGCAGATAAATTCCACACCTTCAATGTCGCTGTTAAGCATGTGGCGAACAGCGTTACCGCCACCACCACCAACACCGACAACCTTGATTACTGCGTTTTGCTGAACATTATCAACGAGTTCAAACATATCCCCTACTCCTTCGTGCGGTTTCCGACCTGTCCCGGCCGGCTATTTCGATCGTTTTTTGCTTTTCGAGAAACCTTCGTGCCTTACCCCCGGCCTACCGTCAGAAATGACCGGTAAACCAGGCTTTCATCCGCTCAACCAGTGAGGGTGCATCCTCACCCTTGAGCGCCGGCGCCCGGCCAAGATCCATTTGCCGGAAGCCATGGATCAGCAACCCCACGCCCGTGGCGTAGATCGGGTTGTTGACCACTTCCGTCATGCCGGAGACTTTCTGCGGACAGGCAAGCCTGACCGGCATGTGGAAGATTTCTTCGGCCAGTTCCACCACCCCTTCCATGGTGGAAGAACCGCCGGTAATCACGATGCCGGCCGGAATCAGGTCTTCAAACCCGGACCGGCGCAGCTCCGACTGAACCAGGGTGAACAGCTCCTCGTAACGGGGCTCCACCACTTCTGCCAGGGCCTGACGGGACAGATCGCGGGGCGCGCGATCGCCCACGCTGGGCACCTTGATGGTTTCGTCGGCGCCTGCGAGCTGGGTCAGCGCACAGGCATATTTGATCTTGATCTCTTCTGCGTTCTGGGTGGGCGTGCGCAGTGCCATGGCGATGTCGTTGGTCACCTGGTCGCCGGCGATGGGAATCACCGCGGTATGGCGAATGGCGCCGCCGGTAAACACCGCGATATCGGTGGTACCGCCACCGACATCCACCACGCATACACCCAGCTCTTTCTCGTCTTCGGTGAGAATGGCGTGGCTCGAGGCCAGCTGTTCCAGGATGATGTCGTCCACCTCCAGGCCGCAGCGCTCCACGCACTTTTCAATGTTCTGGGCGGCGTTCACGGCGCAGGTCACCAGGTGCACCTTGGCTTCGAGGCGCACGCCGGACATGCCCATGGGCTCCTTGATGCCTTCCTGGTTATCGATCACAAATTCCTGCGGCAGGATATGCAGGATTTTCTGATCCGCCGGAATGGCCACGGCCTGGGCAGCATCGATCACCCGGTCGATATCCGCCTGGGTCACTTCCCGGTCCCGGATGGCCACGATGCCGTGGGAATTCAGGCTCTTGATGTGGCTGCCGGCAATGCCGGCATACACCGAGTGAATCCGGCACCCCGCCATCAGCTCCGCTTCTTCCACGGCGCGCTGGATAGCCTGAACAGTGGTTTCGATATTCACCACCACACCACGCTTGAGGCCGCGGGACGGGTGGGAACCGATCCCCACTACTTCGATCGTTCCATCCATCTTGCGCTTGCCGACAATCGCAACCACCTTGGAGGTTCCGATATCCAGGCCGACAATCATGTTTTCCGTTTCAACCGATGACATGTGTTTCACCAAACCCCAGGTTCGTAATAATCGTTATCAGGATTTCGGAGTGGCCTGTGCCACATCCGCTTTCCACTGCACCGCGACTCCGTTCGAGTAACGGGCATCAACCCGGCTGACTTCGCTGACTCTTGAAGCCAGCCGGTTCTCGTAAACTGTTATAAAACGCTCGAAGCGCTGTTCCACCTGGTCCCGGCCCAGCACCACTTCGATGCCGTTGGCCAGGGTAAGGGTCCAGGCCCCCCTTTGTTCAAGGGTCAGGCCGGCAAAGCCCAGCCCGTATCCCAGTAATTGCTCGCTCATATTGCGGGCCATATCGATGACATCTCGCACCCGCTCGTCAGGCCCTGCCAACCGGGGCAGCTTGCCCGCAACTTCCGGATTGGCCGGGGCAAACAGTTCCCCGGCACGGCTGACCAGGCGGCCATCTGTCCAGTAGGCCAGTGGCTTTTTCTCCCGGATGTCGATTTCCAGGCGACCGGGCCATACCCGCCTGACCGCAGCAGACTCGACCCAGGGCCGGCGCTCCAGCTCCGCCTTGATGTCGGCCAGGTCGGTGGCAAAATAGCTCTTACCGACCCAGGCACTGGCTGCCCGCTCTACGTCCACCGGGTTTTCACCGACAAAGTTGCCGCGCACATCCACCGCCAGGATCTGCTGATCCATGGCCGTCAGCAGGCGATCGGTGCCCCAGGGCACCATGGCCGCCAGCAGAACCACCAGGGCTCCCAGCCCTACCTGCATCCAGGGCACAGTCGCCAGAATGGCTTTCAACACTCCAAACCGGTCCCGCTCCGGGCCCACGGAGGTTGCCCCCCGGCGCCGGGGCTGCTCGGGCGGTACCGCCCGGCTCCGGATCTGCAGTGTTTCAAGCATTCGCAGCCTCCTGCACGGTGTCCTTCAGAATGCGCACCACCAGTTCTTCAAAGCTGATGCCCGCAGCCCTTGCCGCCATCGGCACCAGGCTGTGGTCGGTCATGCCCGGCACGGTGTTTACTTCCAGCAGCCAGAACTCACCATCGGCATCCTGCATGATGTCTACCCGGCCCCAGGTGCGGCATCCCAGTACCCGGAAGGCTTCCAGGGCCAGGTGCTGCAGCCGCAGTTCATCATCCGGCGCCAGTCCGCAGGGAATGCGGTAGCGGGTGTCATCAGCCAGGTACTTGGCGTCGTAATCATAGAAATCGTGGTCGGTACTCAGACCGATGGCCGGCAGGGCCCGGTCCTGCAGCAGGCTGACAGTGAACTCCGGCCCTTCGATCCATTTTTCCACCAGCACCAGGTCGTCCATGGCGGCAGCCGCTTCATAGGCTTCTGCCAGTTCGCTGGCGCTTCGCACCTTGCGGATACCGATGCTGGAGCCCTCGTGGGCCGGCTTGACGCTCAGGGGTGTACCCAGAGCTGCCACAATAGCCTTGGCTTCATCCACCGACTTCATGGCCCGGAATGCCGGTGTCGGCAGGCCGCAGCCTTCGAACACATACTTGGTGCGCAGTTTGTCCATGGCCAGTGACGATGCCAGCACTTCGCTGCCGGTGTAGGGAATACCCGCCTGGCCCAGAATCGCCTGCAGGGTGCCGTCTTCACCACCACGACCGTGCAGGGCAATAAACACCCGGTCAAACTCCGGATTCTCGACGGTACCCAGCAGGCAGCCCCGGATATCCATACCCACGGCATCCACACCCGCAGATTGCAGGGCCGACAGCACGGCCTGGCCGCTCTTCAGCGACACTTCCCGCTCGGCCGAATCGCCGCCCATGAATACCGCCACCCGGCCCAGGGCTTTCACCAGCCCGGGCGATGCCTGATACGGCTGTGCGTCGGTATGCGTCAGATCACTCACTTGCTGTTACTCCTGCTGCGGCCAGTCGTGCCGCTACTCCACCAATGTCTCCTGCCCCCTGGGTAATCAGCAGGTCGCCATCCTGCAACACGTTGGTCAGGAGACTTTCAATCTCGCGGTTGTCTTCTACAAACACCGGTTCCACCTTGCCCCGCTGACGGATGCTCCGGCACAGGGCCCGACCGTCGGCGCCCGGAATGGCGGGCTCGCCGGCGGAATACACATCCATCAACAGCAGGCCGTCGACTTCTGCCAGCACCCGTACGAAGTCTTCATACAGGTCACGGGTGCGGGTAAACCGGTGCGGCTGATACAGCATCACAATGCGGCGGCCCGGCCAGGCATCCCGGGCGGCACGGATGACGGCTTCCACTTCAGTGGGGTGATGGCCGTAGTCATCCACCAGGGTCACAGTACCTTTCGGAATCTGATACTCGCCGTAAACCTGGAACCGGCGGCCGACACCGGCAAAGCCGGCCAGCCCGCGACAGATCGCCTGGTCGTCCACGCCTTCGTCCGTTGCCACCGCGATGGTCGCCAGTGCGTTCAGCACGTTGTGGCGACCCGGCATCTTCAGTTCCACGGCCAGGTCTGGCCGGCCACCGGGGCGGCGCACCACAAAGCGGGTTTTCAGGCCGTCCGAGGTAATCTGCTCGGCGCGGTAGTCGGCGTCGGGGTTATCGATGCCGTAGGTGATAATGGCGCGGGAAATACGGGGAATGATTTCCTGCACATAGTCGTCGTCTACACACATCACTGCCACACCGTAAAACGGCAGGTTGTGCAGGAAATCGACGAACGTCTGCTTCAGCTTTTCGACATCGCCACCGTAGGTGTCCATGTGGTCCGCTTCGATGTTGGTGACCACGGAAATAACCGGTGTGAGATGCAAGAACGAGGCATCGCTTTCGTCGGCTTCCGCCACCAGGTAGCGGGAACCACCCAGCTGGGCATTGGTGCCGGCGCTGTTGAGCTTGCCGCCAATCACGAAGGTCGGGTCCAGCCCCGCCTCACCCAGCACCGAGGCAATCAGGCTGGTTGTGGTGGTCTTACCATGGGTGCCGGCCACTGCAATGCCATGGCGATAGCGCATGATTTCCGCCAGCATTTCCGCCCGGGGCACAATCGGCACCCGGCGGCTGCGGGCCGCTGCCACTTCCGCGTTATCACTGCCCACGGCGGTGGACACCACCACCACGTCTGCCTTGGCGCTGTTCTCGGCACGGTGGCCGATCTGCACTTCCACGCCCATGGCCCGAAGCCGGTCTGTTACCGGGCTTTCCTTGATATCGGAACCGGACACGTCGTAGCCCTGGTTCTTCAATACTTCGGCAATACCGCTCATGCCGGCACCGCCAATGCCGACAAAGTGGATATGGCGAATTCGGCGCATTTCCGGCACCTGGTACACCAGCGGCGGATTGTTTGCATCAGCCATTGGCGGCCTCCAGACAGTAATTCACGACTCTCTCCGTTGCATCGGGACGGGCCAGCGAGCGCGCGGCCTGCGCCATTCCCAGAATTTTTTCCCGGTCACCGGACAACCCTTTCAGGGTGTCGGCCAGTGCCTCGGGGGTAAACCTTGGCTGCGGCACCAGAATGGCGGCACCGGCCTTGACCATGTGCTGGCCGTTGCGGGTCTGATGGTCGTCCACCGCATGGGGGAACGGCACCAGGATCGCGCCTACCCCGGCGGCACACAGCTCCGACACCGTCAGGGCACCCGCCCGGCACACCACCAGGTCTGCCCAGGCGTAGGCTTCTGCCATATCCGCAATAAAGGGCTCTACGCTGGCCTTCACGCCGGCAGCATCATAGGACTGCTGCGCGGCTTCGAGATTCTTTTCGCCACACTGGTGGCGCACCTGCGGCCGGTCGGCTTCCGGCAACAGCGCCAGGGCCCTGGGCAACTGTTCGTTGAACACCTGGGCGCCCAGGCTGCCGCCCACTACCAGGATGCGTACCGGCCCGGTTCGGCCGGCCAAACGCTCTGCCGGCTCCGGCAACTCGGCCACATCCTTGCGCACCGGGTTACCGGTGCAGCGGGTAATGACCTTGTCGCCGAAACTGCCGGGAAAAGCTTCCAGCACGGTTTCGGCAAAGCGGGTCAACCAGCGGTTGGTCATACCGGCAACCGCGTTCTGCTCATGCACCACCAGCGGCCGGCGCTGCATCCAGGCGGCTACCCCGCCGGGGCCGGTCACAAAGCCGCCCATACCCACCACGCAATCCGGGTTGATCCGGCGCAGCAGTGTCCAGGCCTCGCCCAGGGCCCGCATCAGGCGGAACGGCGCCAGCAGCAGGGCCAGCTTACCCTTGCCCCGCAGGCCGGAGATATGAATGGTGGACAGCGGAATATCGGTTCCGCCTACCAATCGCTCTTCCATGCCGCCTTTGGCGCCCAGCCAGTAAACTTCATGACCACGCTCCTGCAGCGCCCGGGCCGTTGCCAGGGCCGGGAATACGTGCCCGCCGGTACCACCGGCCATCATCAGGAAACGGCGAGGTTCAGTCATACACAGCCCCTCCCCGTACCTTGCTTTTCTTTTCCTGTTCGGACATACGAACCCGATCCAGTCGTTCCATTTCAAC
>Ga0098068_1000880_pt1 | contig 11300 bp, 19 predicted proteins | sample 26BtaG_FD_75059 | JGI IMG/M metagenome (GOLD analysis project Ga0098068, IMG submission 75059) | Marine viral communities from Cariaco Basin, Caribbean Sea - 26B_WHOI_OMZ_CsCl | ecosystem: Environmental > Aquatic > Marine > Oceanic | place: Caribbean Sea: Cariaco Basin | collected 2014-11-09 | reverse complement strand
TTTCATCTCCTTTAGTCAGTATCTCCTCTACGCAGTAATCCCTGTCTTGCCATATTGTTTATACAGAGGTTTCCTGCGAAGAATATATGAGCTGATATTGAATCTTGAGTCTGCGGAATAACAAAAGGCCCAAGTTCAAGTTCTCTTAATGTATGACATACCCAATTAACATATTTGCAGTTCAGCATATAACCATTGTCTGCTGGACAGGCATCGTCATACCCCATTGTTGCACCTAAGAATGTTACATTACCCCAACCTACGTTTAATGTTCCTTCAACTGCTGTTGCTGGTTGCTGAGGAGTATTATATCTGATTGTTGAGGTTGCATTACGTAAGAAGTTGAGATATGTAGCACGTGTCAGACAGATAACGTTAGGTGTCTCATCACCCCTTGTGCAGAGCGTATATAAGTCGTGCATTCTGTAATAACCATTAGCTGAAAAATCATCTGCAACATCAGCTACTTGATTTCTCCAGAATGTATACGTTGCTCTGCTCAGATTACCTGCTGTGCCTGAAGTCGGCGTAGCATTGGAAGTATGTGTGATAAGGTTTTGCAGACCTGTGATACCCGCCGCATCTTCATCATTACTTGAGAAGATACCAGTCGTTGCATCTGCAAGAGCATTACGCACAGATAACTCCGCTGCTTCTATGAACAACCTCAGGGCTTTCTGGATTGCCACATCTGAGCCTGAGTTAATAAGCATATCTCTACCACTGATAGTTACAGGGGCAGCAATCTGTTTCCAGTTGTAAACTGCTACAGTCGCAGGGTCTGCACGAGAAACATCTAAGTTTCCCATATCAGAATAGGCCTGTGCCGTAGGCAGTTCTTTTAATACTGGGAATACAAGATTTAACCCACCGTTTACTCTTTGCTTCTGACCAGCTTGGTCTAATACGTGAAGCAAGAATATACGGTTTGTAATATTATCAGCAATAAAAGGTGCTATTCTCTCAAAGGTAGTGGCAGCCAGATAGTTCCAAATTTTAGTCAAACTTAGATTAGGCATAAACTACCTCTTTAGTTGTGTTAAGAGGGCATCTCTTTTCTAACGTCAGGAAAGACTTTATCTAACAACTTCCCTACGTTCCACTTTTTACCGTAGAGATTGCTTTTAGAAGGAATCTGGGCATCTGTGCCTATTCCTTCCGTGCCAGTTGCTCCTGACGATTTGAAAGTAGCTACCTCTTTTTTCTTTGTGATTTCTTTGTGCTGTAGTTTCTGCTTATCTTGAAAGACCGCATTGTCGTATTCGTCCTCGGTTGAAACAACTTGTAACAACCGCCTAAGAGATAGATTAGGATTAGTAACTCCCAACTTTATGAGGTTAGGTTTGTATTTTTCAACTAAAGGTTTGAACGCTTCAGATACAGTATCTAACTGGGCAGTAACTTCTCCCTGTCTGGATACGGCGGTGTTCTTGGACAGAGCATTGAGTTTCAACTTTATATCCTCTAACTCCTTTTTTGAAGCACCGACTTTTTGTATCTTCTGTTCAACTGCCTTTGATAGTTGTCTAATACTTTCCTTTGCCTGTGGGTCAGTAGTCTGTTCCTCCCATTGGTCAAAGAGTTCTTTTACATCATCCGTAGACTTTTCACTCTTTGCGACTTTAATACCTGCTTTCTTTGCGTGATAGGCTTTCTGCATCACCTCTTTCAATTCAGGGTCGGAATCTAATTCCTCCTTCATTGCTTTGAGTTCTGCTACTTCTCTTTCACGTTCAGATAGCTTTGTGGTCTTTTTCTGAAAACCAGTATACAGCTGTTTACCCTTTTCGATAACTTTCTGGCGACCTTCTGGAGTAAGGCCAGACAAGTCCATATCTTTCATAAACTCAGGTATCTCCTGCTCTCCTTCAGTCTTGACACCCTCGCCTGTTTCCTTTGGCTTCTCCCCGAGAACACCTTCTGCTTTCGCAGTTTCGGTAACTTCGGCGATTAGCTCGGAAGTATCAGGATTTTCTGCCATTGTAGTGCTCCTTTATTTTCTTTTTGAACTTATTGAAGGTTGTTTGTATCCTTCCACTTTATACTTGTTATTCGTCCTTGCTTTTCCTCCTACAATCGTAGACATAGCTGCTGGTTGCCTTAATCCAGATGGTTTCGATTGTTTGCTATTGGTCTCAAGAATATCAGGCATTCCCTATCACCTCCTTTATTTTTTCCCTCCATAAATCTTGGGAATTTTCCCAACAGTTATGGTTTTTCTTGTTGTTATTTTATCTCCACTTGTTTTTACCATATGAGGATTACCATATTTCATTTTTGATTTACAAGGCATATTTGTTTTTCACCTCCCTGAAAGTATCATTTATAACTCTGTTTATCTTTTCCTTGTGTGGATTTCCCTTTGGTCGCATTGGCTCGCCTTTATCCAAGACATCGTTTCGTGTAACTTGAACCAAACCTCTCTCTTTACACAATCTATTGAACTGCCTCTTGGAGTGTATCTCAATAGGATGCTTGTCTATGTTCGTAGAGACGAAGTTCCATAATCTATCTTTAGAAGTGTTAAAGGAGAATCTATCTCCGTTACACTTACATAATTTTTCCCACCAGCCACAAGTCTTACAGGTCATTACACCCCACCACCTTTTTCAGCTCCTGGCTCTCTGTTCATCTGTGATAATGCCCCTATCATATCTGCTTCAGCAGGCATACCTTTTCTCATATCTTCAGGCGATACACCACCTGCTCCTGTAGTCTGGTCTCCTTTCTGCGGTGAACCTCCAGGTAATTTCTTCTGCAAGTAATCATTATGGTCTAAAATATGTTGGTCTAATGCTGGTGTTGAACCTTGAGGTGGAGCATCCTTCTGGGCTTTTTCACCTTCCATTTGTGGTGCTGGACGAGAATTCTGCTTAGCTGCCTGTGCGTGTATCGGTAAGTGAACTTCGTGCAATTCGTTAGGACTTACTAACTGAGGAATATTCTTTAAGAGAAGTTCATTCTCTTGTGTAGCAACTTGACCTTCTTCTTGGTCTTCGCCAATAATCGCAGCATCAATATCCCTGAAGTCAAAATCTTTCAACAGTTGCTTCAAGATAATCTCATCTTTAATCCTACCTGGCCATCCCTGCTTTAAGATATTAACCAAACGGAGTTTCTGTTCTCTTTCTATTGCTTTGTCTTTAGGAGGTCGAGTAGAACCTGCATCAATCTTGAATTTGAGTTCTGCTTGAATCATCTGTATTCTTTCTTCAGGGTCTTCGGGTAGTTCAGGCCACATACTATTGTTTAATCTCGGTTCACCTAATATCTCGGCAATCTTCTGCTTAGGATACAATTCCCAAGCAATTGCTCCTAATCTACGAGCAATATCCATAGTGAACTTCTCGATTACATCTACTTTTTCTGACATCCTTATCTGTGAACCACCTGCTTGTATAGAGGCTTCCGTGGCGGTTTTAGCGGGAGTCCTCATAACCTGTAATAACTGGGATAATCCTCCGACTCTATCTAAATCATCTAAGATTATGTTATTAATGTTATAAATATCAGCGGGTAAGGCAGGAGGAGCATAATTAAGAATACCTCTCTCATCGTCAACTTCGATAATTGCAACATCATCACCAGTCTGGATATTTCTCTTTTGTTCTTCAGTCAAAGCATTCTTCCTGACTACAATTAACGTTCCAGACCGTTTCCTGTGTCTGACCATTGCAGTTCTTAACAGATAAAGTTCCTTGAGTTGCGGTATCATTGGAGTAATATCGCTGATAGGATAAGCATTTGCTTTAGTATCTGTTTCAGGGACTTCGTTGAAGATAAGTGGGACTTGAGAGAATCCTTCGAATGAATAAGGCCATTTCTTTGTTCTTGCTAAGACTTCTTGCGAGCCTTCTGCCATAACAAAACGTCTGCGATTACGTCTATCCCAGATATGATAAAGACGTATCATCATCATACTGTCTTTAGTCTGGGTAGGTGTAGGTCTATTAGTCGATTTTACTAACTTTTCAGAGGTATTTATTGCACGGGTAGGTTTTATTTCTGATTTATGTCTATATATTTGTCTTTTTTTGAAATCAATAGGATGTATGTCTTCAGCAACGATAAGATAAGGCATATGTCCAATGTCGTGATAGCCTGGAGCAAGTTTAACTTTGTAAGGCGAGACTCTTTGAGCATAAGCAGACTGTCTTTTAATCAATTCATAGAGTATTCCTGATTCTTCTGGAGACTTTTCTAACTCAGGTTTACGACCTGCGATAAAATCTTTGACTTTCTTGGCGAAACTCTTATCCTCGCTATCTTCGTCTACATTAAGGGACTCAAAGTCAGCCTCAAAACCAGTCTCTATCCAACCCAAACCACACACAACAGCGTCAATGGTCGCTTTCTTTATCTGGGTCTTTAGTTCGAGCTCTCGCCAAAGGTAGTTTAAGACCCTTTCCATACTCTCAGCGAAACCAGAGTATCTTGAGTGCTCTGCTCGGACAAAGATATACGGGTCTCGGGAATAGATAGCGGGAATAAGCGTTCTCAAGAAAGCAGTAGCGTAGTTGACAGGAGTTTCGTCTCCCGTGGGAAGTATTAAGCCATAGTTCTTTTCAAACCAAGTTCCTTCGACGAAATATAATGCTTCTTTCCAAGATTTATGTTGTTCTTTTTGTAAACTCTCGGCTGCTTCTATCTGCTCCTGCCAGTAGTTAGTATCAATCTGCTTTTCAGCCATATTATCTCCTCAATAAAAAAGGGCACTATCGTTCATTAGTTGAACAGATAATGCCCTTAGTTTAATAATCAGGCTTTAATATTTAATCGTCGTCGTCAAACTCTGTTTCTTCTCCGTGTTCTACTAAGTCTCTTAAATAAATTCGCCAAGAAGTTTTGTCTGGTCTTTTTATAGAAACAAATTCCAATCTCTGCCCAGTCTCTATAGCTAACTTTCCATACTTTAACAGGGCATCTTGCCATTTCATTTGTTCTTGACCCTCTGCCATCTTCTAAACTGAAAATAAGCAATAACGCCAAGAAGGGCAATAATACAATCGGATTGAAATAAGTCAATGAACCTCCCGATACTAAAGTTTCCAAATAGCGGGTATGCAAACTTAAAGATGAATAAATATATTAAACTCAACTGTAAAAGATATTCATAACCTGCTGGGCATTCATCAGTCCTCTAAACCGATGATTCTTATTAAAAAAGTCCTTGGTCTTCTCGTGCATATCCACGTATTCCTTGAAAGTATACCCAGGTGGCCGTTCCTCTGGCTCTGCCTGTCTTACTTGATACAACAAATGTCTGATACCCCAGACAGCAAGGCCTAAGGAAATAACTCCATCGTCGTGTTTCCCTGACGGTGCACCGTATCGTTTCTTGCCTGTGAGGCCAATTTCATAGCCAAAGTCTTTTAGTTCATTGATAAGAAACTCTGTTTGGGAAAACAGGGGTATGCCTATGAGCCCTTGCTCTATGGCCAATACCAGCTGTTCAACTAAATCCTCTTTGCTTGTGCTGGTGAACTTAAAGTCTCTTGTTCTTACCCCTGATTTCCGCAAATCCTCCTCGATAGGGTCTCCAAGACCAGTAGAGTCCACATATACATCTGCATCATTGAATCGCTTTGCAACATCTTTAATAAGTTTCTTTTGAACTGACCAATCTAAATTCTTCTCTTGATAAACATCAACTATCTGCCTGGTAGAATTCCTCATAACGGTGATAACAAGAAAGTCTACAAGTTTAGCAAGGTCTACCCCCAGCGTGTATCTCTCTCCCTTGATAGGCTGTTCTAACTTCCCTCGGTAACACCTATCCAGATACTTGAATACCAGACCTTCGTTCTCTAAGAACTCGGCGAGGTATTCCTGCTTAAGGGTCATTTCGGGGGTGGATTTCTCAAGGATTTCCCATTCTTCCTTGGGAAAGAAAGGGTTAGTGTAGGTGGGGTATTGCCAGGATTTAAACTGTTTAGAACCGTTTAAACCCTGTCTGTATATATCATAGAACCAGTTCCTGCCCTTGGGGGTGGATATGAACAAAGCCCTACCGAGCTTATCGGCTAAGGCAGGGCGTAGACCTAATTCCCAAGACTTCTGGGATACCCTGCTTGCCTCGTCTACCACTAACCCATCTAAACCAGCCCCTCGCAAACCTTCGTCCTCCCTCTCTGCAGACTTGAATTCAATAAAGCCGAAGGGAGCAAAGTCCATCTTCATCTCCGACTGCTTTCGGTTTGTAATAGCGTCCTTAAGAAGAGATTCTGCGATAAGCCAGTCTTCCCTCACTAAGGGGAATGTAGGGGCTACTACCCAAACCCTGGCTTTCTGCCTTGTCTGCTGGAACTTCCTAACCAGCATATTGAAGGCTTCCCTCATAGCCATCAGGGTCTTGCCCCAACGCCTACCACAACTTATCACCCTAAACCTAAACTCACTATCTTCTATCTCTTCTTGTAATTTATGGGGAGGTAATATCTGGATAATCTTAGTGGTGGACATAAGGTTTTAAACTTTATGTTTTAGATTTGGGATAGGGGTTTTGAAATTGGGATTATTATTTGAGTGAGTTGATGTATTTATATATATTCACTCTTGCACTCCCCGACCTTTACCCCTCTATAACTCCCTTTCCCCTCCAAGTATATATAATCTTGCTTATGTTAACTTCACAAGCATAGCTCATTGTGAAAGATTATTATTGAAAACATATACAACATATGGTATGCCTTATCCCTCGACGGAAGGTTTATCTTTCCCGTCGCTGGTAGTCTTATTATAGCTAATGATTATTTTTTCTGGGTTAGTCTGGGTTATCTCTGATTTACGTAGTTCAGGGACGGAGATTTTAGCTTCAAGTTCTACTGCTCTCATATAATTGGTGTTGTCATTGTCTTTTAAAAACTTCTTTTGTGCACGCTTAATCTTTTTCTTTGTAGTATCACTATCAAATATATCCTTCAACCCCTTACTTTTCCTTACATCGCTATGTAGTTTTGTATTAGCATAATTCTCTCTATAACCTGCTTTTATAGCACTTTTAGTTAAATTATAATTATTCTCAGGTAATAACTCTAATAACTTCTTTTGCTTTACAGTCATAGTTATCCTTTAATATTTAACCTATAAGGATTAAGTTATAAGTTATAGGTTTATTGTTATCTATTATTAGTTTAAGGTTAAATTATTAGATTAAGTTAATATATTAAATTATAAGTTTAAAGATTAATAGATTAAGTTATAATTATAGCTTATTAGTTAATATACCTATATAATAGCAGGGCTTGTTAAATATTTGATACCTAATAAGCGATTTAAGGCATTATTATTGGTTAAGGCATACAATACCCTTAATTGATTTATGCTTGATTTAATTTTAGGTGAGTTTTTAATCATTAGGTTTTAGATTAAAAATAAATAGAAAATATATAGTTTTTGGCTTAAATTATATATAACATAAAAGTTCGTATAAGTCAAGAAAATTAGAAAAAAAGAAGGTTAAAATGTTAAATATATTTATTCCTTAATTATTCTCCCGTCGATAACTACCCCTTAAAATATATTGAAAATAATACTTGACAAATAAGGGATATATGTTACAATTGTATATGTAAGATAAAGGGAGGTAATTAAGATGAGAATAAAACAGTTAAACAATAAGCCTGATTTATACGGCAAGATTAAAATTGTATGCTATAAAACTAAACTAATGAACTGGCAGGTTTACAATGTAAAATGTAACAATAGAAGTATAGCCGTTTATACTGATTTATGGGAAGCTATACAAAAAGTAAAAAACGGAATATACGGCTACCCTAAAGAATATATTGCTTACTAAACCTTCTGATGAGCTGGTGAAACTCCAGCGAAACGCCTGAAAGGGCGTCAAGGTAAAACAAGGTTCTTTGACAGAATAGGCAGAGCAGAGCAAGATAACAAGAGGCTCTTAAAAAACGGCTGAAAGACACTCGGCTCTAAAGGTGCAGAAGGGAGAAGTTAAAATGGACACTAAACAAAAAGCAATTGAAGAGGCAATTGACAATCATACTGGCGAAATGGGTAGAGATATGATAGCTCTAATCGCTTTACACTCCAGGATAACTGTTCAACAATGGAAAGCAGATAGATTTATAACCGAATTCTCTGGAAGTTTAGGGTTTAAATATCATATTGACACCGCAGTTAGAGTTATCAATTACCTCTATCCTAAAAATAGAAGAGATTATTGGAAAGTTTGGGATAAGATATATTCGGATAGAGTTAAGAATTCTGCTTGGATAAAACATAACAGTAACCCAAAGCAAGCGTAAATACGCATAACAGTACCTTAATGCCTATTCTATCCTGTCCTATGCTTATAGCATAGCTGATGAGGCTGTATAAGCCGAAACAGGTTCTTTGATAATTCGGGAAAGCACAGACCAAGAATAAGCGGGTCTTAAAAACGCCTATTAAAATATAGGTTATCCAATAGGATATTAAAGGCGGTGCTAATGAGTGCAGAAAGGGAAAAATGGACACTAAAGACAAGATAATTGCTATATCTGACTATATCAGCGAATTTGACGGTGAAGACAAGTATAAACTGCTTCAATGGTTAGGCGATATAGAGTTAGAGATAACTGACTTTAAAGACCGCATACATCGCAAGAATATGATTATTAAGGACAGAAATAGGAAAATTGAACAATTAAGAAAAGAACATCAGCAATATATGAAAGAAGTAAAGAGACTTTACAACAGTTAAAACCCTATAACAAGCTCAAATGAGCATAACAGCATCCCCGCTTGATTGTCTGGTATTATAACTTATTAACCTCCAACAAAGGAGACCAAATGAACGGACAAAACAAGATTAAGAACATCAGAATAGAAGCCAAGACTGATTGGGAAAAGGCAATATGGCAGAAGTTTAAAGCCCTGGCAGATTTAAAGGATATGCCCATTAGGACATTTCTTTTCTTGACTATCAGCAAAGCAATAAAAGAGGGGAATGGGAATAGATTAGGGGTCAAGTAAAGCTAATAAAGGAGGTGTAGAGATGAAAAAGACAATAGTTGATTATATGCAACAAGCGAATGTTACAAGGTGTGAATATTGTGGCAGAGAAAAAGAAGGTTTGAGTTTTGTTATCGGTGCAAGTAAAGAACCAGAGTGGACAATGATATATGGCACAGGCAAAATGACTTGCCCAGATTGCTATAATAAAGCAATGGAAGAAGGACAAGAAAGAATTAAACAGGCAACAGGTTTAAAATAAAAGAATGTCAACAGACAATAACGACAGACTCCACGATGAAGAAATATTAGGGGATAAACTGTATATTCTCACCCTCAAGGGGGAACTTCTTAATCTTGAAGAATGGGTCTATGCCAGAAATGAGAACGAAGCTATTGAGATATTACAAGAAAGGATAAAGGAATTGAGGGAATATCCTAAAGAATATCTACTTAATCACTTAAGATTGGAGGAGGAAAGATGAAAGAATATATCATTGACAGACAACCAATACAGTGTGGAAGTTATGAAGCAGAAAAGAGAAGGTATAAGAAAACAGTAGATAAAAGGGGAAGAATTTGGCTTTATGCAATACAAGATAACCCTGCTGATAATATCTATGTTTGCGATAATAATCCTAAATCTGATGGATTTGCTGGTAGAACATTAGAATTTACGCTTGAAGATAATACAACTATATCTCTTAAAGGCCCTTGGCATACTAATGATGAGGATTTATTCAGGCACACTGGAATAGACTTAAGAGATAAACATTTAACATTTGTAGTAATAGGATTAGGAAGAAAAACAAAACGAACTAAATCTGGATGGGTGGATGTAATGTTAGACATAATTTATAAAGATAAAAAACCAATCTTAGGTAAATATAAAAGGGGAAAAGAAATTGCCCAAAGGTTAGCAAATAAACTAAATAAAACAGTATATTGTTATTCCCAAGGTCAAGGAGGAAGTAGTAATAGTCCTATTTCCCCTTTTGAGGAGCAACAATGAATAAACTCCTACTCTCAACCCTACTTGGGTGTTTTCTTATAAACCCTGCTTTTGCATTAGAGATAGATGATGAGTTGATAAGCTGTATAATTGCCACAGAAAGTTCGGGAAACCCGTCAGCTTTCAACAAGAATAGTGGGGCTATTGGGTTGATGCAGATAACAAATTCTGCTTTAGATGACTTTAATAAGTGGTCTTGGGTAACGACAGATAGTAAAGGAGAAAACCCCTTACCTGTATCAGACCCACCACGCTATAATTTAGGAGATATGTATAATCCAAGCAAAAATGTAGAAGTGGGAACTTGGTATTTATGGCATATTTCAAACAGATACCTCAAAGGCAAGGGAACACTTGAAGATATACTGATTTGTTATAACTTCGGTTATGGAAATTGGCGGAAGTATAAAGCAGGGAAGAAGCAGTTGCCATCTGAAACTAAAAACTACATTAAGAAGATAAAGAGGTGTTTGGAATGAAAAGACCAGAGAAGAAAAGAATTAGTAAGTTCTATCCTGAAGATGGTGTAGATGATGCAGAAAAATATGGTGAAGATTTTGGCTACAACCAAGCCTGTGATGAATGGGAGAAGTGGTTGCCGAGTGAGGAAGAGATAAGAAAACTATGCTTAAAGAATTGTGCTTATGATTTTGAAATGAGAAGTGTAGCCAAAGCAATATCAAAGAGGATAAGAGAGATTTCATACACTTCAGAAAACGAAGTGAGGGAGAAATGAATAAGATAGCCATAATCCAAGAACTCCATAGAAGATTAATAGCAGGGGAGATTAGGGCAGAGGATTGTGTGCGTTACACTGCTGTAATCTGGCTTTATTGTCCCGACGAGAAGAAATGAGAAAATGGCGCTACGGGGCATTTAGAGGGGTTTCTGTCGATTTTAGCCAAGCTGATGTATGGATTTAAGTATAAAATAGGCATAAAACTAAAGGGGCAGGCTGTTAAAGGGGGTCTAAATCAACCACAGGCTTGTTAGACGCCTTAGAATTGAAAATTGAAAGGGGGTCAGATATGAAATACAGGGTCAGACCAAACGAACCTAACTTCTATGAGAATATGGAAGAAGAACCCTTTGCCAATGCCTTTGATAACTTACCCACCATACAGCATATTGAATGGCAGAAGCAGAGGGAATTACAGGATAAGCTGAACCAAGCATTTGAGGAGATGAGATGAAAGACATAGAACCCCACATAGACAAGGGATTGATAAAGAAGAATAGACCGAAACCCACGCATTGCTTCAGGTTATATTATAGACTGGTAGACGCAATGAGAGAAGATGATTATGTTTCAGTGGGGTGTCAGGCAGAG
>Ga0098068_1000866_pt1 | contig 11438 bp, 12 predicted proteins | sample 26BtaG_FD_75059 | JGI IMG/M metagenome (GOLD analysis project Ga0098068, IMG submission 75059) | Marine viral communities from Cariaco Basin, Caribbean Sea - 26B_WHOI_OMZ_CsCl | ecosystem: Environmental > Aquatic > Marine > Oceanic | place: Caribbean Sea: Cariaco Basin | collected 2014-11-09 | reverse complement strand
TCCAGTACATGATAAACTGAAGGCCCTCGGGTTCAAACCAACGTTAAGCATAGGAGACGAAATCGCCTTAACGTTACCCAGACTCATGCAGAACAGTGATATCATCAGGAATAATATAGACGCAATCAGGCCTGATGTACTATGGAGAGAAGCGAATTAAACATAAATCAATTCCTAACACAAATATACTAGGACCATCTTAATAAACAAGGGCTTATTAACAAGTAAGATTACCCTATATGTTTTTGGAGGAGAATGATTAGAATTATTAGAATTAGACCATTTAACCCACAGAGATGCATTTGTGGGGATTTTTGTCTAAGCAAAATACATGGTGAATTTTATGAGGAAAAAAACGGAGCGTTTACCCGCATTCAATCCACAGCCCACACTGCTCACCCTACTTGATAATGCGCTGCAGAACATGAAGAGCCGCAGACAATATATGATGTTAACGGATATAAAAACCATGGATGATTGGAGAGCATGGCTACTAGAAAGCAAACTGTCTTCGATGAAAAAGGGGAAATCGTAGAGCCCGAAGTAGTCATGACCCCCGCCCAACACAGGCGATACGGGAGAAGCCTAAGAGAACTCAACAAACGCAAGAGCATCAGAGCGGTGTGTCCATGGTGCGGGGAAATCGGAACACTAAACAAGTTCAGCACCTGGAACGCAGACTGGAGCCTAGCCAAGAAGGTCGAGTGCCCATACTGCAAACAGAAGATGACCGTGAAAACCACAACCGTATTCGATAGGGGACCAGCGGAGTATTCAACGTGGTTCTGGAACCAGATATACTTCAGCAAAGCCTACGAACGAGTCGACTTCAACAGGGTGAAAGCCCTAGCCAAAGAACTAGGATTCGACCGGCAGTTCTGGGAGATACAGCGCGAGATAAAAGCCACTAGGCCGAGCAGACAATAGAAAGCAATATAACCAACTAAAATAGAGTACGATTGAAAATGTCAGCAGCAAGAAACTTTTTGGAGGATCGGCTGGGGGCACTACCGTCACCGCCCGACCCACGGCACTACCGTGTGCGATCACCCATATTAGCTGAAGCAGAGGAACTACCAGAGGAATACGATGGACTCCTAGAATTCCATGACCTTGAAAACTGGTATGATCAGGGGAGTGTGGGTTCCTGTTGTGGATGGGACGGAAGTATAGTTATGGAAGTAACGGGACACCTGATGGATATGAAACCAGAGGACCTGAGCGCAGGATGGCTATACATGAAGAGCCGCGAATACGCCAACATCCCACCCCACATAGAGGGATCCACGAACCTGGGACTCATGAAGGCATTACAGAAGGTTGGAGCCACAACTGAGGAATGCGCCCCCACGGACACAAGTAAACCATTCGAAATTAAGCCATGCGGAAACGCCATGGAGATAGCGAAGAGCTACATGATCGACAGCTACTGGATGGTGAACACCGTCCCAGTGGACATGCAAGCCGCAATATACGGCTTAACACATCCAGCACCCTACAAGATGCCGGATGGAAGCCCAGGAAAAATCCCGCTTGTAACAGCATATCCAGTCTACGAGAGCTTCTACGACGCAAGGAATGATGGCAGAGTACCATTACCAGTGCCAGGAGAGAAACTCCTAGGTGGACACAGCAGCATGGTTAGAGGATGGAAAATCATAGATGGAGAGAAATACTTCATCAATACAAACTCATGGGGATCGGATTGGGGAATCGATGGCACAAATTACCTACCCTTCGGGTATCCGTTCTACGACGCCTGGGTCATACACAACGGACCATACACCCCCCCACCAGATCCAGATCCATATCAACCCAGCACATGTGTAGTGGCAAGAGGCTACGCTGGACTGGGAAGCGGATTGAGCAACGCCCTAGGGCGCAAAAGCAGATTCAAGGCAGTAATACCATAGGAGGTGAGTCGTGAAAAATGGAAACCAAGAAAAGTGAGGTCGTAGCTATGTACCTGGCCGAGGGACACGACAGGAAGAAAGCTGAAGTCCTGGCGGCGGGCTATATGGATGCGATAGACGGGATAGTCGAGGGCATGTACTTCATGCTCAAGATAATTGGCCCAGTGGGCGGAATCTACACCACCAAGCAGGGCCACCAGGTGAAAGGGCAGCTTGAAGCCCTATAAAACAGTAGAGGTATTATAATGGTTATACTCCTCATGCCAACCGAATCATGCAATTTCAGATGCACCTATTGCTTTGAAGATGACAAAGTAAAAAGACCCAAGACAGCCCTAAATCTAGATATCCCAGCAATAGAACGCACTCTAACCAAGATGCTCGCATCAGATGAATTCGGTGGCTCATCCATCGGTCTTCATGGGGGTGAATGCCTCTCAGTGAACAAATTCGATCTGGAAGCCATGCTCAAGATACAATATAGTCGGAAAGGAACCTCCTCTGTGCAAACCAACGGTTGGTTCATCGACGACGGAATGATTAGATTATTCAAGAAGTATAACACTTATGTTGGTCTCTCTATAGATGGAGATGAACAACTAAACACACTTAGAGGTCCAAATCCAGATGACGTAAAAATTACTCTCAATTATAACCATAAAATAAAGAAGACTATACGAAAACTTATAGCGGCAGATGTATCAGTCGCAATTATGGCTGTTCTCCACACAGAGAATGTAGGTGACAATGAAAAACTAACTCAATTCGAGGAGTGGCTCCTATGGTTAAATGACGTAGGAGCCAAAGCTGGACGACTCAACCCCATGTTCGCCCCCAATGAACATGTCAAACAATACGAGCTCACCACGGAGAAGCTTATAGAGGTGTGGACTAGACTCTTCGACTTTAACATGGAACACGAGCTCAGATGGAACCCATTCCGCGAGATGATTGACAACCTCCTCGGCTACAGTGTAGCGCCCTGCTCATTCGGACAATGTGACATCCGAGCCACCACCACACAATCAATCCTCCCAGATGGGAGTCTAGGCAACTGCGACAAAACCTTCAGTGACGGCATACTCCTCAGAGCCGACGTCAAATCCACCGCCCGGTACCACATACTCGAACAAACCCAATGCAAAGACTGCATCTATTTAAACATCTGCAATGGCGGATGCCCCTGCGAAGGAGAAGACGGCGACTGGAGGAACAAATCACGTTTCTGCGAGGCATACCAAGCCCTATACGCCCATATAGAGAAGAAACTGCGAGGACTACTGCCAAACATAAGGCTCATAACCGACGGCGATTTTGACGGTGAAGCCTTCAAGGCGATGTCATGGAATTACGCAAGCAAACCCACATCATATGGTGGACCACGATGGCTTCAGCAACCACAAACACGAACTCAGTTGAGACCAGGACATGGTGACACCGCACATGGTGATGGACACGGAGACAAACCTCATGGGGATAAACCCCACGGAGACAGCGACCACGGTGATATGCCATGACCGTTGAACCCTACCCGTTCACCCAGCTAAGCTGGAAGGGTCTAAAAATCAAACGAAGATGGCAACCCATCAGAGAGAAACTCAACTATGCAGGGTTCTTCGCCGAATATGAGATGGTTAGACGTGGCCACAGGCAATGCGACATCTACCAGCTCGACGCGGACCAGTTCGACTGGCAACTTAAAAAAGTGATGGATGATGGCCTCGTAATACAGCCCATCCTCAGGAGCAGGAAGTACAGCGGATTCGGGCACCAGCACTATTGCACCGACATCATAGACAGTGACACCTTCATATTCTCCGTCGTAGCCCGCACCCTGGAGGACGCTCAGACTTTCAGAGAAGCCAATCTCGGAGACATAGACCACAAAGTGATAGGGCAAATGCTCGGCTACCCTGAGTGCTGTATAGACTGGTTCCTCGAGGCATGGCTCAAAGATGGATGCATAGACCCCCTATTCGAAGCCGCAGCGAACACCGAGGACGCAGTCAGGGATGGCGACACCGTCACAGTGTCGGGACACCCATGGTTCAACAGGTTCATCCGGTACTTCGGTTTCAGCGTTATACCCTATTTCACCCACAGCCTCAAATGTGATGAAAGCATGAAGTTCGCTGAGACCTTTCACGAACTCATGCATGAGCATTCCCCCGAAGCCGTCGAAGCCCTAGATGAGGCCCTTGCCATGCCCGTCACGTGGAGTCTACACAACTTAATCATCGAGGTAGACCACCCCCTCTTCAGAGGAGCCGCGAACGGATACTACTGGCCCCGGAAGCTCACCGTAGAATGGACCCCAGAATAATGCTCCCGCCCCATCTGGGCGGACACCAGAACTACACGAACACCGACGCAGGAGCATTGGAATACCTAGTCGAAACCCTAGGAGTAAAATCAATGATAGATGTTGGCTGCGGTGTAGGTGGACAGGTAAGGGTGGCCCTAACCCTCGGACTGGAGGCTGTTGGAGTAGACGGCGATTACACCATCCAACCCGACTTCCCGATGGTAGTCCACGACTACACCACTGGACCCCTTGAACCTGGCAGAGGCTACGACCTCGCGTGGAGCGTCGAGTTCCTCGAACACGTCGAGGAACAATATATGGACAATTACATGGACACCTTCAAGAGATGCAGGTACCTCGTCGTAACCCATGCAACCCGGGGGCAGGGAGGACATCACCACGTCAACGAGCAGGACTGGCTCTACTGGATAGTAAACCTACATAAACATGGATTCACATACCTCAAAAGGGAGACCAACGAAATGAGGAGAAGATCAACCATGGCCACCCCCTACATGAAGCGCACTGGGAGGCTCCTACGGAACGATGACCTGTATTGACCTCATATACCAGTGCCACCTTCGGCCCGCCCTCACCGAGCTCGTCCTAGACCAGGCGATGAGAACCCTACAGCCCTACGACGTCAGGCTGATACTATGCTACGACGGGCATGACCCCGCGTACATCAAACGCATACTAGGCGAACACCACCCATGGAGGGTCGTCGCCAACTACAGGAAGCACAAGGGGCACGGCCTGCTCCTCAACGAGGCCTTCGACCAAGCCGGGCGCGGCTACATCATGTTCCTCGAAAACGACTTCTACATGAACCGGGACTGCATATCCGAAGCAGTGAAGGCGTTGGAGGAGTCGGACTGGGTCATGATGCACCAGTTCCCCTTCACCCTCAAGGAGTTCGACAGGGTCGAAGAAGGCGTAGGCTGGTTCAGACCCGGACAGATGTACAAATGGAATCTCCATCCCAGCCTCCAGCGCGAGCAGTATCTCGCGGGTAGGTTTCCTGATCTCGGGCCAGCCAGCGTCGAACATATCTACATACGCGTCTACCACACAGCTGGAAAGATCAGCACATGCCTCCTCAGGGAGAACTTCACTCACATAGGCGTAACCAACGCCCTCGGAGCCTTCAAGCAGACCCACCTGCCTCACATGGGGATACATTCAGAAGCCACATTGGAGGACGTCCACAGTAGGTTCAGGGAAATAGCCCAGAGGTCGGAACATGTAGAGCTGTACAGGGAGTACCTCAAGATATGAAGTGGTTATTCGTACTTGGATGCAACAACTCAGGCACCACCCTCCTAGCCCACCTCCTGGGTCTCCACCCCAGCGTAGACCCCCTCACAGCCGAAGGCGGCGAAGCCTACCCCCGTATGTGCCCCGGACATTGGGCGAGCAAGCACGGGGACAGCCTCAGCCGGGCCTACACTGAGAACACCTCATTGTTCAGGGAACCCAACAAGTCACCTGTCAACGTAGACCCCGAGTGGCTCAAACAGGAGTGGTTGAACATGAGGGCGACAACAGGCGGAGAATACACGCTTGAGAAAACACCCGTAGACTCGATCAGGGCGCCGTGGCTCGAGAAGCACTTCACGCCCGCATGGTTCGTCTGCATAGCAAGGGATCCGGTAGCAGTAGCCGAGGGAACCAAACGGAAGAAAGGATGCAGCCTCGACAGGGCGGTGAGGCACGTAGCCGAAACCTACAGGATATTAGCCGAGGACAGCCGAAGCCTCCGGAACGTCCTCTGGGTCGAATACGAGAGACTCACTAAGTGCACAGAGAAAACCCTCGCATACATCGAAATGTGGCTCAGCATACCACCCCACGACTGGAGCGGAATCCGCAGCGTCGAACATGACTTCGGCATTAGGCATCTCCCCCCAAACAGAATAATAAATATGAACCCGAGGAGCTACGCCAAACTCACCCCAGCCCAGATAGATATAATAAGAGATGGAACCAAGGAGATACGGGAGATATTTGGATATGAAGATTAGTGGTATAATGAGCTTCAGGAATCCCTTAATGCTAGGGCTCCCATTCGTTGAGGCAATCCTCTCAGTCATCGATATTGTTGATGAATATCTAGTGAATGATGGGGGTAGCACAGATGGCACCATAAATATCCTCAAAGAGCTTGCAACAATCCACGATAAAATTGTGATTTATGATATGCCAGACTACCCCAGTGATAGGTGGAACTGCGTCAGTGATCAATACAACATGCTCATCGGAGAAGCGAATGGCAAATGGATATGGATGGGCAACGCTGATGAAGTTATACATGAGAGAGACACAGACAGGTTGAGAACGACCATGCTCGAAACTGATGCGGACATACTAAAATTCCCGAGGAGAGAAATATCATGGGACTGGCAGAGACTCTCCGAGATGCCGTATTGGCCCTCCCGGGCCGCCCGTAACATCGATGGATTATATATGAATTGGCCATCATATGGCGGCGACGAGTTTCTGGATGGTAGTGGATGGATCCATGAACCGCCGAGATGTAAACGTGCTGATATCACCCAATATCATATTTACTGTGTATTTCCAGAAAATGTGGGCGCAAAACGAAAGAATGATGCACTGTATGTTGCGAGAGAGGATCCATCAAGAAAGAGAAATTATTTGTCGATGGGAGGAGGAGGATACAGGGTAGTCGATGGGACAGAGTTAGACCTCCCGCATCTCCTTCATCACCTGATAGGGAAACCCCGATATGTTCCCTACACGGTATCCCAGTGAGCTATATCCTCGTGTGCAGTGTCAGAGTGCGGCGTGTCAACATGGGCACTATTCGCATGTGGCACATCTTGATGTGAACTATCAGAGTGCGGGGTGTTGACGTGCGCGGCGTTTGAGTGCAATGAATCTCCATGGGGAGCATCGTCATGTGGCGTGTCAACGTGTGGACTGTCTCCATGGGGATTATCATAGTGTGGGTCGTCGCTGTGAGCCGTATCCTGGTGAACAGTGTTCTCGTGCAGAACGTCCTCATGCGGAGCGTCGTCATGCGGAATATTCCCATGCACAGAATTACTGTGTAGAACATCGCTGTGAGCCGTGTCAGAATGCGGAGTATCAGTGTGCGCAGTATCCCCGTAACTGTCCGTATGCGCAGCATCACCATGAGCCGTATCACCGTGAGGCGTATCGTCGTGAGCCCCGTCGCCGTGGGCGGTATTCGTATGCGGAACGTTAGTGTGAGCCACGTTCACGTGAGCCGTATTATCGTGGAGAACGTCCTCGTGAGCCGCATCAGAGTGCGGCGTGTCAACGTGGCCAGAGTCCCCGTGGGGGTTATCGGTATGAGCCTCGTCCTGGTGAGCAGTATCCGTGTGGGGAGTGTTCGAGTGCAGGGCGTCCTCGTGGGCGGCGTTGTCATGCGGAGTATTACCGTGAGCGCTATCAGAGTGTAGCACATCCTGATGAGCCTGGTCATCATGGGCAACGTTCTCGTGGGCGGTGTTAGAGTGAAGACTATCCTCATGTGCGGCATCGTCATGCGGAACGTTCCCATGCGCGCTGTCCGAGTGGGGGGTATCCGTGTGGGGAGCATCCGTGTGAAACACGTTAGTATGATTAGCATGCGGCGCGTTGAGGTGGCCCGAATCACCGTGAGGGGTATCAGTATGCGCAGTGTCCCCGTAAGAATCCGAGTGAGGGCTGTCCCCGTGGGCGCTGTCAGTATGCGGGGTATTCAGGTGTCCACTATCCGTATGGGCGGAGTCCCCGTGCGCCGAATCCGTGTGGGCGGTGTCCCCGTGGCTGTCCGTGTGGGGACTGTCCGCGTGGGCGACATTCTCGTGAGCCACGTTCTGATGGCCGGTATTCATGTGCCCGCTGTTACTGTGCGGAGTGTTCCCGTGGGGAGTATCCTGATGGGCGTTATCCGTGTGGGCACCGTCGCCATGCGGAGTGTCAAAGTGCGCCCCATCATTGTGAGCCGAGTTGACGTGAGGTGTATTCAGATGCGATGAGTTCTGGTGAGCCGTATTCGTATGTGGAGTATTAACGTGTAGAACATCCTGATGTGGATCATCAGAATGTGGAGTATCACCGTGCGGCGTATCAGAGTGAGGTATATCTGAGAATGGGCTGTCCCCGTGTGGAGTATCCGTGTGTGCAGTATCCCCATAACTATCGGTGTGAGGAGAATCACCATGAGCTGTGTTTGAGTGGGCTGCGTTGTCGTGTCCAATATTTGAGTGGGCCCCATTACTGTGCGGAGTGTTACCATGCGCAGTATCCCCATAACTATCGGTGTGCGGGCTGTCACTATGAGGCGTATTACTGTGAGGAGTATTACTGTGACCAACATCTCCATGTGGAGTGTTGGTGTGCGGAGTATTACTATGGGCAGTGTTCGCGTGTGGAGTATCGGTATGCCCACATTCAATCAGCGAACGCCAAGCCCTGACTCCAGCACCATCTGACCTCTCATATTCAACTGGGCTTGCATGATCATGAGCTGGCAGCACAGTATAGATTCCATATGTTACGCCGCCCTTCCTGGTCTTTGGAACACCACCAACCCCTGCAGCAGCATCAGCCGGATCAACTAGACATATCTCATGAATGTTAGCATCAGCATGAGCACAATTCTCATGTGGGGTGTTGACATGTGCAGTGTTTCCGTGAGGCGTGTTTGCATGAGGGGTATTCGTATGCCCCCCGTTAATGCTATCACCGTGAGCAGAGTCACCGTGAGCCGCGTCACTGTGAGGAGTATCAACGTGGGCTACGTCAATGTGAGCAAAGTCCCAGTGGCGATAAACCTTGAGTCCACGATGTTGATTTGGCATTCACTACACCGTGGTATCAATCCATACTTCACCGTTCCTCGGTGCCCCTGGGTCCCCAGCAAACATTGGGAGAAGCAGACGGCTACCGCTCTCGAACTCCATTACGGCGTTACCCTCAATATCGATGTCCCCAGTGCCCATAAGCCGAATAGAGTATCCTCCAGATTCGAGTACGATGTCCTTCGTGCCACCCACTGTGAGAAGCTTCACAACGTCTCGACCACCCTCAACGGTCATGTCGATAGTTGCAACACCTGTTCCATCCGCCTTACTGAGGGCAAATTTTCCATCCCCAAGAACAGTTACAATGCCTGTCCCAGTGGCAAGTTCAAATGTCTTCTGCACGCCCCCTGAATATCCGATTACACCCCCAGGGCCAACACGAACACCAGCAGCCCCACCAGCAACCCCCGTATTCCATGCAGTCCTAAAGTCAGGGGTGACTATAACATTCTGGGAGAGAAAACTGGTACCAACAACTGGATCCCCCTCAATTGCGTTGAAAAGCGGAAATATCTCGATGGATTCAGTAGTGCTACCAGCAGCAGGGGTGCGCACCTTCACAAGTGGAATAATGTTCGGAGCATCAAGATCATCATATGAAGCCGCCTGAGTCAACGTAAGGTTGTTTGGTGGGTCATTCTCTGTGACATCAATGTAATAGAGATATGAAACTGCTGCCCCTAGGGCCGTTGCCTCGTTAAAGTCAATTGTGCCAGCGGTTCCATCGGCGAATTTTATATCTGCATCCGTCGCAGCGGCATCCTTCTTATGCCAGTGGAAGGCATTATGTATATTTGAGCTGTCATTCTCACCAACTAGGAATTCTATGTTGGATCCCCAGCCCTGTTGACCCAATGGAATTTGTTTTGCACTAATGGGATAAATACCGATGTTTTCCAGTTGCCCCAAGTTATTATTGATTCGTGCCTGCGTGATATCGGGGGTATCTAAGCTAAGAGAGACGTCACCAACACGCTTCACGGTTTTCCAGATCTTATAGGCACCATTCAGGTTAAGCTCAGTATTAACAACTGTAACAGTGTCACCTGGGTATAGATTATAACCATCAGAGATTGGTACAACGACATTAACTGCTACAGAGTCTTTGTTAAGATCGGCGAGATATTTATCTGCAATTCCATCTAGAGTTGTCTGATCGGAAGAACGCCTCTCCGTGTAGACAGCAACCTGGGAACCTCCACCACTCGTACCATAAATAGCGTTACCATCAGTATCAGTACCTCTAACCCTAACTTGGTCACGTTGCTGCCCACGGTCTACTCCACGCCGAGAGACAGCAATGTTAGATACTGCGCCCTTATTCAACCCACGAGTACCGATACGAAAGACACCGACGACGCTGCCAGGTGGATAATGAACCCAGTGATCCATGGTGACACTGTCCGCCAAAAAAATACCAGCATCATAGCATTGAGCATAGTCGAAATTGGCTGAAATGTTGTTTCCGCCTACACCATGCGAGATCGCCCAGGAGACGCCAGCACTGGCTGCAATCGCAGCCATAACGGTTGACGCCGTGGAGGTAGTATAATCGGCGTGGTGAGTGGTATATTTCATAGTCTGGTAGACTTTATTCTTAACTTTACAGTCAAGCCATTCCTGAGAGTAGTCTGCGCCAGTGAGGCGACCGATGAAGATCGTGACGTTGTTAAACTGTATTCTGACGTCGTGGTTGGCGCCAACTATTGTCCGATTAGCAGTGGTATTCGCTATGCGTATTCTGGCTGTCTCATGACCGTTAAGTTCCTCGGTGAGATTTACTAGGTATCCAGCTATCGCTGTCTCATCGGCGAAGCTGCCGTCATCGTCAGTGTCAATACGAATATCCCAGCCAGCCATCTTATGTTATCACCGTGTGAGAGGAGCCCCGTATGAACTCCATCGAGTATCTGAATGAAGTGGTGAAGCCACCCACTTCGCGTGACTCGAAGCCCGACACAACCCAGTCGTCATCATAGACCCTGGCGGTTGCCCCATCAACGTTAATTGTGACTTCTGTGTAAACCATGTTGGCCAGTGGAGTTATATAGTTGGCCTCAAGCTGTGCAGCCGTCTGCCCAGCCGCAACAATGGTGCCCTCAATCTTCAGCTTATCCATCTTAGAGCCCAAGCTCATAATAATGCTCTTAGCCGTAGGATACCTGATCTCCTTTACATCCGCCGCGAAACGCAGCGTAACCCGTGACGGCGCCACTGGAAGAGTTACAGCTCCTATTACCCATGTCATGTGTCTGGATTACTCCCATACTCAGATGATTGCTCGCCACTCAGCGACTCCAGGCGGTCGAAGAATTCGTCGAGATCAATGTCACCTGTGAGTGTAAGCCCAGTCAAATCAATATTGTTAGTGATATATGATGT
>Ga0098068_1000859_pt1 | contig 11461 bp, 14 predicted proteins | sample 26BtaG_FD_75059 | JGI IMG/M metagenome (GOLD analysis project Ga0098068, IMG submission 75059) | Marine viral communities from Cariaco Basin, Caribbean Sea - 26B_WHOI_OMZ_CsCl | ecosystem: Environmental > Aquatic > Marine > Oceanic | place: Caribbean Sea: Cariaco Basin | collected 2014-11-09 | reverse complement strand
CTTTTTGAACTCAGTGAACTCAGCAAACTTGTCCTTCTTATATTCGTATTCGATATCGACAAATTCTCGCGTCTTTTCCCAGATTCGTTGCTGAATTTCGCCAGTCGGGGTAATGTAGTCGGCACCTGAAATATCGCCTTCATCGATTGTTGGTATATCAGCGCTCGCCGTTTGTACTTCATCGATGGTATCGATTATCATATTCCAATATGCAACCTGATCTTCGGCATAATTAGCCCGCGCCCTTGCCCCGCTTGCTTCTTTTACTTGCAGTCGAAATTCGGCTTGAGTTAATAATTCATAATTTTGTATTATGTGCATCGCGCCGAATTTACCCGCGAGTCCCTCTTGTGAAATCAACGATTGTGCCGGTCCTAATTCTTGACGAACAACTCTTACATAGTTTTCATACGCACTTGTAACATCATTTATATTCAGTGCCTGTGTAACATATACCGCGGCGAGAGCATCTTCACTATCTGTTGTTATTTCTGCCGCTTCTACTAAATAAGTTCTATAATTTATAAATCTGTCAAAGTACCCGAATATCGTTCCTAAATTCTCGACCAATTGAAGCACATACGGCATCAGAGAACTAATTGACTCTATTAACTGAGGCAAACCTTCGCGCGCCCAGTTGCCGAATTCTCGCGCAACACTTTCAATCGCGGGCAGTAACCCGTTGTTGCCCGTGATTGCTTCGAGGAGTTCTCCCTGAATTGTGCTTGTTATTTCGAGCATCGCGTCCTGAAACGCCTTCGACTTTTCGTACGCGGCATCTCCCAACACAATCCCGAGTTCCCTCGCTTCGTCAGTGAACTCTCGTATCCCGTCCGCGCCCCTGTCGAGGGTCGGTAGCAGTGCCATCGCACCGCGCCCGAATATCTCCTGAGCCAATGCCATTTTTACAGACTGGTCTTCTACTTCGGATATTGCCTGCGCGAGGACGTAGAACTGTTCTTCGGGGAGCAGTCCCTGAAGCGACGCGTAATCCACGCCGATTTGTGTGAATGTATCCTGATATTCTTTCATCCCGGTGTTCGCGTCATTTATTGTCCGCGTCATTTTACGAATACCAGTTTCGAGTGCCCCGATATCTGCGCCATCCTGCTTGAGTACGTAACCAAGCGCTGCGAGTTCGGATGCCGCCACGCCTGTGGCACGGGACATATCCTCGATTTCAGCAGCGGCGGATGTCACTCGATTGACGAGAGTGTAAAACGTGGCACCTGCCGCGACAAGCGCAGCGCCAACTGCCGCGCCTGCGGTTGCGAGTCCGCGAAGCGATACCCCCATCTGTCTTGCGCCGTGCATCTGGAATCTGTAGTTGACTATCTTCTCGATTGCGCCTGCCATTATTTACGCTCGCTTTCGCGTTGTAGTTTCATCGCCTGATTTCGTTCGACTGCCAGAATCCCGAATGCTTCCCGAAGCCAGACTGGCGCATCTGCGAATGATACGCCGAGGTCGCCGCCTGAGTCCTGCCATTGAAACGCCTGCCAGATATACGAACTCCACGGGTCCATTAGACATCGCGGACATATCGACATCTGATCGAGTAGGAATATCAACGGAATCGTCTGGCGTTCTTCCGCTTCGAGTGTTTCCCAGATTTCGTCTGTGTCGATGTCGTGTTTCTTCGGGCATTTGTAGTTGTACCCTCTCGGACATTTCGAGCAGTCCCATCTGTCTGCGGTGACCGCCAACCAAGCGGTCACTGCGAGTTTTTTCGCTCACCATCCTCAAGCGTCGAGTGCTTGATTATGTCAAGCAGTAAATCAGAAGCCACTTTCGGGGGTAGTATATCAGACCACGGAATCATACCGATGTACGCCTGTTTATTGTTCATATATGTAGCCTGCCCTGTCGTCTTCTTCCAATGCCGAATCTCTTTGCCTGCGTATACAAATCCCGTTGCTTCAACTATGCACTTCTTGAAATACTCGTGGTCCATATCTCCACTCGTTAATGCGCCCGCAAACGGCTTCAACGTGAACCTCGTTTCGTCATCTATAACGAATTCCCATTCGTTATTAGGGTTGATCGTCTTTAGCATCTCACTCGCCTTTCCCCGCCGATTGACGAGGCGCTGGCCCCTGCCAGCACCCCGCGAATAGTTGACGGCGAGGGTTTCAACTACTCGATTATATCGTAGCAGAATCCGAAGTTATACTCATTGAAGTATCGTGAAGTATCTGTCCGCTTACAGACTCGATGAGGTCGCCAGCCTGTGAAGCCATGTCCAGCCAGTTCGGTGCGCAATACGCTGTAATCGTTCCCGAGGGCGCATCTCCGTTTGCCAATAGCCCATAAGTGCTGTCTATATCCCAAGTTACAACGAGAGTCCCAGTCGGGTCTGCGCTGCCGTATGGAGCCCTGAAGTAATCGGCTGTAGAATCGTCACGCCATAATCCGAGACTAAACTCACCCGTGAAGTCACCGACAAACATCTTCTGTCGACCGCGCGAGGAAGGGCCCTGCACATCGGGGATTGTGTTGTTCAGCGTCAGATTAAACGACTGCGGTGTTATTGTATTCCCATTCCAAGTGAATACCAGATTTGGGGACACCACGAAGCCCGCTGTTATCGGGTCGCCAGTCCCCGTGACTGTCGTCTGCGAAGCCGTGAGTGCCTTAATGGTTGGCGTTATAGTCATCTTCCCAGCCGCTTCCCAGTCAATCGAAATTGAATCAGTCAGGCAGTCGAGATACTGTTCGCCTGAGCCGGTGATTGCTGTATCTTTTTGGAAAGTCAAGTATTCCCAATTCGCTGGGTCTTGCTGAGCGGTGGCGGTGAAAGTGTGATTGTACGAAGCGCCGTCTGCTGATACTGCCGAGCCTTGCCAGAAGTTGACGAGGATTGCGTCGAATTCGGGTGATGTCGTCCCCTGATTAACTGGGTATGCGGGAAGCCCGCCGCCGGGGAGATACAGCCCCCTGCGAGTTGTGTACCTGCGTTTTCCGCGAGCGCCGTATAACGTCGCTCTTTCGTCAGGCGTTTCGCCGAATACTAATGAATCGGCTTCCCCTGTATCCCAGAGATTCCAAGTTGAACCGACCGTGCCGAGACCCGCCTGTCTGGCGAATCTCAGCCAAGTCTCGTGACCGCTGTGAGTTACGCTCATATTAACACTCCTTTAAGTGTACTGACGGGTAACAACCGCCGTGAATAGGTAGCCGTACACAGAATCGGAATCTTCGCCATCTGTATAATCGCCTCCTGTTAATGAATCGCCGTATATCTCTGTCCGCGCCCAGCCTGCGAGGGTGTTGTACCTCAGTAAGTCGCGTACATCTGCTATCTTGTTTGAAAGTTCGTCTACTATATCTGCTGCCTTTGCGTTTGATTTTATCCATACCCCGATATTTACGGTGTGCTCGACAAGATACGAAGCACCCGGCTCGGGGCTGGTGACATCCCCATCGGGAGATAGCGTAATCCAGTATGTGGAAGCCGCCGTCGGCGACATCGATTCCTGTCCCTTCGGTACGATTGCGATGACATCCGGTGCGGGGTCGAGACTGTCTAATTCTGTCTGAATCTTCTCAAGAACCGTATACGTCCAACTCATTGCATTTTACTCCGAATCTGTGCCTGTGTCGGCTTCGGAGTTTTATCTATGCTAATACCCCGCGCCACGAGGTCGAGACCCTTCTCGATTTCCATATCCATAATTTTTATTGCGCCCCTGTCCCAGCCGACGATGTGGTTTTTCCAATCAGTTTCGGCGCGCTCCGCAATCTTCTTCGCGACTCCACCTTTCGCCCTTGTCGTCGGGCCGACTTCAACGTGATTTGCACTATACTGCAAAACGCGGAATGCGTCACGGAGTTCGCCTGTATCTGATAGTCGTAAACTCGAAGATGTGACGGCTCTTCCCGACGGTCGTTTTTTATAACTCGCTGCGAATTTGCCACCAAATTTTGTCTCCGCTGCGGAAGACTTCCAGAGTTCCCTGTCGGGACCTTTACCCGTTAGAAATCGCACCTGCACTATTAGATACATAGCGTTTCCGATTACATGACGCATAAACTTCTTTCGGTGAATATCTGACATCGCCGTCATCTGTCGGCGGATGTCCTTGTCGATGTCGCGGGCTGATATGTATTGTACGCTCATCATCCCCTGCTCATGTAATAAGTACGCATCGAGTTCGCCTTGTTAGCCCTGCGATTGCGAGGTTGACAGTCAATCTCCCAGCGTTGTTCAGGCTCAAATTCGTCGATGTCCACGAATCGGATATATACGCCGTATGCGAGTTGATTCCAGCCCCAATCCAACCCGACTTCTTCATCCTCCCATTGTGAGCCATATTCGTAACGCCACTTATAAGTCTGCTGTTCTATTCGCGAGCCCGTCCCGTCTATCTCGATTACGAATGTTCTCGGCATTGTGTCGCCTGTGTACCACTGGTCTGCTATAGCCCAGTTGGATTCGCACATCCCTTCGGTAGGTGCTGAGACAGTCCCGTTCGCGATTGGCTCGGCAGGTCCGATCCCGCGTTCCCACGGACTGGTGTCCGCTGCGAGAGTAATCTCGCCGTCCCGAAGTCTGTCGATTATCTCCATAGACCGATCGTGGTACTTCTGCCACCACGGCTCAACATCTTCGTATTGGTCGGCTTTTCGTCTGTCGATTGCGAGATATATGGTTTCGAGAGCCGCGGCTCGGGTGATGTAATATGAGTAAGTGGTCCCAGATGTCGGGATGACACCATCGTGGAAGTTGTTGATTTCGGCTGTAAGCCAGCCACTTGCTTCTGTAATAAGATTTGTCGCAACGGTTCCGGATGCCACTGCGGAGAAGTCTTCGAAGAGGTTTATGCAGTCAGCAGTCCCGCAGTAGTCAGGCATAAGTTTCTCGATTCTCTCGCCTGATTGAATATAGCATTGTCATCGGGTTCGTCAAGATGTCTGGTTGAATGCGAAGTTTTTGCGATCTGGTTTGTCTACCCACATTTCATGTCCTTTAAGAGATTCGTATTCTACTTCTAAGTAATTCGGGATTAGCAGTTTCTCGATATTCCAGTACCTATATTTAACCTCGGACACCCTCCCTTTCTCGTGATAATTCTCTAATTCTAATTCTTCACAGCCCCATCCGATACGCTTCTGGCTTGCGATGATGTCATCGACATCACGAATCATAACGACGATCAGGCTGTCTTCATCCGCAAGCTGCACGCATTTATGAAGAAGAGCGGGGCAATGTACCACAATTCCGTTTATATCTGGGATTTTCGAGATGTCGTCTATGTTGATTTCTTTCTCATCAATATAGCGATATTCGGTATCAAGTGCAATCATCTTTGTGCATATCCGCGTTCCCGACCTCTGCGGACCCGTTACGTAAATACGTTTATATTTAGTCAGCGACTCAAACATTGTAATTCATACCCGCCCCATTTTCTCGCAAATATAGTCCTGTCTTGCGTGAACCTTACTCGCCTCCACTCGACATCTCGCTCCTCGGTAGCCGCATGGTCTTCGTGTTGTACAACTGCTTTCGGCTGATAGACGCAAGTATATCCCGCGAGTCTGGCACGAATACAATAGTCGGAGTCGCTGAACCACATCGCGAGGTTCTTATCAGGTAGCCCGATTTCTTTTACGAGTTCGGGGTTGATTGCAACCGCACAGAATGTACTCCACCTCTCAACCTTTCGATGCTTGACGCGTCTGTCATCTCTGTTGCCCCGGATGTGCATACCTGCGGGATACGCTGCACCCGACCCGCCGTATATCACCAGCCCGGGATTCTTCATAGAGACCTGCATCGGTACGGCGATCCCAGCACCTGCTTCGATTTCTACAAGTAGGTTTTCGATACAGCCGGGTTCGAGAATCAGGTCATCGTTTAATACAATAGGTATCGCATTATGATCCATATTGTCCAGTATACAATGTCGTAAAGCATCTGTAAATAATCCAGAAGTCTCGACGATTCGATGATATTCGACACCATCGGGTGCGGTGAGTTTTGTGTCGCCGTTATCGAGCAGGATTCTGTTGTATTCTGTCGGGATAGTATCGAAAACCTTGTCGATTCGAGACTGTGAGTTGAAGCCGATTACATAGATTCGTGCTTTGTTGGCAACAGTGTTTGTGTGTACTCTCATGACAACACCCCCCTCAATTCTTTATTCAGGTCGAGGCTGTCGATACAATACGCGGGGAGTTGTCTCAGCGATTCCCACTTGGTGGCGGCTGCGTCAACCTGTGATTTCAGCCCCTGCCTTGAAGCAGCTTTGAAGAACTCCTCGGGTTGCTTGCCTTTCAAGTCCAGCGGCGGAAGCCATCCCAGCCCCATCCGCTGTGCAATGTGCGGCGGTACGAGCCGCAATAGTTGCTGTTCTTTTTTCGTCATCTTTTTTCTCGCTTCTTCTTGGCGCGTCTGGCAGTCCCTGCCGATTACGCAGCACTTACACGGCTGGCCATCTTCGAGCACCGGCTTCGATGTGTCGATTGTGATTTCGTGCTTGTAATACTGGCTGCGTGTCCACGCTGGCACGGTTGTGTAGAATGTCAGGTGTTTCGTGCCGAGGGCTTCCGCGATGTGACTGACGCAAGTGTCTGCTGATATCAGTAAGTCAGCCGTCTCGATGAGTGCCGCTGTTGCTCGCATACTATTGATGCCCTTCGGCATCGCCAGCGGGTAACCGTCGACTATCCATTTGTAGCCGTCCCAATGTACCGCCGTGTACCCGGCTTCTTCCGCCGCCTGTATCAGGTCGGTTACGTGAACGTAACTGCGAGCGGGTGATGACGCGTATGTCTGTATCAGTACATACTTCCCCCAGTTATTCGTGACTTTCGCAGCCCATTGTCTTTCGTCGTCTGTGATGTAATACCGCGGCGACTTGTCCGCCACTCGATTCGGGTCGATGCCTGCCCATATCAGATGCTGGTCGTATGTGTTGATATAGTCCGACTGCTGAGTCGTCGCAATTTCGGGATGGAGCGTGCAATTCTCGATGACCCTAAAATAATCGGCGACATCGAAGTTTCTGCCGGGAATACTCGAGGGATACTGTTCGTACAGCCCGATGTCGGGTATCCAGACATCACCGAACTTTACGAGGTTCACGGGTTTCCCTGAGATATGTGGCATTATCCCGAATCGTTGAGTTGGGAATATTTTGTTAATGTCGGGGTTGTTTTCGAGAAGCGGAACTCCGTCAGCACGGCAGGCGATGTCCACGAGGTAGCCTCTGCTGTGAAGTTCTTTCGCGACGGCTGTCATAAACATAGCGTCGCCGAGTCCGCCATATCTGACGAGTAGGAATCGTTTGATATGCTTCTTTTTACGCGTCATACTCCACCCCCAGTTTTGCCGAGAGCGCTGTGAGAAACTTAGCCTGTTCGGATATGCCGCTTGCGTCGAGTAAGTGATATCGGCTTTCGTTAGCAGCGAGAAGAGTATCCCATTCGCGTCGATGTTCAATCCACGCCGAGTTACCGTCTATATACCCCCAGCGAGTTTGAATTAACGGATGTTGATGAGGAACACCCGAATACTTACAGACCGCGCCTTTCGTGAATCGGGGCTGCCAGTCGCAGCCGATGATACCCGGCTGGTCGAGTTGACTCGCTTTGAGGTCGCTGCAGTCGATGTCGTTCACATAGTCGATTCTTCGCATTATGAAACATTTAATGGTAGGGAATTGTTTCGCAGCGTCTAATAATACTTGTAAATGCTCTTCTGAAATAAACTCATCAATCCCAAGCAGCAGAACCCAGTCGTCTGTTAGTTCTTGCAGTAGGTTGTAGTCGGGGTCTGCCAGCCCACTCGCGGGGGTTGTAATAACCTGTATAGAGTTGGGGAACTCCGTGCCGTCGGTTGAAGACTGGTCGATGATGATGATGTCCGCTAATGGTGCATGATGATCAAGCCACTTCGGGAGTCGGTCCGCTTCGTTGTGTACAACAGTGCAGATGTGCATATCCTCGCCTTTCTGTGAGCGGGAGCCGAAGCCCCCGCCCGTTGTTAGTTAATCAGGTTTTAGGAGTGTTGTGAGTAAACCTTGATTGCTCTTGCATTTGCAGTACCGTCTGCGACTATCTTGTAGCCTGCGTATGCAAGCCAGCCGACTTTACCACGCCGACCGAAGTCGTCGCCCGTGTCGGGATAATAGCGGACGAGTTCAGAACTATCGAAAGAGTCGCCACCTGCGACGGCGTTCTTACCGATTATCACTGACTCCCCAAGTGCTGTTCCTGCGGTGCTGTTGGTTGCGTAGGATGTCGATGTATTAGGTCCGACTTCTTCGACGAATGCGAATCCACCGAATTTCATGACTTCGCCTGAAGTGTAGAGGTCGCCAAGCCCGAGGCTGGCGGCGCTGGAGTAGACTTCTGACTGAGCCTTGAGTCCGTCGAATGCGCCGGGAGGTCCTACCCAGCGATAAAGTCCATCGTCGAAGGTAGGGATTCCAAGTCGCAATAACTTACTTCTTGCAGCACGGACATCAGCAGGTGCGAGGTAGGTGCTGGAGCCACCTGACCCGATGTTGTAATTGAAGTCGCCGTTATCGTCCTTGAAGAAGTACTGGGTGCAACCCATGTACGTATCGCCGATTATCTTGTTTCGCGACAACATTGCGTGCCTGAACCACTGCGCGCCTGATACAGCCTGCGTGTCTACATTCGAGAGCCAGTTCTGGAACTGCTCGATGTATTCTCCACCGCCGTATTCCGAGATTGTTCCCGAAATCTGACTGAGGTTCGTGCCGTCGGTCGTTGTGATAGCGGTGCCACTCGAAAGTGCTGTTGAAGTAGGGGTGATATCCTCGACGAGTGCCATGTGCCAGTACATACCCTGACCCGGGCCGAATATCTCGAAGCCCTGAATGTTCTGTGCTGTATAGCCAGCCCAGAAGTTTGCGAAGAGCGGAATTTCGTTCTCGACTACGGGAAGATAGAGTTCCGGAAGAAGGACTGTACCATTTCCAGCGGTTGAAAACCTGTCGCTCAATTCATATCCTGCCATTGTTAATGACCTTTCATTCTATGCCGGCGCGCCTCTTAAACATCCCTGCCAGACCAGTCCGCTTGTACTCTTCTGCGAGAGCCTTGCCGTCCTTATTCTGACCGGAATGCGTGAACTGCGACCGGCTGCCTCCGCCCACGTCGGGTCGGGATTCTTTCGGCTTCCCGCTTGTTTCGACGTAAGCGTTCCATTTGTCGTTGACTATTTTAAACAGTTCTTTGAGGCTCTCCTCGTCCTCGAATCCGTCCGTCGCTACAGAAGCGTACATCTGTCGTAAGATGTCTGCTTCCTCTTTCGACTTCCCCACGAGTTCGGCACTGACAGCCCGTTCGTATACTGCCTGCTGTTTCATCGCTTCGATAGTCGATTGCAACTTCTCGGCTTCCGCCTGCTGTTTCGATAGGCTGTCCCGTGCGATTTCGAGTTCTGACATCTCCGCCTGTTTCCGGGCTTCGCTGTCGGCTCGTAACGCCTCGAGTTCCTTTTCGAGACTACTCGCGGATTTCGCTTTGGGTTTCAACTTCTTCAAGTCGGCTTTCAACTTAGCGAACTCTTTCGCCATGCTGTCTGCGTCCTCGAATCCTGCTGTCTCCCACGGATTCGGCTCCGGTGCCTCGCTCTGTTCTTCCCCGCTGGGCTGAACTACCTCTTCGTCTGCCATTAGAACTCCTTTCTCGCCTGTTCGATTGCGTCGCATATCGTATGCCACGCTATTAAGAATGCCTCTTGGATGTGACTGGTTTCGGATGACGCTGGAATAAACGATACATTCCCCGGCATTCTCCCGAAGCTAATCACAGCCATCTTCATTCGACTCGCCCTCGTTATTGCGTTTAATATATTCTTTGATTTACCCGATGTCGATATAGCCACCAAGACATCGCCTGCCTTTGATAGTGCTTCGAGTTGCCGGCAGAAGATGTCGTCGTAACTATAGTCGTTCGCTATCGCCGTAATGTTCGCCGTGTTAGTCAGTGCGATTGCGGGTATTCCCTTGCGTTCGATTCTGAACCTGCCTACGAGTTCCGCTGCGTAATGTTGGGCGTCTGCTGCAGAACCGCCGTTGCCACAAATAAAAATAGAGTTTCCTTTTTCGAGCGCCAACTTGATTATACCGACTGCTGTGTAAAGTACCGAGTAGTCTGTATCTGTGATGCACTTCTTAGCCGCGTCTATATATTGCTTCATATCTCGTCTCCGAACTCATCGAGTATCTCTTGGACAACTTTTGTGACAGCAACTTTCCCCGACGCCGCCAACCACTCGGGTCGAACCGCAAGCCTCAGCCCCTCACTTCTGACACGCCTTGCCACGTCGTCTCTGAGTAGTTTGCTTATAAACTCCGCGGTTTCGCGATTGTGTGTGTGCAGTAATCCCATGTTATCGTCAGCCCATCTCGGCGGGGTTGGTGAAGTCTGCCCGTCGCAGAACTCCTTAGCGAAGCCCTCCTCGTAGAGTTCGCCGTAGTCTTCAATCTTCCCGTAATTCTCGACGTTCTCGCCGCTTGTATGTTCATCGATGATCTGTATCATCACTGCATAACTCATTTAGCCAGCCGCCTCTCGAGTACCGTCTGCGCCATTATTCGCGGTCTGCTTTTGCCGTATCGTCTTAAATGTTCGCGCCACGATAGACGGGCGTTGCCGTACATAAATCCGATGATATGCCCGTCGGGACAGGTGCAGACTTCGAGGAAGCGTTGAGTCGTCCAGCCTCTCGCCATCCCCTGCTGCACATTACGCTCTATCTGTCGGCGGTGGCGTTGCAGGTGGTCCTGCCATGCGGAGATTTCTGAGCGAGTAACCGTGCTGATATACTCGGGTTCGCCTTTTTTCATCTTGCGTTTGTCGAGTCTGTCAGCCCCGAGTATCTTCTGATTCAGTCTCACGAGGTCGATTCCTTTAATCCAATATTCGGGGAAGTGTTCAATGCTCCAGTCTGATACGAGCCTGATAAGCGAGTCTGCTCCGAGTTTTACAACCTGTCGCCCCGCTTCTACGATGACATCGGTTGAGTTGTCCGTCAGTTGCCAGACTTCGCCCGCTATTGTGAGCCGCGATTCCAGCCACGGGATGAATTCATCTATAAAGCGGGTGTCGTAAATGTCCGCGATTGATAATAACGCCTTCTGGTCCGCCTTCCCGATTTCGTAGTAAGTATCGAGATATTCCTGCACCATTTTACGAATACTGGCTTTACTCGGCATTTATTCCGCTATCTGTTTTAGTTTTTCTTGTGCCGCTTTGATTCGCTCCTCGGCACTTGCGTCCACTGCTTCGGGTTCGTCTTCACCGACCCGCTCGAGTTCCTTGATTACCTGATCGTCACTCCACTCTGGATGAAGCGTCCTGATTGCCACTTCTGCTGATTCAATCCCCGCGCCTCTGAGTACGCTGCGCACTTGTGCTTCCGCCATCTTGTCTTTCGCGAGCCTGACGGGTGCGAACTCCACGCTGCGGTTCAGCATCCGCT
>Ga0098068_1000857_pt1 | contig 11467 bp, 11 predicted proteins | sample 26BtaG_FD_75059 | JGI IMG/M metagenome (GOLD analysis project Ga0098068, IMG submission 75059) | Marine viral communities from Cariaco Basin, Caribbean Sea - 26B_WHOI_OMZ_CsCl | ecosystem: Environmental > Aquatic > Marine > Oceanic | place: Caribbean Sea: Cariaco Basin | collected 2014-11-09 | reverse complement strand
CGCGGGCGCAGGGCAAGAAATATCAACCCGTCCATTCCAGTTAGTCACAGGTCGCGTCTGGCGCGGTTCAGCCTTTGGTGGTGTCAAAGGTCGCTCAGAGTTGCCAGGCTACGTCGAGCGCTACCTAGCAGGAGAAATTCCGTTACAAGACTTTATTACTCATACCATGCCGTTAGAAGATATCAACGAAGCTTTTGACTTGATGCATAAAGGTGAGAGTATTCGCTCTGTGGTGCATTTCTAGAATGATGCTTAGATAGCTAAGCTTTTTTAACGCTATTAAATAAAAATGCCGCTCCTATAATGGGGCGGCGTTTTTTTGTATGCCTTTTAATCTTTTTTAAAGCTGTGCATATCTTCTAAAACGCCTGTAAATCTATCGTATAACCAAGGTTCAATATCGTCGACCACTTGATTGTAGAGAAGTGGTCCCAAGGTTTCGATTATAAAATCCAATAAAAACTTAGCAGGCAGGTTGCCAATATCAACATCAAATTCCTCGCTCATATACTCTCTAAGCTTATCCAAGACAATTTCTTCTGCTTCGTCTGACAGCGTCAGTAATTTTTCTTTACTCATTAATCATAGTCCTATTAGCAAAGCTTTATTTACTCTTGCATAGCAGCCAATTGTTGTAAAATATTGACGTAATTGTCCACGCCTTGCGCGCCGCTGACCAAGTGCCGCTCATTAAAAATCATTGCTGGTACGCTTTGGATACCTTGCTGCTGCCAGTGGCGCTCTTCTGCGCGTACCTCTTTGGCAAAACGCTGATCCTCCAGCACAGCCAGCGCCTCTTCACGATTAAGTCCAACTTCCGCTGCAATATCAGCCAGCACCGTATTATCAGAGATGTTGCGACCATCGGTAAAGTGCGCGCCAAATAACGCCTGCTTTAAGTCATGCATCGGCTTTTGTCCTTGTTGACCTGCCCAATACAACAGCTGATGCAGATTAAAAGTATTGTGTATCCGCGTGTCATCGTTGAAATTAAATTCAAAGCCAACTTCATTGCCCGCTTGCGTCATTCTAAGGCGGCTCGCGTCTGATTCTTCCTTGCTCGAACCGTATTTTTTCATAATGTGCTCGCGCAAATTTTGTCCTGCGCTTGGCATATTAGGATTTAGCTCAAATGGATGCCAGTGTATTTCGTGCTCGGTATTGGTTTGCTTGAGCGCCTCAGCCAATTGACGATAACCGATGATACACCACGGGCAAACCACGTCTGAGACGATATCGATGCGCAGAGGTTTTCCGGATAGCGGTTGATTTGAGTTTTCCATATTTTTATACCTATTTTATTGATTATGTTCGATTTATTTATAGAAGGTTTTATAAAGTTGAATCCATATTAAGAGAATGAAATCGTGATTACAATGGTTGCTAAGTTACAGGTTCTACTAACGAGGTTAAGCAGCCAACCGCAGTTGTAAAGGAGAGTTATCGTAGGTTTAAAAGTTGACAAAAAAGTTTTGTCCTCACTATTTGCTTAAAAAAACTACACTGCAATGACTACAAAATAAAAACAAAGCGCTGTTTTTGATACACCATAATGAAACGATTGACGCTGTTTAAGAGCGTGCACACTTATCCTTTTATGAATAACTGCCAGCGAGAAGCCAGCATGTCTACCTTGACGTTAACGATTAATCAGCAAGATTATCAGCTCGATAATCTTGATCCGCGCACGACATTGCTTGATGTCTGCCGCCAGCATCTACAAATTACTGGACCCAAAAAGGGCTGCGACCACGGTCAATGCGGCGCTTGTACCATGCTCATTAATGGGCGACGGGTTAATTCTTGCCTGACCCTTGCGATCATGCACGACGGTGATGAGATTACGACGATTGAAGGCATTGGAATGCCTGAATCGCTCTCAGACTTACAGCAAGCGTTTAAAGACCACGATGCGTTTCAGTGCGGTTACTGTACGCCGGGGCAAATTTGTTCAGCCACTGCTTTGATTGAAGAGATTAAGCAAAACTGGCCAAGCTATGTGACTACCGATTTGCAAAATCCTGATGGCTTGCTGGTACAAGAAATCGCCGAACGCATGAGCGGTAATATTTGTCGCTGTTCGGCTTATCCGAACATTATTAATGCCATCTCGCAAGTCTTGGAAAATAACGTAACAGGTAAAGCTGTCTCTACTACTATAACTACAAAAAATACTATACCTACAAAAGGCTCAGATGCTGCAAGCGTTACCGGTATTTGGTCGCCGCCGCCTAGTGAAACTCAGCTTAGTAAGCCGTCGCAAAATGAGGCGTCACAAAATAAAAACCATAACGCCCAATTAGGAGCTCACTTATGAAACGCTTTGACTATGTCCGTGCCGAAGCTCCTGAGCAAGCAGCGACTGCTGCCAGCCCAAAAGATGCGTCATTTATCGGCGGTGGTACCAATCTCTTAGATTTAATGAAGTTTGAGATTGAAACACCAACCAAATTGGTCGATATCACCCGTCTTGAGCTTGAGCAAATCGAAACGACTGCTGATGGCGGATTACGTATCGGTACGCTGGTCACCAACAGTGATTTGGCGGCGCATCCGGAGGTCATTGCCAATTATCCGGTATTATCGCGCGCTATTTTAGCTGGCGCGACGGGTCAACTGCGTAATAAAGCCACCACTGGCGGTAATTTTTTACAGCGCACGCGTTGTTATTATTTTTATCAGACCGACAGTCCGTGCAATAAACGTGAACCCGGTAGTGGCTGTCCAGCGATTAATGGCGAGAACCGTACCCTAGCTGTTTTAGGTACAAGTGATGCCTGTATTGCTCAGCACCCATCGGATATGGCGGTGGCAATGCGGTTGCTTGACGCTGTCATTGAAACGGTGAAAGCAGATGGTTCGACCCGTTCTATTCCAGTCAAAGACTTTTATTGTCTGCCAAAAGACACGCCGCATATCGAAAATGTCTTGGAGAGTGGCGAGCTTATCACTCATGTTGTTTTACCATCGCCTATCAAAGGCATGCATACCTACGACAAAGTACGTGACCGCGCTTCTTACGCCTTTGCCTTAGTGTCTTGTGCGTCTGTCATAGAGAGCGATGATACGGGTAATTTGGCGACTGTACGTTTGGCGTTTGGTGGTATTGGGGTGATGCCGTGGCGTAATGAAGACGTTGAAGCATTATTAACGGGCACGGCGGGTGATGACGCTACGATCGCACAAGCCGCAGACTTATTATTAAAAGAGGCCAAAGGTCACGGTCAAAACGATTTTAAAATACCATTGACGCGTCGCCTACTTAAACAAGTTATTCAGCGCGCCTTAGCGGGCGAGGGAGCATAATCATGTCATTATTGGACTCAGTATTGCCATCAGAACCTACCAAAAAAATGATGATGAATGAGCCTGTCGATTCGCTTTTTGACAAAACAGCAAGCAATTTGGTCGGCAAACCGATTAACCGTGTTGATGGTTCGTTAAAGGTCAGCGGACAAGCACCTTACTCAGCAGAGTTTTATCGAGAAAATCAAGTTTACGGCGTTTTAGTTGGCGCGAAAATAGCCAAAGGACAAGTGGAAAATATCGATAGCAGTGCTTTAGAAGATATTCCTGGCATCATCAAAGTGGTGACCGATCCTAAGCATTTTTTGCGAAACTCACAGCAAGGCGGTGAGACCGAAGCACCAACCCAAGGCGCTAGCGAGATTTATTATCACGGGCAGCCGATAGCGGTAGTGGTTGCTGAGACTTTTGAAGCGGCGACCGAAGGCGCTAATGCCCTTAAAGTCACTTATAAAAATGAGACCGAACAAGCGGCATTAAACTTTACCCAAGAGCTGCCAAGTGCTCATGATGTCAATGAGCAAAAGGGCCCAGATAAAAATTCTGTTACAGGCGACCCTGAAAAAGGCTTGGCGCAAGCGGAAATTACTCTCGATCGCTTTTACCATACGCCAAGTCAAAGCAACTCGCCGATGGAGCCGCATGCGACGCTGGCTTATTGGGAAGACGATAAGCTCATCATGTATACCTCAAACCAAATGATTGCACCTTGCAAACAGCAAGTGATGGATGCTTTAGATCTAAAAAAGGATCAGGTGCAATTAATCTCTTATTTTGTTGGTGGTGGTTTCGGTAGTAAATTGGGTATCGCGCCTGAGTCGATTGCAGCAGCGATTGCGGCAAAAGAGCTTGGTCGCCCGGTGCTGATCAGTATGACGCGTCCGCAAGTGATGGAAGCGACCGTTAGACGCTCAAACACTCGCCAGCGTATCGCCATTGGCTGTGATAAAGACGGCATCATCAATACCTTTATTCACGATACCGTTGGCAGTAATTTACCGGGTGAGGCATTTTTTGAGCCGACAGCATTATCGACTAAATATTTATACCGCGGTGAAAATCGCCGCGTGAATTATAAACAAGTAGATATGAATTACGTGCTTTCTGGCTCTATGCGCGCACCCGGTGAAGCGGTCGGTATGATTGCGGTTGAATGTGCGATGGATGAATTGGCCACGCAATTGAATATCGATCCGCTTGAGCTGCGACGTCGTAACGAGCCTGAGCAAGACCCAAGCCAAGACATTCCGTTTTCGACACGGCAGCTACTTGCTTGTATGGAGCAAGGGGCGGCGCAATTCGGTTGGGAGCAGCGCAATCCTAAACCTGTCAGTCAGTTAGAGGGAGATTGGTGGATTGGTACGGGGATGGCGGCATCCGCTCGTGGTAACCAATTAAAACCGTCAGAGGCGCGGGCGACACTGCAAGTTGACGATTCAAAAGCCCTTGGCATTAAAGCCATTATCGAAACCGATATGACCGATATCGGTACGGGCTCTTATACGGTTTTTTCTCAGGTTGCCGCTGATTTACTAGGCTTACCAATAGACCATATCGAGATGAAGCTGGGTGATAGTGAGTTGCCACCGGCTTCAGGTTCGGGTGGTAGTGTGGGCGCCGCAAGTGCAGGGAGCGGTATCTATCTTGCCTGTGAGCAACTACGCGATATGTTGGCAGAAAAAGTCGGGCTTTATCCAGACACCATTCAGCTTGATAAAGGTCAGATTAAACGAGCAGGTGAACATGACCCTAGCGTAACAGAAGCAGCGGTTGAAACGCTTAAAGACAAAGCGCTAGATTTAAAAGATACAGTCACTGAAAAAACGGGTTTAGCTTTACCCGAGTCTGCTGCAGAAAAATACGATTTTAGCAATTTTCAGTCTTATGCATTGGCAGATATTATCGCTGCATGCGATGAGAAAAAAATGAGCGCTAAAGGTCAAATCAAACCAGGAAAAAATGCCAAAAGCCATCGCCAAGCGTCGTTTGGTGTCAATTTCGCGGAAGTCGCCGTCCATAGAGTGACTGGCGAGATTCGTCTTAAACGCATGACGGGCGCCTTTGCTGCCGGACGTATTCTTAACCATAAAACCGCCACTTCACAATGCTACGGGGGTATGGTTTTCGGTATTGGTTCGGCGCTTATGGAGGAAATCATCCATGATAAGCGTGATGGTCGCCTATGCAATCATGATCTTGCTGAATACCATGTGCCGGTCAATGCCGATGTGCCGCAACTGGAGGTAATATTGGTCGAAGAAGATGACCCTTATACCAATCCCATGCATATCAAAGGGATTGGCGAAACCGCGATTTCTGGAGCAGCGGCGGCTATTGCTAATGCTATTTATAATGCGGTCGGTGTGCGCGTTTACGATTTTCCAATCACCCTTGATAAGCTGCTTTATGAGTTGCCAGAATAGCTATTGTTGATAATCGATATTAAAGAATGGCTAACTGATGCTTGATATAAAAACCCGCTAGCGGCCATCACTAGCGGGTTTTTATAAGGCGAAATGCAATTTTAATCATTAAAACTGAAACTAAAATAAAAATAAATAGAGATAAGAGGCACTATGAATCAGGTCGCTGATATTCTAAAGCTCGCAGGCGAGGCGCAGCAGCAAAACATCGGTGCGGTGTTAGCAACGGTAGTACGTACCGAAGGCTCGGCCTATCGTCGGCCTGGGGCAATGATGCTTATCTGCGCTGATGGACGCTCGGTTGGGATGATTAGCGGTGGTTGCCTAGAACCACATATCATCAAACGTGCTTTTTGGTTGACGCGTCATGGCGCAAACGTGCAGGTTTATCAAACGGGTAGTGATGAGAGTGACGAGGCAGATGATGATAGTGAAAGTAATGGCAATGGAAATGGCGATTTAGAAAATGAGCTAAATTTCGGTTTGGGCTGTAATGGCAAGGTTCATGTACTGTTTGAGCGTTTGACAGCCGCAAGGCCGTTTTTAGAAGTTATTCGTCATGTTCGTCGTAGCCAAAATCCTACAACGATAGCGACGTTAATTCGCGCAAATGATCAATACCATTTACCCATTGGGCTTCGGCTAGATTTGAAAGACTATATTGCTAACGAAAAAATAACTTTTGTCAGTGGCGCTAGTATGGGCAATAAAGGGTTCATTGAGCAATCGAATATTTTTACTCATGAGATTAGAGATACCATTAAAAAACTGTCAACGCATGAAGTTTCTAACAAAAATACCGAATACGTTGTCCTAAAAAACGGTGATATCACCACAGAATGGCTTATCCAGCGTCTACAACCACAACACCGTTTGCTTATTTGCGGGGCAGGGAATGATGTGATGCCGCTTGTGACCATGGCAAAATTACAAGATTGGCATGTCAGCGTTATTGATAGTCGCGTTCACTATGCCACGCGTCTGCGTTTTCCCGAAGCGGATATCGTGATGCCAGTCGCATTGGACGATAATGAGAAACTGCTGAAGCTCAGTCGTCATGCGGCGGTCGCGTTGATGTCGCACAGTTTGACCCAAGACCGTGCCCGTCTTTCACTATTGTTAGAGCATCCTACTCATTATAAATATCTTGGGCAATTAGGCCCAAGTTATCGAACCGAGCGCTTGGTAAATGAGATTCGTGCTGTCAAAGACAATCCGGCAAGTTTAAGTGAGGGCGTGAAAAAACTCCACTATCCGATTGGTTATAAATTAGGCGGTGATGGCCCTGAAGCTTTAGCACTTGGCATCATGGCACAAATAAGCGCCGTTATGCATAAGCAAACTGCGACTGCCAAATTTTCAGCGAGCAATAATACGACATCTGAAATATTGAGCGATGTATGAAGAAAAGTGACTCGACGTCAAATAGCGCCGCAATATCAAATCAAAACCTTGAGCAGCAAACCAACCATGGCATCATTATTTTAGCCAGTGGCCTCAGTCGTCGTCTGGGTCAAGCTAAGCAGCTGCTTTGTAAAAATGGTGTTCCGTTAATTAGCCATATGATAAGACTGGCAGCAAGCACAAATCCGCAAGTTATTATTGTTGTTATTCCTAAAAACAAGGCATCGATAGCTAGTGAGATAGCAAAACTAAGCGACACCCATCTACATATCGAAACTGTCATTAACCAAACGCCCGAAACTGGTATGGGACATAGTCTTTATACTGCTATTGAAGCCTTGACTCAGTTTGTTAATGATAAAGATTTTAATCATGAAGCGCTTGAGCGAGTGTTGATTATGGGGGTTGACCAAGTTTTATTGGATATGGAACATGTTAATGGATTGCTAGCCGGTAAGCATCTAGTGGCTGCTAGCGCTTATGAGTATTGGCAGATTTTCGATACGTTATCAAAAGATGACCATATCGAGCGTAAAGCCGAGGTCAAAAATGAAACGAAAAATCCCATCGTTGGTCTACCGTTAGTTATCGATTATCAGCTACTTAAACAATGGCAGTTTCATATACGTGGAGACAAAGGCCTACGTCATTTAATCAGAGCGCTCTCGCCCAGTGAAATCAGTACAGTCTTCAATAAACAGCTGAGCTATGATATCGATACGCCCGAGCAACTTGCCTATGCCCGACAGCAGGGCTGGGTTGATAAATAATTTGACGCCAAGAATCGTTTGGATGATAGGTATATTACGCCTAAACCGTTAGCAGGGTTATAAGCATAGTACAACGCCTAGGCACCGATGGTAACAGGATTACCTGAATACATTACTACCGTCATACAAGGCTGCCAATAACCTGCGATATCATTTGCGCATTATAAATATAAAGTAAGGGGATCTTATGAGTCGTACACTGTGGCTAGTCGTTGGTATCATCAGTATTCTTGGCGGTATCTTTGCTTTTTTTAATCCGCTTAGCGCCAGTTTCGCTGCCGAACAACTGGCTGGATTCGTCTTTCTTTTGGTTGGTATTTTACAGTTTATTGCCCTGTTCCGTGCTTATACCACGACGGGTAAAGTGTTGGCGGCCATCGGCGGTGTACTTGGCATATTTATTGGTATTGAGCTACTACAAAACCCGCTACAAGGTATTTTGACCCTAACCATGGTGATTGCGATTTTATTTATGGCAACGGGTATTGTCAGAGTAATAGTTGCTTTTGGTTTACGCCGAACCGTGGCTTTTGTGCCAATATTAATCTCAGGGCTTATCTCGATTGCGTTGGCTATCATGATATTCACCAGCTATCCGCAGTCAGCGACTTATATTCTTGGCGTCCTATTGGCCATTGAGCTGATATCTAATGGTATCTCATTAATCATGTATTCACGTGTGCAACCACCTTTGGTTCGACGCTTGTAAATACATAAACTTATAAATGACACTAGCAATAAATCGCGATATAAAATGCATAAAAAAGACGCCGTAAAATGGCGTCTTTTTTTATTCTATAAGTTTTGATTGTTTTAAATATTAACGCGAAAACGTCAAAATATGCCCTTTAAAAGGTAGCTCAAGATAAGTGGTGTCCTCAGGTTTCACGTGCTGACTGCTAAAGCCAAATTCAACCATCTTATGGGTCAGCTTGTTTTTGCGCCCGCGTCCAGGGTCAACGACGATAACCTCACAAGTTGGCAGCGCATGACGTTCGATAAACTCCGCTAAGATATCAATATGCTGGTCTTCATATAGCAAGTCACTACCAATGATGATATCAAACTTGCCAAGATGGCTATTGTCTTCAGCCCAGTCTAAGCGTTCAAAGTTAATTTCTTTATTATTGTTCAACGTGGTATTTCTATCCAAAAAATACTCAACCGTCGGGTGATAATCGGTCGCAGTAATATCGGCATGGCGATGGTTCAGTAGTAGACTTGATAACGCCATACCGCAGCCAACTTCCAAGATACGCTTGCCTGCAATATCATAATCAAGCATATGATTGGCCAGCACCAAGCTTGACGGCCAAATTACGCCGAACATCGGCCACGACGCCGAGCAAATACCAAGGTCCAGCGCCTCGTTATCGGGGTCACTAAATTGTTGATTGTCGCGTAGGGTGCAGATATGAATGTCAGTATTGCCAATTTCAATCGTTTGATAACGTAAGCGCACAGTGGTTAGCGAAGCCATAAACTGTCCTAAAAATAAGCAAGAATGCAAGGTTTGGCAAAAGTTGCCACGTTCGGGGAATGTAGTTATTAATAAAGATGATTTAAAACATTGGAAATGTGAAGATGAGGAAAATCTAGCAATGGAGGTTTTTATTAAAATTATAAATTTAACGGAAAAGTAAACAGTTGCTTACAATAAGTATAATCTAACGTTTAAACCTTTATTGTTAATTCTAAGGGTATTGTTATTACGCGATAAAATTATAAATGGTAATTTTTATTATCATATTCAGTAGTTTAAGTTACAGATACAAAAAATGCACCGCTTATGGTTAAAGAGTGCATTTATAAGAAGCAACTGGTTTTATTAAGTGTAGTTTGCTAAATATTCGGTCTAATTAGTAAATCTAAGCCCAGACGTTTTAAGCGCCCATACCAACTCAACAAAGGCACGGTTGTTGGTTAAAGGTTCGCCATCGATGATAAGCACGTAGCCTGAGCCATCAATCCATAAAAATACAAAACTGGTTTCAGGAATCAGCAAATCAACTTGCTGAAAGAAAGAAATCGCTTGGCTCTCTACTGCCCAGCCGCGTTGTTTTTGGCGTAGCATAAAGCCTGAAAAGTCCGCCGCCGCCACACTGAGCATATCCGCTTCTTCTTGGCTATAGCCAATCCGTGCCAGACAAAACCCTTCATCAGAACCAATCGCCGCGCGGCGTTTACCCGACAAGCTTGAAACCACATACGGTAAAAATTGATCAAGCGGCAAATTTGGCGCGGGCAAAAATAGCGACAGCTTCTCAATCCAGCCATGTTCTAAAAAGCTGTCTAACCATTCATCAGAATAGCGCTCGAGCCAGTCAGCGGCCAGCAGCGTCTCGTTATGCGACAATAAATCTTGCAAGGATAACTGCTCAGGCGTTGGTTCACTTTGCGAAAATGCCTCAAAAATGCCAGCTGGGGTCAAGGTCAGATAGGTTTTATCAGCGTTTAAATAAGAAGACATAGCGGCTACTCGTTAGATGAATGTTGATGATGCTATAAAAATAAGCACGTTAAGCGTCTTGTGCATTTTTGGTTTGCTCAAGTTTTTGCTGACAGTCATTCCAGCGCGCATCGAATTGCCAATCGCTTTTACCCAAGCGAAACCACACCAAGGAGAATGCCAGACGGTCGTGACGCGCGATACAATGGGCAAAAAACTCGTTTTCGATTTGCTCTATGGTATCCCAGTCTTGATTGTCACGCGCGAGCATCAAATCGTTGGTGATGTCTTTAGCGATTTCTTTGGCGTCATCGCTACTGATACGCAGGCGCTGCGTCTGTTCATTTAAAAATGGTGAGACCAGTACGCTCCAGCGCGTTGCCAGCATACTGTTTTTTTGGATATAGCTTTTTTTATCGATACAATCTCGAAAGCCTTGCTCGATATGCGGCAGCATGCGCCCTTGCAAGCGGGTAAACATATTGGTGACATCATAAGGGATGTCATACCAGCAGCCATAAAAAAAATCGGCTACCGCGCCTTGTAGTGGTTCTTTTTCGTTTAACAGTAGGGCAGCATTGATACGTTGTTCGTGAAAATGGCGATTGTTGGGTGCGATAAATATCTTACGCGAATAAAGGCGATAGACGCGCCGTGCTGCCATTTCACTTTCTTTGATGAGATCTAAATCAGACATAAGCGTGTCCTGTTAGTCATAGCACTATGCAAAAAGCGATTAAAAAGTTATTCAAAAAGTATTAATAAAAATGCTATTAGGCCACCACTTTGCTCATTCGCTATGACGTGATAGACCATAGCGATGGTTGCTTAGCATTATTGTAGCCTAATAGGCTATGACGTCAGTAAGATGCCAATGAGCCTGCTAGTCAAGTAACGTTTGCATCAAATCAATCATAAATTCTGCGTCTTCTTCATTCATGGCTTCAAAACCTTGCGGCATACCAAGTTCAGTCAACGCTTCTTTACCATCATCATCGTTATGCAGATTCAAAATGGCATCCATCAAAATGTCAGTATCCGGAAAGCCGTCTTTAATCAGCAAGACGTGGCTGATATCGGCCAAATCGCTTTCGATTAATACTGATAGCTGCGCT
>Ga0098068_1000853_pt1 | contig 11496 bp, 19 predicted proteins | sample 26BtaG_FD_75059 | JGI IMG/M metagenome (GOLD analysis project Ga0098068, IMG submission 75059) | Marine viral communities from Cariaco Basin, Caribbean Sea - 26B_WHOI_OMZ_CsCl | ecosystem: Environmental > Aquatic > Marine > Oceanic | place: Caribbean Sea: Cariaco Basin | collected 2014-11-09 | reverse complement strand
TGTGCTTGGGCTGACTCCATTGCGTTAGCACAGCCCAAGCCCCCCTCAAAGAGTGAACAAAAGCACTTAATTCCTTGTTCACTCTTTGAAAACCTCTATGTAGTTAACCGCTATACCGGATAACTTCCATAGGAAACATAGCTATAGAGACCTTCATTTCCAGTGGAACAAAGGTTAAGCCTGTGTTCTACAGTATTTAGTTACTACTCAGCGAGAGTTACCCACTACACTATATACCGTGCTTCAAACCCCTGACAAATTTCTTAAACTTTTTTTATTATTAAAAAAAAGAAAAAAGAAAATCAATATTATAAAAGCAAAACATTTAAGAGGGAACTCTGCCTTAATGAACTATGAAACCAAAAGAGAATAAGAGTGTAGAAATTGGTAACAAGACTCAGAGTATATGGCAGATAATAAAACAGAACTCAGAAGCAGTCTTGGAACAAGCAGAAATGCAAGTAGTTCTTCAAAAGGAGATAAAGAAGATAGCAGAAAAGAAGATGAAGGGAACACTGAAGTTAAAGGTCTCAGACTTGATACATGGCAAAAAGAAGTCTTAGAGGCAGTAGGTCATTTCTTATTGTGTACTGGAAGACAAGTAGGGAAAACTACTATATTTGCGATTAAAGCTGCTGAAAGGATGGTTCATCAACCTGGATGTAGGATTATTGCTGTTTCACTAACTGAAGACCAAGCTTTCTTGATGAAGACAATGGTACAAGATTACTTGGAAAAGAACTATAAGACGTACTTGAAAGTGAAGAAAGCTAATAAGCCGACTAAGAACAAGATTACTTTGAGTAACAAGTCTACTTACATAGTTAGACCAGTTGGTAGTACTGGAGATGCAGTTAGAGGCTTTACAGGAGATGTTTTGATTATTGATGAAGCTTCTAGAATGCCTGAGTCTGTGTTCATAGCTAGTAAACCAACATTACTTACAACAGGAGGTGATATATGGATGTGTTCTACTCCATTTGGTAAGAAAGGGTACTTCTATGAGTCATGGCTCAATAAGAATGATAGATTTAAGGTATTTCATATATCAAGTGAAGAAGTGATAAAGAACAGGGAAATTAGTAAGACTTGGTCATATGAGAAAAGAGAATTAGCTTTGAAGATGTTAGATGAGGAGAAACTAGATATGTCTACATTGCAATATGCACAAGAGTATTTAGGAATGTTTACTGAAGACTTAAGGCAATTCTTTCCTGATGAGCTTATAGCTAAGGTTTGTACAGGGAAGAGAGAACAAATTGCTAGCCCTCATTCTAAGTACTACTTAGGAGTAGATATTGCTAGGATGGGAGAGGATAAATCTGTGTTTTCTATAGTTAATAGAGTAAGAGATAAGTTATATCATCAAGTTGAGAATATGGTTACTGCTAAAACTAGGACTACTGCTACATTTGATATGATAATGGACTTAGAACAGATATGGAAGTTCAAAGAGATAGGAATAGATGCAGGTTCAGGGTCATTAGGTGTTGGTATCTTTGATTTTCTTCTAAAAGAGCCAGTTATAAGGAAAAAAGTAATTGATTTAGACAATGCACGAAGAATGAAGGATAGTAAAGGACTTTCAACAGGTAAATGGTTTAAAGAGGCTTCTTATGCTAATATGTTGATGTTGATGGAAAAAGGGAGAGTTAGGCTTCTTGATGATGATGAAATACAACTTTCTTTAAAGTCTGTTCAGTTTGAATATGTTATGAAACCAGGACAAAAGACTAAGATGAGGATATTTGGAAAGAACCATGATATTGTAGAAGCAATACAAAGAGCCTTATGGTTGGTTAATCAGAAAGTTATAAATACATCTATCAGTTGGATTTAACATGGTAGCAGCTGCATGGACTATGAGTTTAAGTGGACAAGCATTAGCAAGAGCAGGTTCTCATGTTAATACTGCTTGTATTGGAGCTTTAGGAGATACTGTAAGTGTTGAAACACAAAGTCTTATAGAAGCAGAAACAGGAATGAGCATAGGAGACCACTTTGCTGCTTATATCTTAAGTGGTGCTGCATCTTTAGCTCACTCTGCTAAAGTAGCTATGGCTTATATTGCTTATGATACTACAGGATATTTATCTAGAGAAGCAGATACTCTTCTAAATGTTAATGATACAGACTATAAGTCTGCAATTAAAAACATGAAAGAGTTTGAGAAGACAACTCTTAATAATCCAACATAATGGCACTCTCAAGACCTTTCCAAACTCAGAATGTACCTCTTATTAACTATGATTTTGTAGATGCAGCAACAGGAGTGTCTTACATTGCTTTCTATGGATTAAATGGAGATTTAGACGGTGATGAGCAAATGAAACTAATTACTGCAACTCCAAACTCAACAGGAGGAACTGGAGTATATGATGCAGGTAAGAATATACATTATGGGGTTACGACTAGAATTCAATCTCAAACATCAGAATATCCTAATCTTCATAATTATACACCTGTTGCAGGGACAATAGAATATTCAACAGCATTTAAAGTCCCTATGACATTGTCAGGAGCAGCAATATTCTCATTTTCACATGGATTAGGAAGCACTGGAGCTTGTCCAGATGGAAGGATTAAAACTATTTTAGATATTCAAAAAAATGGAGTTCATATAGTTAGTGGAGCTACACAAGTGACAAGTTTAGGAGCTGTAGGTAATGGAACTAGTACTGCTGAGTCAGTAGTTATAGATATTCCAACAACACACTTTGCTCCAGGAGATACATTAGAAATAGATATAGATGCTTGGGGAGGGGGAAGTGGAGCTAATCAAGTATATTGGGGAATAGGAATGGACCCTGGTAATAGAAATGACCCTTGGCCAGATGGCTCAGGTAAAACAATAGAAGATACAGATAATACTCAATTCATAGCATACTTACCAGTGAGGATAGACCAATGACAAACTACGATATAAGAAGTTCAACAACAACAGGACTTAAGTCAGGTGTATCTGACTTTTCCATAGATGCTACTCAATTAGATGGAATAATGGATGCTCCTGAAACTACACAGACTTTTGAGGATTTTAATGATAGATACAGTTACTATAACCAAATACCTGAACTTAAGAAGGCTATTCAAGTTTATGCTACTTGGGTATTAGGACAAGGATATGAGTCTGCTCAAAAGACTCTTTTAGAGAATATCATTGGTTCAGGAGAAGATACATTTACTTCTATACTATGGAATATGTTAGTTATAAAGAAAATCAATGGAGATGCCTTTGCAGAGATTATAAGGAGTGATGAAGGAACTTTAATTAACCTTAAACCTCTAAATCCTCAAAGAATGAGTGTTATTTTCAATAAACAAGGTGTTATAGACAGATATGAATATCAAGGTGTTGAGAAACCCTTTAATCCTAATAGAATATTCCATATTGTCAATGATAGAGTAGGAGACTCAACACATGGAGACTCTGTTATAGATGCTCTTAAATGGCTCATAGACGCTCGTCAGGAAGCGATGAGGGACTGGAGAAGGATATCACACAGGTCAACTATAAGAGTGCTTATTGTAGATGAAGATGATACTACTAAACTAACAACTCTTAAAACTCAATATAAGGATGCTATAAAGAATGGAGAAGTGCTTATTCTACCAGGTAAACCAGGAGAAAAGGTGTTCCAAGACCTTCAACTTCCTCCTGTGGAAGCCTTCCTTGCTTGGATAAGGTACTTAGAGAATGCCTTTTATAAAGCAGTTGGTACTCCTAAGACACTTGCAGGTGATGCAGAAGGTATCCCTGAGAGTGGTGGTAAGATGGTTGTTCTTACACATGAGCCTACTTATGTGAGAGAAGTTAACGACTTAGAAGCAGATATATGGAATCAATTAGCTGTAAGAGTAACCTTTAAGAGACAAGCTAGTCTTCAAGATAATGTTCAAGAGACAGATAGTAAAAATCAAAATCAAACACAGGCAGTACAGCCTAGTGATGTAAAATTATAATGACAGAGAAAAAAAAAGTAAAACAAGTAGATTGGAAACTTTCTGCTATTGCAGTATTGTGTTTAACAGGAATAGAGATAGCTGCTATGTCTTACGGAATAAATGGAACTTTAAGAACCATCATATTCGGTATGATAGCCCTTATAGTAGGTATACAACTCCCACAATTCAAGATATAAAATGGTAAGTAAAAGAGCAGCACAAAGTAGAACTTTAACTAGAAGGATTGCTAGTGAAACTGACCCTAAAGAAAAAGAAAAACTAAAGAAAGAGCTAGAAGCTCAAGTAGCTTCACAGAGACTTCCTGAAGTAGAAGCTAGGAGACAAGAGGCTTTGAAGAAAGCTAAACCTAGTGAACCTATGATAAGTGGTTCTCCTGAGTCAGAAGAAAGAAGGAGAGAAGCAAAACTTAGAATTGAAAAGACACAAGAAGAATTAGATAAAGAAAGGAAAATAGAGATATTAAAAGAAGGAACTGTAAAAGGAGAATTAGAAAAGGCAGGAGCTTTTGAAGAAGTTACTCCTACAGAAGTATCTTTACAACCTGATACAGGAGAAGGTTTTTTAGCACCTTCTTTTGAAGCTATGGTTGCAGCTACTCAACCTAAGAGTTTATTGGGAAGATTAATAGACAGAGGAGTAGTTAAAGACCCAAGACCAACAGGAGAACAAGAGTTTCCAATGACTCCTGAAACTGAAAGAGAAGCTGCATTAAGACAAATTAAGATAAATTCTTTTAATGAAGGATTATCACAAAGAGAAGCTTTTGGTACTGTTGTAGAAGCAATACCTGTTCTTGGTGGTTTAATAGGTAAGTATGTAGGTGGGATAGTTGAAGCTCCTTATGCTAATCAAAAGAATGTTCTAGCAGAAATTAATAAAATAAAAGAAGCTGCTTCTACAGGTCAAGAGAAGGTTCGTAATGGTCTAGAAGACCCTGATTATGGTTTAGATAGAGCAAGGCAAATGGAAGAAGATATAGCTAAACTAGAAGGTAGAATTAAACTACTTATTAATTCAAGTGCTGTATTAAGAGCAAATACAGATGAAGTGAACGTTATTCAAGAGTCCATCTTAGAGGCTAGGGAAAAGATAAGTAGATATAGAACAGCATCAGAGTTTGGATTAACAGCATCCCTAACAGGAACAGGGAGACCTGTACCTTCTGATGAACAATTATTCTATGAACTTCAAAATGAAAGATAAAATACAAGCAAAAGACTTCCCTTGGTGGTTTTGGGTTTTATTAGTGTTGTCTTTTTTCTAAAAATAAAAGGAAAACAATGTAGTTTTCCTCTGCTTTCGCAAACTATTTAAAGGCTTATTCTTTATATATCTTATGGAAGAAACAATTACAGCAAAAGGAAGTGATGTTGTTGAAGAACCAAAAGATTTCTTAGAGGAAGTTAAAGCAGAGAGAGAGAAAATGGATAAGACTTTGGCTGAATACAAAGAGTTGAAAGCTAAGGAAGTAATGTCAGGAGATACACCTGCAGGTCAAATCCCTCCTGTACCTGAAGAAGAAACTCCTTTAGAGTATGCAAACAAGTTACTTAAAGGTGAGATCAAAGAGAATGCAGATTGATTTCATTGCTGAAGGTATAAAAGAGGAATTAGATGAGTTTGAGACTTGGTGGTCTACTAGAACTTTACCTCTTACTTCTACTATGCCTGATGGTACTAAAGGAACAACTTATATACAAGCAGGATTAAGACCAAGAAGAGCTTATACATTAGTATTTCCTAAAGAATATCTTGGAGCTGTAATGAACACCTTGAACCCTGAGAATTGTGTAGTATCTAGAGTGGATGGTAAAGGAACAAAGCAATTCGGTACTATGTTAAGGTGGATGAGGAGACTTCTTAAACTTAAGAAACTACCTGAGAAGAACCCTGATGATGGAATGTTGCCTATGAGACTCTTTAAGAATGTGAGAGTAGTAGGTTTAGGTGTAAGAGAGGATATAGATGTTAAAGAAGCAGATGGTTCTACACATGAGGGTCTTTGAGAATAGGGTCATACAGGCTTATACAAGCGTTCTAAGAGACTTTTTCTTAAAAGTTGATGTTAGATACTCAGAAACATTTAAATAATCCTTATTCTACAACTTTACATGGCAAATGAAGCAGTTTTAGTAGATAAGTTTTCTGAACCTATCAATATGGTTTGTGAGAATACAGCAGGTATGGAAAAAGGAACAGTTTTAGGATTATCAGACTCTAGATTTGTCTCAGCTTCAAGTGGAGCTGCTGTTTTTGGTGGAATATTAGCAAGAGAGAAAATAGCAAGTGATGGAAGAACTTCTGTTGCTGTCTATAGAGATGGGATTTTTAGAATGAGAGCAGGTGGTGGTTCTGCTATTGTAGCAGGTGAACTAGTATCTATCTCAGGAGCAAACATTATAGAAGGAGTTAATGCTGAAGCTCAAATGGTAGCAGGTAATACCTTTGGTAGAGCCTTACAAACTGTAGCTTTAGGAACTGCTGAAACTATTGAAGTTTTGGTAGGAGTACAATAAAATGGATGAAGAAAATAAACAAGAACTACCTGAAGTACCTGAGGAAACTGAGGAACCTAAGGAAGAAGAACTACAAAAAGAATAATGGCAGATACAGTAGAAATGCAGGATATTAGAGGACTGGATGTGGATAAAGCTGTAAAAGGCTTTGCTCTAACTAACTATGTCTTCAAGAACCAAGTAACTGTCTCTACAATGAGTGGAGATAGTATTAGATGGTATCAAGAAACTGCTGCTGACTTAACTGCTACTGCACCTTCAAGAGTAGCAAATATTTCTCCTTTAGCAACTTTTACTAACTTAGAACCAAGTTGGACTAGGACTACTTCTTATCCTAGAAAGTATGGAGCAAGAGGCTTTATCTCATTAGAAGACTTAAAGAGTGCTGATATTGATATTTTAGCTAGAACATTACTAAGACTTACTAGAGCAGTGGTTAAACAAGTAGACTCAAGAATATTTACTGTTATAACTGATACTTTAGGAACAGGTAGTGCAGGAATACATAGTGCAGCTGCTATGGGTACAGGATGGGATGACTTAACTAATGGTAAGCCTTTAACAGATATTCTTTCAGGACAACAAGCTATAGCTGAACAAGACTATGATATTTCTAATGGTCAAATATGGCTTAATCCTAAGAACCATAAAGATTTGAAAGTATACTTAATAGAAACTAAAGGTTCAAGTATACCTGCTTTCTCAAGTGAGAAGGTAAGAACTGGAGTAGTAATGAATATTCTAGGATGGGATGTAATAGTTTCAAACAATGTAACTGCAGATTATGCTTGGTTAGGACTTCCTTCAACAGCTTGTACTTGGAAGAACTATACAGATACAACTGCTAAAGTTACAGAGAAACCTGGGTTAGGAAAAGAGATTGTGGTATGGGAAATGGGAGAAGGATTATTAACAGACCCCAAGGCATCATGCTTAATAAGTGATACTAATACATAATTATAAAAACTTTAATTCTTTTAGAAGTTTATGACAATTACAGGAACAAAAGGAACTAGAGCAGTTGATAAAGATTATCCTTATGAAGAAGGTTTAACTGCTGAAACAACTAAACAAACAGAGAACCCTAACTTAGAAGAAGAAGGCTCTGACTTATTATAATGGGTGGACGAGGTAGTGGACGAAGACCTGACCCTGTTAAAATGTTTACTCCTCAAAGAGCAAACATAGCTCAACAGTCAGGACTACAACCCTTTGAATTACCTAATCTTTCTGCTGTTAAAGGTGATGGAGAAGTAGCTCAAGATATAAAATCTAAGTATGTTAATGTAACTGGAGATACTATGACTGGTGCTTTGTTGTTGCCAGATGGGAGTGCAGCTGCTCCAAGTTTATCTTTTTCAAGCGATACAGATACAGGAATGGGCAGAGCAGCAGCAGACCAACTTTCATTAATCGCAGGTGGAGTTGAAGGTATGAGGATAGTTGAAGCTGATGGTAAAGTTAAGATAGGTATTGGAACAGCAACCCCAAATAAGGAAATACATATTTTCAAAGATGCTTCTACATCAGTAGGAATTAGGATGGAAAATAATGATACAACAAATGGTGGGGTTTTAATTGGTTTTGATAATGGAGAAGATATGTTATTGTATAATTATGGAATAAGAGGTATTAATTTTGGGACAAGGGGATTGGAAAGAATGAGAATAGCTCATGACGGAAAAGTAGGTATTGGAACAATAAGTCCAAATGAAAAATTAGAAGTAGCAGGGAAAGTAAGGGTAACAGGATCATCAAATGCGTTTCAATTATATAGAGATGGCTCTTCTCAGTCTGGCTATATTCAGTTTTATGATACTGATGGAGGGTTAGCTGAAGCCCTTATTGGATACACAGGAGCAAATGATAATTTTTATATTCAACAGAGCAATAATGCACCAATGTATCTTAGGACAAATTCAGCTACTCGTTTAACAATTCTTGCAGATGGAAAAGTAGGTATTGGAACAACAACACCCAACGCTAAATTAGATATTAATTCAGATAAAATAATAATTCAAAATTCTAAAACTCCCTCATCAGCGTCGGATACTGGAACAACTGGCTCTATTGCTTGGGACAGTAGTTATATTTATATTTGCACAGCAACAGACACTTGGAAAAGAACAGCTATCGCTACATGGTAAATTATTTAAACTTCTAATTCTTTAATATATTATTAGTTTACTATAAACTTAAGCTAATATAAATAAACGTTTGTTACCAGTAAGAATTTATAGATTTTTACTGGTTTTTTTTTCTTCTTCTAATACTGCAGGTTATGCAGAGAGTTCTGGTAGTGAAGCCCTAGGAGTTAATCACTTTAGAGAAATTGGACATTCATTACAAGATGGAACTTCAGGAGTACCAGTTCAAATTGCAATGCACTTCAACTAAATGTCCTCTCTCTGATAGTTACAAACATTTAAATAGTAGTTGCTACTCTATGTTACATGAAAACAGACAAAATACTAAGGATAAAGCTTACAACCTATCGTAGACTTAGACAATACTTCCCTGCTCACCGAGGAGAAAGTATGACATCTTATTTCGAAAGGTTATCTAGGTTTATACAAGAAGCTTATTTCTTTGAAACTGAATACTAAAATGAAAAAAGCATTAAGTGATAAAATTCACACATGGCCTTGGACAACATGGAAAGCCAAAGAGGAATTAAGTTTGTTAAAAGCTAAAGATGTCAGAGAATTTATTAAGAAGTTGAAAGAGAACTTAATGGAATGGGAAGATATTCCAGAGGGACAAGGAAAGAGTTGGATTGAAATTAAGACAGATACTTTAATGAATTTGATTGACAACATCTTCGGAGCAGAACTTACTGAAAGTGGCTCTGATAATGATGTTTGTGAATGTGGAGTTAATGGAAATCCTATTCAAGTTGGTAGAGCAATGGGAAAGAGTGGAAGTGGTTGGTGTTGTATTCATGGCAAACAATTCAAACCCAAAAAGGATGATGTTTGTGAAATTAAAGAAGTTAATATTATCTCTAAAAAAGATTTATTGTGTCCATATTGTAGAAGCCCAAAGAGAAAATGTATTAAATGTGGCAAACAATTCAAACCCAAAAAGGAGAATGAGGAATGAAAATACTTAATCTTTATGCTGGACTTGGTGGAAATAGGAAACTATGGGGAGATAAACATAAAATTACAGCAGTAGAAAATAATCAAAGTATAGCAGATGTTTATAAATTAAACTTTCCAAATGATAAAGTTATAGTAACAGACGCACATCAGTATTTATTAGAACACTATAAAGAATTTGATTTTATATGGAGTTCTCCACCTTGCCCAAGTCATAGCAAAATGAGAAAATATGTAACATTTCCACAAGGAAAAGTTCCACCATTATACATAGATATGAGATTATGGCAAGAGATTATATTCTTAAAACATTATTTTAAAGGAAAATGGGTTGTGGAAAATGTAATTCCTTATTATGAAGTTTTTGTTAAACATCAAGCAAAAATAAATAGGCATTATTTTTGGTGTAATTTTGAAATAAACGAAGATGTAAAAATAAAGAATACTTTAAAAATTCAATCTAATAAAAGAGATATTAATTTTAATTTTGGAGATATTAAATTAACACATAGAAAAGACCAATTATTACATAATTGTGTAGAATCAGAATTAGGATTACATATATTAAACAACATCACAGAGGAGGATTTAAAATGATAAACCAAGAAGTTGAAATTGGATGGAGAGTGTTTAAAATGATATGTATGGCTTTTATTATAGGATGTTTACTAGGAGCTTTCATTATGTGGGTGTTAATATGAGCTGTGAATGCCAATGGTTATTTCTTATATTCACTTTAGGAGCTTTCGCTGTTGCAGTTAAACTCTACCAACTCTACAAGGAGGATAAATTATAATGGAATGGAGAATGAGCCTTTTAGTAGAACATAGATGGGAAGACAAAGAAGAATATTGGGAATTAATGAATTATACCACACATACACAGCTAGAACAAGAATTTGTATTAAACTGGATTAACCAAGTCCCACATTGGCATTATATCACTAAAGAAGCCTTAGAATACTTTAAAACCTTTGATGAACTCTAAAATGATTACACATAATTATAAACAAACCACCATGTATAAGACAATGACAATGACAAAGCCTAAGACAAAGCCTTACCCTTCTTATAAACTTTATACTGGGAGCCTCCTTGGTGTGGGTGTTGTACAAGACCTTGACCTTATACATGTATATGACCATGTTCATAGTGTTAAACACAATGGGAGCTACTTCCATGCACACACACAAATAAAAGGAGGCATACCAGTATGAAAGAAACAACATTTAAAGAAGAAGTAGGTCAAGAAGGAGATTTAGATCAATGGATGGATGAAATAAGACCAGTACAAGCCCTACCAGGTGGAAAAGGCATTGTAGGTGCTATTCACCCACCTCAGAATGTAGAAACTAAGTTCGGTAATAGAAAAGCCTGTCAAGTGATTATTAATGGAAGTGATGGAAATACGATAAACACTAGGTTATTTTTACCTGAACAGTACCCTGTAATTAGTCCTAAGAGTAATTTGTCTAAGTTATTGAAGCATTATGGATGTAAGAACTTAAGAGAATTGAAAGGGAAAGAAGTACAAGTTGAGGAAGTAGGTGAAATGATGTGGAATATTAAGTTTGAGTAATAAGATGGACATTAAGTTAGATGATAGATGGAAGATTAAAACTCTTGATAAGCATAATTTAACTTTAAGAGAAGGAAATGCAATAAGGGGTTATTATTGTTCAATAGAAGGAGCTATAGAAGCTTATTTAGATAAGAAGTTAATTCAGATGGAAGGAAGTACATTTGAAGAATTAATACAAAACATTAAAGAGTTTAGAATAGCTCTAAATAAGGCCTTGGAGCCATTAAAATTAAGTGTGCAGTAGTTAGGGTTAACTTTTCCATTAAAACCTCTCAGAATGGCTTATATGAGCAATACAGGCTATTCTGTGGGAGGGATGATGTATTATTTCC
>Ga0098068_1000848_pt1 | contig 11532 bp, 8 predicted proteins | sample 26BtaG_FD_75059 | JGI IMG/M metagenome (GOLD analysis project Ga0098068, IMG submission 75059) | Marine viral communities from Cariaco Basin, Caribbean Sea - 26B_WHOI_OMZ_CsCl | ecosystem: Environmental > Aquatic > Marine > Oceanic | place: Caribbean Sea: Cariaco Basin | collected 2014-11-09 | reverse complement strand
TCGGTCAAGGTGCGCGCATTGGCGGTCTGATGATCATCAACGGCGCTTGGTAGCGGGACAAATATTGCCGCTATCCCAACATTTTGAATTTCCGTCACCGTCAATGCCCCCGCTCGACAAACCACGATATCAGCCCAATTATACGCCGCTGCCATATCATCGATGAATGGCTGCACAGTAAACTGATGAGCGCTTAACGCTTCACTATCATACGCCGCTTGCGTAGCGGTTTCATTATCGCGTCCACATTGATGACGCACCTCAAACGGACGGTCAAGCAAAGCCAATGCTTTTGGCAGCGTCTCATTTAACACTTGCGCGCCAAGCGAACCACCAACCACCAACAGTTTAAGCGGCGAGTTATCATTAACATCGTAACGCACACTAGGCTCGGCAACTCCGCTAATAGCATTGCGCACGGGATTTCCCACCGTTTCAATCTTGCTATCATGCTGGCTATTCGCAAAGGTATTCTCAAACGCTTGCATGACCTTGGTCGCCATCTTGGCCAAATAGCGATTGCTCATGCCTGCAATGGCATTTTGTTCATGGATAATTAGCGGCGTTTTGGTTAAGCGCGCCGCAATACCGCCGGGCGCGGTGACATATCCGCCAAAACCAACAACCACATCAATCTGATTGCCACGGATGACTTTGATCGCCGCCATCGTCGCTGACAACAAATTAACCGGTAACTTAAGCAAGCGCCCTACGCCTTTACCGCGCAGCCCTTGCATATCAATCGCATGAAAAGGATAGCCAGTCGGTGCAACCAAGCGATTTTCCATGCCATGTGGCGTACCCAGCCAGTGAATAACAGCGCCGCGCTTGGTCAATTCTTCGCTAACTGCTAGCGCTGGAAATACATGCCCGCCTGTCCCCGCAGCCATCATTAATATATGCGGTGTTTTCATGAACGTCTGCCTATCTTTTCTTTATGTATATGAAAGACTTATTATCTTTTGATTGCGCTATCTATCGAACCAAAACAGCCTTATAAAAGCCCGCATAGTATAGTGTAAATCGCTGCCGGATAGACAGCATTTTGTGCCGTATGAATAATAAAAATCCAAGCCGTGATTCATCGCGGCTTGGCTTTTATAAATTCACTTAACAGGTCAAAAAATCATTTTTCATGATTTTTTATCACTTTTTAAAAGTGCTATTAAGAGATACGGTCTATCATTATAGCTTAGCACACTGTTTTTTAAGTATTGTGCACATAGCTTAGTGATAAATTACTCTATCCTTACGGCGTTGCCTAAACTTATCGTTTAAAGGCTTTATTTAGACCAATACTTTAGAATAAATAGCTTAAACAGCCAGTTTTTTCTCGATAGCGACAATAAAGTCAGTTGCAATATCAGTACCGCATTGGTCATCAATCTCACGCACACAGGTTGGACTGGTGACGTTAATTTCAGTGATACGGCCACCGATTAAGTCTAAACCGACGAACATTAGCCCTTTTTCTTTGACAATCGGTGCCACTACCTCTGCTACTTGGCGCTCGATATCGGTGAGCGGCATCGCAACCCCACTACCACCGGCGGCAAGATTTCCGCGCGTCTCACCTTTTACCGGGATACGCGCCAAGCTATAATCGACCACTTCACCATCGACGATTAACACACGCTTATCACCTTGCTTAATCTCTGGCAAATAACGCTGCGCCATAATAGGTAGCGTCTCAAGTTCCGTTAAAATCTCCAGCGTCACGCCGATATTCGGACTGTCAGCGGTCAAACGGAAGATGCCCGTACCGCCCATACCATCTAATGGCTTAACGATAACGTCTTGCTGCTCAGCGATAAATTGACGAATATGCGCCTGTTTACTGGTCACAATCGTTGGGCTCATATAATCGCTAAACCACGTCGCAAACAGCTTCTCATTACAATCACGAATCGCTTGTGGGTCATTCACCACCAACACGCCTGCGGCTTTAGCATGATCAAGCATATAAGTGGCATAAATAAAGCGCATGTCAAACGGCGGATCTTTACGCATCAAAATCACATCATAGTCGCTGACTGGCGCTGTCGCTTTATCCCCTAACGCATAAAAATCCTCGGGGTCACGCTTGACTGTCACCGGCTGGCTATCGACCATCAATTGCCCACGGTCTAGCCATAAATCATGAATCTGACAGTAGCCAAGGCTGTGCCCACGGTCTTGCGCCGACCACATCATCGCCAGCGTGGTATCTTTTTTATAATTGACCAGCTCAATTGGATCCATAATGACCAGTATTTTTAACGATTTTTTTTGTTGTTCTTGGCTCATGATAAGGCTCACTTTCGTTATAGTATTAATTATTTAAGCAAACATCTCAAAGACATTGAGGACATAGCGTATGGCTCAAATGTCACTTAAACTTTATTTAAACATGACCTGAGTGCAGCCACATTTGCGATAAATTATACGCCGTACTGGGCGCGGTAATGCTGCATTTTTGCAAGCTGGGCAGCATCTTTATCTGTGCTACTTCCTGCTAAGTAGCTGATTAAATCGTCAATATCGACCAAGGCACGTACCGGCACGTCTAGGGTTTCTGCCAACTCTTGAATAGCAGAGCGCTCCGCTAAACCTTTTTCTTTACGGTCAAGCGCAACGATAATACCAGCCACCCTGGCGCCCGCTTGCTCCAAAATCTCAACCACTTCGCGCATTGCCGTACCAGCGGTAATCACATCATCAAGCACCCAGACGGCCTTGCCACTGACATCAGCGCCGACTAAATTACCACCTTCGCCATGGGTTTTGGCTTCTTTACGGTTATAGCCCCATTTAGCATTGATGCCATGGTGTAGCCATAACGCTTGTGCGGTTGCGGCGACAAAGGGTATGCCTTTATAAGCCGCTCCAAAAATGACCAGCTCTTGCTCATTTGTACCATTATCACTAGCTGCCATTTGTTCAGCCATCTTTTCCGCTAAGGCATCGGCATAACCACGGGCTAATAACGATAACATCTCACCTGACGCCAGCAAACCTGCATTAAAAAAGTATGGACTAATACGTCCAGACTTAAGCACAAACTCGCCAAATTTTAAGACCTGATTGTCTAAAGCCAATTGGATAAATTGATGCGATGAAAATGAGGCGTTTTGTGCATGTTGAGCGTTATTAAGCGTGGCGGCATTCAGCATAGGGTCTTCCTATCAGCAAAGAAAAATGAAAATTGAACAATCAAAAAGTTGTGCAAGGCATTATAGTCGCGTCGGCTTAACTTGACCAACCGTTGATATCATAATCTTGCATATTCGCATAACGCGTCAATAATCCGCAGCGCGATGAGATAGTAAAGTAGCATTGCCCATCGTGACTGACTTGTATGTCCCAGCCTAAATGATAGGCAGCAACGATAATATGCCCCGTAAATAAGCGCACTTGACGATAAGCATGGCGCTGTGCGGGCTCAAACACTATTTGACTGAGCAAATAACTACGCAGATGCTGACAAATTTGCGCCGCGCTGTAGCTGTGATTGATGGTTCTGCGTGTACCGCATTGCTTTAAAGCATGGACGGCGACACTACAAGCCATAATATCGGTCGCCAAACTGCCCGCGCCGCTGTCAAATTGCTGCGGCTGCAATACCACTTGCCAATCGTCAGCATAGACGCTATTAAGCAGCTCATCAGGATTATAACGTCTGGTCAATGCTCGTAGGGATTCTGTCTTTAAAGGCTTATTAATATTATTATCAATATTTATGCTATCGACACTCGCAAACCCATAACGTGTCAGCTTTGGGTATGCCTGTAGCGCGCGCTGAATATCTGCCATATCAAGCAACGTCATATCAGTCAATGGCGATAATAACGGCTGATCGCTATGATTGTGATAAAAACTCTCGGGCAACTCAATCAGCTTTGCCGCACTGAGCAGTGATAAATGCTCGGCCAATGCTTCTGAAGCCACTAGCGCCCATTTCGATAAGCGGTCCGTCTTAGGCTGATAAAAACGTGCCGAGCTGCCATATAAGCGGCGCAGCTGACCATTTAAGCGCCGCGCAGGCTCTGGAATATCAGTCAATGGCCGAGCAGGATCGAGTGGCAAACGCTTAGGATCAAAATTAGGATGGACAATCGCCGGCTGCTGACTATTTGCTAAATGAGCGGACTGCTCAGCATAACCTTCTGCAAATTGCTCCTCTGCCATAGAATCAGCACTGGATAAACCATCGTCAGAAGTAGAATGCTGAGTCATAGATGTTCCCTAGGCTTACCAATTTAAAAGATGTAAAAATAAAAGCAATCAAACAGTCATTTTACTTTTGATGTTGTTTTTGCTCTTGATGCTGCAAAATATCTCGATAACCTGCTTGCCAATCAGGATAGTCCAGCCACGCTAACGGAATATTGCTATGCAAACGTTTTCCCGTTACTTTCGTTTTTGAATTATCCATAGCAGGCGGCTTTGCATCTATTTGTTCACTTAACCAAGTGCTCAGCTCAAAAGTGGTGACTGGTGCATAATCAGTAGCGATATAAAGTGGTTTTGGCGTGCCTATGGTCATGACATTGGCAATAATAGTAACCAAATCACGATCCATAATGCGATTGCTCCAGTGCGCTGCTGCCACTGGCTCTTTTTGTTCCTCGCGGGCTTTACGCAGCCGCATCAGGCGCTCGCGTCCATAAATACCACTCGGGCGAATGATAATCGCCTTATTACCGAAACCTTGTTGCAATACTTGTTCTGCTTGCAATATCACTTGCGAAGCTTCACGCTCTGGCGTTACAGGGGCGGTATTTTCATCAATCCATGCGCCATTATCCTGCCCATAGATACCCGTTGATGAGATAAAAACAACGCGCGTAAGGTTGGTTAGTTTATCCGCCAATGTTGCCAAATGCTGGCTGATGGCTAAGTAACTGTCATGATAACCGCTGGTCGAATAGTCATCAGGGGTGACGATAATCGCTATCGCAGTAAAGTCTTGCAGCTGCTCAGCGCTGAGCGTTAACGCATCGGCTTGCAAAAACTTAGCTGAATCATGGATATCATAATGATGACGCTCACGGCGTGCCAGCCCCATGACGTTTAGGCCGTCTTGAGCGAGCTTATTGGTGACGGGTAAGCCGATATCACCTTGACCAATAATTAGTAAATTTTGCGTACTCATCATTTATCCTTTGTTCGATAACTGCTTGTGAGGACTGTCTATTAAAACCTTTATTAATAAAACGGCTTTTCATAAAAGATGCTAAAAATAGCGTCTATACGACAGCTGTATGTCTTCTTTGGCATCGATACGATCTTGCCATTCGTAGTTGGCATTGATACGTAACGCTTGTTTTTTATCAATATCGTATTGCAGCCCTAACGTCGATATCGGCTGCCAATAATGCCCACGGGCATTAGACTCGTCGCTGCTGCCATGATACCAATATGGCAGTTGCAATTCAGCCTGCGCACGTAACTGATTGTTAATCTGATAACGGCAACCAGCATTGACGCCTGCGCCGACACGATAGCCTTTATTAATACCGCGGCCTGCTTGCGCCGTACCTGCCAAGAATGTATAGCATAGCTGCGGCGGCATCTCGCCTGTGCCCGCGCTAGGGGTGCCAAACGCCCATGACCAACCCGTCTCATAGCCCAAACTGCCGACTAAATGATCGCTACCCTCTTGCTGTGAGCCGTCATTTACGCGTGTCGCTTCGATACTTGCGCCCCAGGTTTTACCTTTTTTGGCAGAATTGACTGGATTGAACGAGCGACCGCGCACCAAGGTCACATTTTGCAAGACCACACTACTTGGATGATTGGCCTTATCATTATCGCTGTCATACAGACGCAAGGTTGCAGCCGCGCCTTCTAAATCAAAGAACTGCGGGAAACCTGACGGACGGTCAAGGGTATCGTGATAACCTGCGCGCACGCCTAAATCAATATAATTATTATCACCGCGCTGCCCTAGCCCGATAAATCCCAGTTGCAAGGGATGTCTGTCTATCGGATTGTTATCCGCTACTGTAATAAGCCGTGGGAGCAATGTCTGACCGTCAGCGGCTATGCTTGAGACAGCATTAGACTGAGCAGATTTAATCTCATTCAGCGTCTGCTTAGCACTATTATGATAGCCCAATTGCGCACGCTGCTCTTTAACCTTGTTTAACTGCGCTTGACGCAAGGTGCTATCGGCGGGCGTATAATTGGTGCTGGCAAGTAGATTTTCGCTATCGAGCAATTGCACGACATCTGAGGGAATAACCGCATAAGGCAGGCGGCTTAATAAATGCTGCTGCGGGCGTACTACATCAATCAAGCGTAAAATCTCAGACGCACAGTTATCAGTGGTAAAGTAATATGGCAACTTCAAATCCTTGATCTCCCAAACATGCAGCATAATTTGCTGCACTTCCGCTGGGGTCAAATCCAATTGATAGGTCCACGCATCGCGCTCATCTTCTTGCAGGTATTTCGCCAGCTTCTCCGGATATGGGTCAATTTCAATCAAATTGTCATAACCACCGCTCATCGATTTGATGGCATAGACCAAAAAGTTATCGCTTGAGTCGCCACCTACCGTATAATTTAACGCAACCGCATGATGAATTTGGCTTGGATCGGCAACGCTGGCTTTAGAGTCAATACGCAATAATGTATGAGCAAAGGCTGAAATAGGATTGTCTAAATATTCTTGTGCAAACATAATAGACAGCTGCTCAGGTGCCAGCTTTTGCATCCAGTCATTCAGCTCTGGACAGTCGGTTTGCAAGCCGCTTTTGTCGATATTGAGTGTATCAGTCAGCCATTGTACGCGCGCGGGAAAACGGCATAGTACTGAGCTTTGTACTGAATTTTGAGCGGTAGGATTAGAAAGCTTGCTATTAGCAGTCCTATTATCCGGAGTCGTAGCCATTTCGTCAGCAAGGGCAACGAGCAAGGCATCAAGCTCGGCCGCTGAATCATGCTGTCCATTTTTACTTAAGTAAAATGCATCATCATCAACGATACTGCTGTCTTTTTTCTTGCCGATTAGATTCCTTTGATCATCAAAGAAATATAATAACCGTCGCCATGTTATATGTTGGGCAAGATTTTTTACTTGTGCGTGCGCGCGCCATGATGCTAATAGCTGCTCTGTATCGGCGTTATTAATATTTTTAGTATGAGATGTAGAAGAAGCTACCTCTATCTTTGGGCTGTGACTTTCTTCGATGATATTATTTGTTTCGGCATTTGCTTTGGCAACAATGGGCTTCGTATAAGTCGATAATATTGGCTCAGCATTTTGTGATGTAGTGACCAAGTTGCTATCAATAGTTTCATTGGCATCCAGCGCCAACTCCCCTGTCGTCACAAGAGACGCGGGCGTTGGCAAAAACGCCTGTGCTTGCGCGGTCAGTAGCAGTCCAGCTATGGTAAGCGGCAAATGCGCTCGCCTGCCAATGTTTGTTGGCGTGTTTGTTGGCGTACAATCTAGCGCCAAAAGGTTCGAATATTTTGAATATATGGACATGAGTAACATCTCGCACTGTAGGGGTCAGACGCGTAACGCGTTAGAATTCTATCGAATTATTAGAGTGATATGATGTATCACTGTCTTAAAACATTTTAAACAACTTTTTTTAAAGGTTATTTTTAGTTAAATGCGCCATTTATTGATAATAAAATATAACTAATAGTATTTACTGCGCACTTATTATCACATTATAGAAGAGAGTATTATGTCCATAGCATCGCCAATGACTATCCATGCCGGTCGATTATCCGCTGCGACTTGGCTTGCCTCGCCCAACTTTAATAAACGTCCTGAAAATATCGCGATTGATGCTATCGTTATTCACAATATTAGCTTGCCGCCCAATGAGTTTGGCGCTTGTGATGCTGACGGTCTACATTATGTCAAAGCCTTGTTTACCAATCAATTAGACTGGGAGGCGCATCCATATTTTCAAACTATTAAAGGTGCAGAAGTCTCAGCACATTTATTTATAGAGCGAGATGGCGCGATTACCCAGTTTGTCGATTTTAACGAACGCGCGTGGCATGCTGGGCGCTCCAGCTACTTGGGTCGCCCTGAATGTAATGATTATAGCATTGGCATTGAGCTTGAAGGCTCAGATTTTGTGTCCTTTAGCGCGGCTCAATACGAAACACTTGCCAAAGTTATCGTCGCTATCTATGACGCTTATCCAAAAACTCGTAGGCATCTTACTGGTCATAGTGATATCGCGCCCGGTCGCAAAACTGACCCCGGTGATTATTTTGAATGGACAAAGTTGCGAGAGATGGTTACCCGCCATATTGCAAGTCAGTCATCACTTTACAACCAAGATTGAGTAAACACTCTTATTAAAATTTCTGTAAACGACAGATGTTATTCCACATTCAATCCATTTATCAGGACAATGAAAGTGCTATAATCCGTCAGTTTTTCAACAATGCTACATTAGCAAACAACCATCAGCAAACAAATTAGCAAAATAGGTTCTCATGGCAAAAAGTCGGTTATTTCGTTCAACCATGGTGGTCAGTAGTATGACCATGCTGTCGCGTATCTTAGGTTTGGTGCGTGATGTCGTCTTGTTAGGCGTCTTTGGCGCCGGCGGTCTGATGGACGCCTTTTTGGTCGCCTTTAAGATTCCCAACTTTTTACGCCGCCTATTTGCCGAAGGGGCCTTTAGCCAAGCGTTTGTTCCTGTACTGTCTGAATATAAAGAAAAATATAGTTTAGAGCAGGTACAGATTTTAGTCAGTCGCACGTCAGGGGCGCTATTGCTAGTATTATCAATGCTGACGGTCGTGGTGATATTAATCGCCCCTTGGGTAGTGACCTTATTTGCCCCAGGCTTTGCTGATCAGCCCGATAAATTTGCTATCACTGCTGAATTGCTGCGCCTAACCTTCCCTTATTTATTGTTTATTTCTATGACCGCTTTTGCCAGCGGTATTTTACAAAGCTACGGGCGTTTTGCCGCGCCCGCCTTTGCGCCTGTTTTGCTAAATCTATGTATGATTGGTGGTGCTCTAGTGTTTGCGCCGATGTTTGATGTGCCTATTATGGCGCTGGGTTATTCCGTCGCTATCGCAGGTTTATTGCAGTTATTGATACAACTACCACAGCTCTCGCAACAAAAACTACTGGTCGCCCCAAAAATAGACTTTCAACACGAAGGCGTGCGCCGTATTTTGAAATTGATGCTGCCGGCTATTTTTGGCGTTTCTGTCACCCAGATTAATTTGCTGCTCAACACCGTATTTGCCTCATTAATGATTGGCGGTTCGGTTTCTTGGTTATATGCTGCTGAGCGTATGAGCGAGTTGCCACTTGGCTTAATTGGGGTGGCAATCGGTACGGTTATTTTACCAAGTCTATCGAAAAGTGAAGCGCAAAAAGACGACGTCAGCTTCAAAAAGACCATCGACTGGGCAGCGCGCTTAATTATTTTGGTCGGCGTACCGGCATCGGCAGCACTGTTTATACTCTCTGACGTACTCATGCAAGCGCTGTTTTTACGTGGCGAATTTACCCTACGCGATGCACAAATGAGCTCACTGGCGCTAAAAAGCATGGCAGGCGGCATCTTAGGTTTTATGTTAATTAAAATCTTCGCGCCCGCCTTTTTTGCCCGTCAAGACACCAGAACGCCAGTCAGAATCGGTATTATCTCCGTCTTTGCCAATATGATTTTTAGTGTGATTTTTATCGGTATCTTTTATTTCTTAGATATGCCGCTACATGGTGGTTTGGCATTGGCAACGACGGGTGCGGCATTTGTGAACGCAGGCTTGTTATATTACTTCTTGCATAAGCGCGAGATTTTCCGCTTTGGCAGTCATTGGAAAAAGCTGTTTGGCCAGTTTGGGCTTTCTACCGCCTCTATGGTTGCGGTGCTTTATGTCATGCTGCCCTATTTCCCAACCAATGATGCGCAGTGGAAACGTATCGTTGCGCTGCTGATTATGTGCGTCGTTGGTGCGGTGGTTTATGGCGTCGTGCTACTAGCAACAGGTTTCCGTCCGCGCCAGCTAAAGCATGGTTAAGCACTTATTATTAAGCACTCGTTGTTAAGCACTGAACAACGCTTTAACTTACCAAACCAAAACAAGCTAGGTATGAGAATTGACAGTGAATGCGGCTGATAGTTGCCATAATTACTACTAAATACATAATTTTGGGGACTAACATGACGATTAAATCACCAACTTCACAGACAGCTTTATCAACAACCTTGTCACGCTTACCAAGTTTACTGACTGTTGGCATCCTGTCTACTGGACTACTTTTAAGTGGTTGTAGCAATAATGATAAGGGCGACACTGAGACTGCTGTCAATAATAATGAAGACACTACAGCAATCACTGAAACATCTAATGACACTGTGGCTGACGAAGCAAAATCATTGGGTACGGATAATATGAGTGAAGATGCGCAAGTAACAGATAGCACTCAAGATAAAACCATCATCACGAGCGATAATATCAATCCAGTAACTGCTGATAGTAAGCAAAAAAGCTTGGTGACCAATCCAACTCAAAATGGCACGCCAGAAGATACGGTTAAAAAAGCATTAGACAGTTTGTATTATGGCGACGCTAAACAAGCTGCAACGTATTATAAAGTCGACATGGCGAACTTTGAGGAAGAGCTTGCCAAAACGCAATCCGCATTTCAGCAAACCGTTGATGGTGTGACTTTTACTGATACTAAATACAACGATGATAAAACCCGTGCAACCATCACTGGTGAGATTATGTTAAGAGGTCAAAGTAAGCCTGCGCCATTGACTTATGAGCTACAAAAAATCGACGGCAAATGGAAGATTTTAGGATAAGGTATCTGACTGCTCTTCGTTAAATATCTTTTATCTGGCATGGTTACTGGTCACTGCTATCTTCATTAGTCATCGCTATTTTAATTGGTCATTACTATCGGCAATGACCGCTTTACCAAGCATCACGACATCGGCAATAAAACCCTCCATATCACAAACCTTTGGCATATAGCCCCACTGCTCAAAGCCAAGTTTACGGAACAATCCTAAGCTTGGCTGATTGTGCGCAAAGATAAGCGCAACCACGTTATGGATACCTAAGCTCGGCGCTTGCGTCAGCATCCAGCGGGTCAAAAAGCTGCCCAATCCTTGACCATGATACTCTTGATGTAAGTAGATACTAATCTCCGTGCTGATATGATAAGCGGGCCGTGTATACAAATCGCTAAAGCTGCCCCAAGCGACGATTGGCAAAACCATTTTTTCGACACTCATATCTGCATCTTCAAGCACAGCTCTAACAATATAAATCGGCCGCGTGTCACTATTTAGATGTTCATCAAACCAATCTTGCCGCTCTGCGCAAGTCACGGGTGTGAGATTGGCGGTTGCTTGCTTGCCGGCGATACTTTGGTTATAAATGGCTAAAATTGCGGGTAAGTCGTCTTGAATGGCACGCTGCACTATAAAGCGCTCGTTAAGTTTATAGACGGATGATGTAGGCTGTATAGAGTCATAGCCATTATCATAATCCGTCGTAGAGATAGCAGCAGGCATAGCGTTTCCATCATGAATA
>Ga0098068_1000846_pt1 | contig 11546 bp, 15 predicted proteins | sample 26BtaG_FD_75059 | JGI IMG/M metagenome (GOLD analysis project Ga0098068, IMG submission 75059) | Marine viral communities from Cariaco Basin, Caribbean Sea - 26B_WHOI_OMZ_CsCl | ecosystem: Environmental > Aquatic > Marine > Oceanic | place: Caribbean Sea: Cariaco Basin | collected 2014-11-09 | reverse complement strand
GAATCGAAGCCGAATGCCATCGGATGCGTCAGAAGCCTCAACTTGATGGGCGACTATGAGCACTACTTCCGAGGACTTCCCATCCATGCTCCGCATGCTTCGCTGTTTAGAAAGAACAACGAGGCAATCCGCTTCACCGACGACAGGGACCGCCCCACCATCAGAACTCGCAAGGGCATCGTCTCCATTGAGCCCGTCGCCGTGAATCTGTCCCGTGTTCGCCCCGCGTGGAGGTGCTGGTATCGTGGGGAGCCCTTCGACGAAGAACATTACGTCCACAGAGACACGGCGACAAAGAAGAAGACGGGATTCGCCACGAAGACGAATAGACAGAATAGATGGAACATGGATCGACAGCATAAATCCCTTGTGGAGTATGTGGAGGAGACGCAGGGGTTGAGCCTCGAAAATGTTAAAAGGATAGCGCCACAGTGGTATCTAGAACAGTTGAACCGATATGCCCTCCCATTGACAAAGGAGATGCGGGGGGGCTTACCGGAGGCTATCAAGACTGAACAGAGAGATCCAAGATATAAATTGGTTCATAGAAATGGCATTATTGGGAGGCTGCCGGAGTTATGATCCCCAACATTAAAGGTGAGGACATCCTCGAAATCCGTCAACTAAAAGGCGAACGAGTGGACTTCATCGGTAGAACCAAGTCCCTAACGCTTCGAGTCAGACAGCCCACAATAAGCGATTTGGGGGCAGTCGCCGCCGGAGCCCAGCGATGTAGCGCAGAGACAACACGCAGATTCACTATGCTCTATCCCCCATATCGAACACCAGACACACCCCTCACAATCTGTCACTACCCCACCTTCAAACCGGGAGACCTTGGATATCTCTATCTCATCATGGAAGTAGACAGCGAAATCGTGGGATTTGGAAGGCACTACTACACTCACGCAGATGACTTACCCGGATACCAAATCCAAGAGGCCACAGACACACTAGGCGCATGTAGCCTCTGCATAACAGATGAACATCAAGGGAAGGGGCTCGGCACACTCTATGGACAGATAAACAAACAGATTTGTAAACATCTGGGCGCACAATGGCTGGTTGGTTGCACCTATATCCGAGGAGGAATGACGAATATCCGACTCAGAGATGGCTTTGAAGTAGTAGAAATCATAGACACAGACTCCCCGCAGGCGAGAATAAGGAAAAGGCTGTAACCCAATTGACGCGGAAACGGTTAGATTAATAACTCCTTCCCCCCCTATTTTATCGATATTCATGGCTTACTCCACCACCGCGGAAGTTTTAGCAATCGTTGACACCGACATGAGTGCCGCTGAAATAAGCGACATCATCGATGAAGTAGACGACTTCATGGATGCAATGTTAGATACTGGCGCTCTAGGGGCAAACATCCTCAGAGCCATCAGCAGAACATGGTCCGCATACAGAGCCATGCTGAAAGACCCCAATGCCCGGAAACTGGGGGAATACTCTGAGAACCGGGCAGTGCAGTTAGCACGATTATGGGATCAAGTCATGTTCTTCATGTTGCATTCAGATGGTGGCATAACGATGCAAGCCACTCGGGAGGAACTGGCATGACTGAATTACAAGACATAGAAGACGGACTCAAATTCATGGAGAATGACAAGGAACATCGTTCCCTAAAGGACGTAATAGATTCCATTTTAGATTACGAGGATAAGAAAAGACGTTTCGCGCAAGGATAGGTGATAAATTATCTCAACGATTGGTCCCTTCATAGCCGGAATGGGGGAAACGGCAACCCTTCGAAGTCGGCAACTAGGGACTAGAGACACTGAGACCGCGTGGCCCGCAGTCACCTATGATGATTCAACCATTAACGTGATGGTTAAGAAGCTCGGACAAAATGTTCGTGACACCCCCGCGGGAAGAGTCGTTGAGACCCGTGCGAGGCTCTACACGATTTCAACCATGCAGGTTAAAGACCTCATAATCTATGATAGTGCTACCTGGGAAGTTGAAGATGTTCAATTCAGGCACATTCTCCTCACTTTAACGGGATATTATGATGCTACAATAATCAAGGAAGAGCTACAGATACGTGAGCATCTGAACGTAGCGCATGTGAACAGCCCGCACAGTAACACCCCGCATGCCGACACTGCTCACTGTAACGACGCACATGGAGACACGGCTCATCAAGACATTGCACATATTAACATCCCGCATCAAAACACGGTTCACACGGATGCGGCCTATACGGACGTAGCTCACGGGGACGCGGCGCACACAAATGTGGGACATTCAGATGCAGCGCACGGAAACACCCCGCATGGGGATGCGGATCATACTAACTCCGCTCATGTAAATGTCGCCCACGGGGATGTTTCTCACTCAAACTCAGGTCATACCAACACCCCCCATCAAGATGCAGCGCACGGAAACGTCGTTCACACAAACGTAGCCCACGACGATATTGCCCATATAAACACGGCGCACTCGAACTCAGCGCATACAAACACGCCTCACTCCGATGTGGCCCATGATAATGATCCACACGTTGATATCGCCCATCAGAACGACGCCCATGACGACGACCCTCACGAAGACTCAGCGCATACAGATGTGGGGCATGTAGATACGCCCTATAGCGACATAAGCCATGGCGATGAAGCACATACCAATACAAGCCACGGAGATGTCGCCGATCCTCATACCGACATCCCCCACGGAGACGATGCCCATGTAGATACACCACACACCGATACACCGCATGCCAATGACCCACATGAGGACGAAGCCCACTCAAATGAGCCCCACGATAATGACCCACATGTTGATAGTAGTCATGGCGATGAAGCTCATGATAATACCCCTCACTCCGACACGCCCCACGCTAACGCCGGACATGGCAATGCCGGACACAACAACACCCCGCACGCAGACACACCACATAGTAACGTAGCGCATTCAGACAGCGTTCACTCTAATATTGCTCATGGAAATACTCCAGCCCACGTCAACATACCTCATACTAATACGGGGCACGTAAATGTAGCCCACGGGGATACGGGACACTCGAATAGCGCCCACGTCAACACGGGATATCTTGATGTCTCCCACATGAACAGCCCCCATAGCAACAGCGCTCACTCAAATGTACCACACGCGAATACTGGATATTCGGATGTCGCCCATGAAGACACCGCACATACAGATGTAGCACACGTCAACACATCCCACTGCGACGACGCGCATACAAATAGCAGCCATGACAACATACCTCACAGCGACACACCGCACCAGGACGCTTCACCATGAGCGTGGATATTCGTCTACAATTGAAGAACGTTCTCCTCGGAGTCACGGCTACCCTTGACAATGGAGTTACAGCCGCACAGATTCTAGTTCGCTACCAAGGAGGACCGGAGGTTCTCCGCTGGCCCTTCCAGATATTAGGGATGCACGCAACCATAGATATTGAACGCCCAGCTAGGCGAGAAGAGGGAGAACAGAGCAGAATTCAAGACCAGCCGCTTCGATATAATGCCGATGTGCCCCTTCACGTTATCGCTGTTGACCAGACGGGGGTGACGGCTACGAAGCTCCTTGAGAAGATTCGGGCGAGCATCCAGACCACTATTGAGGCGAATGCACAGCAGACCGGATTCACCATCATCCTTCAGAGGGACTTCAACCAGAACCAGAGAATTGGTGGTTTCGATCCTCTTTGGAGAGATGACTATCTGATCCGTTATAGGCCACTTGAATCATAATGTCTCAAACTGTTGGCGTTGATTATTCTTATGATGTGCAAATCATAGATCGCAGTGTCCGTAAGACCAACGTGTTTCTTCGTGGAATCAATGCCATTCGGGCGCTGTCTCGGGATTTGCGGGAGACGTTCAGGGCGCCCACCATCGCGAATGTGTTCTGGACACTAATACAGTTAACAAGGACATATAATGCCCTCAAACGCCTCTTCAACGAGGTGTTCACCGAGACGGGGCAACTGTTAAAAGGCGCGGGACAGCTTCAAACTACCTTCGGCCTTGGTGCTGCTATGGCACCTCGGAGGATTGGGCAACAGTTTGCTTTTGCCTTCGGGGATGTCAGATTCGATGTAGATGCTTCAATTAATAATGTTCCCGTTCCAATTGAAACCGTAGACTTGAGTGGAATAGAGGAACTTACCATCAATAAACTTCAGGAGATTATGGAAGCGGAAGCGCCTCGAACTGTGGAAGATGCTCGAAGGATTCTGAGGGAACGCATTCTGAGACCGGATTTAAGCACGGGCACATTGGAACGAAGTATCGGTTGGTTTTCCACTCTACCCGGTGTCACCATCGAGGCAACGGCGCCGTATAGTTTCTGGGTGGAGGAGGGACAGCGGAGCTTCACGGGACACCACTTCCTTCGAGATGCACAGGTTCTGGGAACGGCGCGCATCGCTGCACGGATTCAGTCTGAAATAGACGAACTTATATCAAGTAGAAGGACAACATAGGTATTGAGGAAAAATGTCGCTAGTTTATCCTGGAAGAATTGACAAACTTGAGATAGGACTCACCGCAGGGACAAACACAGATATATTAAATGTAATTCTAGCTAATTGGGACCGCAATCACGATGTCCGCCCACGACTCTTCGCCAATGCGAAGGTTCCGACGACATATAATCAACCCCACAGCTTCATTGTAGGGAGTGTGAGCCTCCTCAGTGATGATCGAGCCTTCTACACAGTTGACGTACAAGCCGCAGTAGGAAATCAGTTCGCGCTTGTTCCCAATGCCGACTCCAACGTGATTGATTGGTTCGTCATCTTCTATCGTGACTCAACTAATGTTCAGAGACAAACACGTTTCTTCGACGCCCTTGTTTTCCGTCCCGTCAAGGAACTTCTCAATTATGATGACAGTGTTTGGATTTATCACTTCCTAGCTGGATATGCGGTAGATTCGGTGGTGTAATGCCAACCTTAGAAGAGGCTCCCTTCGAGGAGTATCTCAGGATACTTAGAAAGGAGGGCTATGAAGATGATGCTGAATTAGCTGATGCTCTCTATGTGGATACTCTAACGGCTTTCGGATACACGGAGGAGCAGATATATGATACGCCCTTCCAGAATCTCGTGAAGGCAATGCAGACAATAATGGATGATGCCATGCAAGAGTTCTCACAAGTGCAGATGCCATTATCCGTTAGTGGAACAGTCATGCGAGGGAAAGGCGCAGACAAGTTCCCCAATGAAACCATAGATAGATTGTTAAGGAGACAACTTCAACTAACTGAAAAGGAAAAACTAAGACTGTCGTTGATGAAATGACTACCGAAGAATTCACCGTCACATATAACATCCGAGGAATAGACCAGAGCATTCGCACCTCTCAGAGTTTACTCCTGACTCTGAACGCGGTGCGCCTCAGCGTCAAGGACATTCAACAGGTCATGTCAGGACCGACCATGGCGAACATCCTCTGGACGGGGATTCAACTTACTCGCGTCTGGACGAACTTACTGAGAACCATCCGGCGTGTCCGGGGGGCGCAAGCACTTGCCGTCGCCCAGACCACACTTCAATTTGGGGCGCAGGGTGCCTTGACTGCTAGGGGACCGGGAGGATTGCAAGCATTATTTGGGGCTGGCGCCGCATTTGCCGTGGCTAACCCCCTCGTTGCGGGGGCAGTGGCGGGGTCCATTATTGCTTCGAGTATTCTAGTATCGCTCAGAAATCAGGAGACTCAGCAGAGGCGGCGAGTTCGTGAGCGCGGTAGGGCGGCGGCTAAGGCGCAGGGGTTGGAGAACTGATGGCAACCACCATAAATAATCTGACAATTGGCGCGGCAGATAGAAGCGCCGACGCTATACGTGTGGAATTATGGAGAACTGTAAATGCTGTTGGTAGATGGATGTCCCTTCTTCACAATACAGGCGACAAGTTTAACGGTGTTTTCGATATTCAAAATCTCTTCGCCACCACTATCAATACTGCGGCACTCATGCGGGGGCGCGTGGATGGCCCCGGCGTCATCAGAATCGGTCAGGATAGTGAGGACATCTGGGAAGAGTTCGCCCAACTGAGCGGCGTGGACCAAGGACAGGACTTTCTTTTCCATAATGATTTCGAGTTCTTCTATCCAGATACATCCCAACAGATTAAGGCGGTTCTGAATGACGTTATCAACGTTCAGTTAGCGGGGTCAACAAACCTCATCTATAATCCTCCCGTGGGTGCAACTCCGGTGGTGGGGGCCGTAGAGTTCAGAGAGGGCACCAGTTTTCTCAGCACCATACAAGAGATGTTTCGACAGGCGGGATTCATATTCTATGTTGATGATGCCCTCGTTATTCAGTCTGGATTGCCGGGATTCTCCGCCTCCGGCGTGACGCTTACAAGTGTTGCGGGGGGAGTCAGCAACAACATAATCGGCATCGTGGAATTGAAGGAACGCGATGGGGACAAGCTCTATAACTTCATCAAACTCTATGGAAAGAATCAGTCATTTGACGCATATACAGAGTTGAACTCCGCCTCGTGGACCGCGCAACCGGCGGGAAACATCGCCGATGATACAACAACGGTTCGAGTGGGAACCTACAGTCAGCGAGTATTCAATACAAACCCAATCACCGTTAGGCTTGTCCACATTTTGACGCTTCCAGCCTTCAACTATACTTCGTGGGACTTCACGAAGGGCGAGATTGGAATCTGGGCACGATATGATAACCAAGCGGCAGGAGGGGGGGCCGAACCTGGGGCCGGGGTCGCCCCCGCGAATATGCGCGTAGAATGCCGCCTCACGGATGGGACGGGGGCTTTCGTACAATACTTTGGAGATGACACTCGAATCTATCGAGGAGATTGGGGTTGGTGTCGCTGGGTTCTTGGAGAGGAATATGATTCTATCATTGCATCAAACCCAAATAGATGGTTCCAAGGAGGAGGTCTTACCTTTGATTGGAGTGACGTTCGTGACATTCAGTTTTGGCTTCCCCGTTCAGGTCTTGCTGGAAACCTCCCTAGTAATTTTTACATAGATGGCATAACTCTCCCTGTTCCTCCGATTGCAATTGCTCAGAACGCAGTAGCCCAAGGAACATATCTGAGACGCCCCTATGTAGACCAATTTCCCAACATTAGAACGCAGAATGCCCTTCAAGCCAAAGCAAATCAGATTCTCACCCATCACGAAGGCACGGGAATCGACTTCATTCATTTGATGGCGGCGGGAAACACGGCCCTTCGCTACGCGGGGCAAAGCGTGACCATTAACATCCCCCAACTCGGATTGAGTAATGCCATCTTCTATATGACTGAGATTCATCACATAATCGAGCCGTTCACAGATGTAACGGGGCTCTTTGGGCATGACTTCGTGACGGAGGTAAGCGCGGTTCCCATAAGTGGTGTGGCCTTCGACTTAGGCAGACTCAGAGATGGGTCGCTGTACTCTCCAACTCAGATGGCAAACCGAGACGGTACGGGGATTAGGGTGAAATAATGACAAAGGAAGGAAAGATCCTATTATTCCTGATACTTCTTCTATTCATTGCCGTCACAATACCATTTCTACCGGATACGGTATACTTAAGATTCCATGTGGGCGTTGGAAGACCCATAACTATTATAGAATACTTGAAAAACATTATACTCAGCATAATGCCGGGATTGTAATGGAGCATCCGAACCTCATCGCGTGGTGTATGGATAGCCTCAGATGGGACATCTACAACGAAGCACATATACCCAACTTCCATGGATTCACAAAAACTAGGAAAGTCTACAGCCGCGCCGGAATTACACCCCCCAGCCTCTACGGGACATTCATGAATCTCTCTTGGTATGAGAGCAACGGCGCGGTTCTTGTTCCCTGGATGAAGCGATGGGTTTGGGTTCCCCGTGAATTCTCTGAAGCGGGGTACTATACCGTTTTCATCACGGCTAACCCTATGCTTAGACTCTATGAGAAAACATTCAGCCGGAACTTCGATGAATATATTATGTTGAAAGGATGCACCTTTCACGCCAACGCTATAGTAGATAAGGTCATCAAAGTCTATGAGAAAATCGATAAGCCAAAATTCATTTTCCTCCTATTCATGGAGACTCATCAGCCCTATCCATATCGGAAGGGACTTGGTGTGGATTATATCAACGCAAAACATCGCCCCATCTCTCGGCAGAGGTTGGCGATTGAGGCGCTCGACCCTCAATTTGAGAGGATGACCAACGCTGTTAAGGGAAGCAACACAGATATAGTGGTCTTCAGTGACCATGGGGACTTGGACCTAGAACGGGAGAAGCATCAGGGACATGGACCTGGAAAATTTCATGAGAAACTCTTCGAAATCCCATATGGACGTAAAACCATATAGAAAACCTTAATACTATTAAATCATGTTTACCCTTCTAGACCCAGAATGACAATTATAATCTGCCCTACTGAGCAGTGTAACTTCAAATGCACCTATTGTTTTGAACCAGAGGAGCAACGGGCCTCATCGGAAATTCCCTACAAGTTTTCAGAGATAAAGAGGAGCCTACTAGATGTCTGGAAGGGACCGTACAACGGAAGCGATGTCTCAATCCATGGTGGCGAGTGCCTTCTTATAGATAAAGCGGAGCTAGAGAAGTTGTTGAAGCTAGTCTACGAACTTCCATGGACACGAGAGGATGGTTCTACGACGATAAAGGGCGCCACAAGCATCGTCACGAATGGGGGCCTCATAGATGATGACCACATTCGGCTCTTCAAGAAATATCGGACTTATGTGGGGATATCCAAAGATGGTCCCATGAGCCTCAACATATGTAGGGGGCCAAATCCATCAGATCCGGAGATAACGGAGCAGTATAATAAGAAGCTCTGGCTTACCATACAGAAACTCAGGAAGAATAAGGTTCCCGTTTCAATGATGGTGATGCTTCACAAGAAGAGCGCATCTACGCCCGAACAGTTGAAGAGGCTGGGGGGGTGGATTTTATCATTGAAGAAGCTGGGGATCACGGGAGGAAGGCTGAATCCGATTTATTCCGATGCTCATCCTGAACTGGAATTGTCAAACGATGAACTCTATCGAGCATGGAACTATTTCTATCGGGTAAATAAGAGATATGAGTTAACATGGAATCCACTCAAAGAGATGCGGAAGAACTTGCTCGGAATTAAGCGCCCACGAGCAACCGCCTTCTATCCTTCTCCTTGCTTCATGAATCGATGCAACATGTTCAAGACTCACACCCTCTCCATTCTCCCCGATGGAACGATAGGGAACTGTGACCGAACGTTTGCCCGTGGAATGTATATGCGAAGTCGCTCACCAAAAGGGTCAGGACGATATGAGGCGCTTCGACAGACGCAGTGTAAGGGCTGTCGGTGTTGGCGAATCTGTGGGGGCGGCTGCCCGGAAACGGGGATGGATGGGGACTGGCGTAATAAGACACGGTTCTGTGAAGCAATCCAGAAAATCTACGGATATATTGAGAGTGACTTGAGAGAGGAAGATCCACTTATTGAACTCAGCATAGATGAAGAGATGGAGGATGCACTGGAAATAGGGAACATTCCTCACGGAGACGACCCGCATGGCGATGATGAGCACGGTGACGTGCCTCACGGGGATGATCCACATGGAGATGGGGGGCATGGGAATGTCCCTCACGCGGACTCCAATTTTGGGGATGATGTGGATTGGCAATAGAAGTATTTCCCTTCGTGCAACTCGCATGGCGAAGCAAATCCATTGAGAAAGAATGGGCGCCAATGAGAGGACGGATATTCGACGCCGTTCACTACGCTGAATACGAAGGAGTCAAACAAGGCTACCGCAAATGTGATGTCTACGACTTTGGACCTATCAACATTATGTCTCGCCTGAAGAAGCCGGGAGCCGACGGGCTTGTATTCATCCCCATTCTCATCAGTCAGTCACATGGAGGATACAGCCACAGACATTATAACGTAGATAAATTTGGCGACGGCACCTTCATCTACGGCGTTGTGGCGAAAGATCCAGAGGACGCCATCCTATTTCATGACTCGGAAGTGCTGGACCGAGCACAACAGATAAAACACAGCCTTCCACAGAGAAGTCACGACAATCTTGGACAGTTGTTGGGCTACCCTAAATGCTGCCGAGATTTCTTCTCGAATACATGGCTCAAAGACGGATGCCTCGACCCCATGTATGAGGCGGCCCTCAATACCGAATCCGTCGAGAAGGTGGCCCCTGGGCATGTTAAAGTGGCGGGGGAACCGAGGCTCAATCGTTTGGCGCGCTATTGGGGCTTCAACATCATCCCGTTTTTCCCCCATAGCTTTGACTGTGAAGAAGCGATGAAGTTCTCCGAGTGGTGGGTGAAGTTGATGCGGGAGAAAGACGTGGAGGCTACGGATGCTTGTCTTGATATGTTGAGTATGCCTATGAAGTGGAGCATGAAGAACTGCATTACCTATGTGGAACACCCTCTCTTTATCGGAGCGTCTAATGGTTACTATGTTCCTGAGAAGCGCGTGGTTGAATGGTTCCCGAAATAAGGCTACACTTTGTCGGGTCGGTGCTTCATAAGGATGAGCCTCGGGACATTGACATCTGCGGAGTTATGAGTGCGGAGGACTTCGACTTGTTGTTTGGTTTCACACATGACTCAATTCATGAAGCCTATAAGGAGTTGGAGGAGACGGGAGAGAAACCACATAAGTTGAAGCGGTGGGAGTGTCATAATCGAGGAGCCGGATTGGTGTTAGCCCAAATTTTCGGGAAACGCGTAGACTTCAAGTTTCTTCCCCCCACGATGCTCTACGAACCGAATAGGAGGATAGATGTTGATAAGTGTGGTATTCACGTGTAGAGGTCGTCCCGCACTCACTGAGTTATGTCTCAGAAGATTCAAGGAATTGATGCCCGCACCCCACGAATTAATTATTGCCTATAATGGTACAGACTTGGGATATAAAAAAATGCTACAAGATGCAGGGAACCCAGACAGCATCCTCGAAAACAGTTCCCACGGTTCTCGCTTTTCTCTCATTAACCGGGCATTAGATTGCATCGATGGGGATTATTACATGCACCTTGAAAATGACTTCTACTGGCAAGATCCCATGGCGCTGGATGAAGCTCTTAATGCCTTCCATCAATATCCCGAGATAGATTACATACGATTCGAGTATCTTCCATTCACTTCAAAGACGTTTAATCGCACCGAACAGGTGGGGGAGAAGGGCATTCACTGGATGAAAGATGATGCGCCCTACCGATTCACCTTTAACCCCCACATCCGCAGAGAGAAATTCCCATGCGGGAGATTCCAAGAAGCGGAGTTCACCAAGCAACCGGAACAGCATCACAATGACAACTATGATGGAGTATCCTGTTGCATGGATGGAGAGAACTTTCGTCACCTCGGAATCTATGATGAGGGGGGGCACTACAAGCCATACTATGCGGAGCGCTTCACGCTGAGACGGGGTGAACGAGAGATTAAGAATGCGTTGGAGGAGTTTGATGCGTTCTGCGATAATTACTTGTACCGCCAACTATTTATGAGGTATTTACATGATAACCGGGATAAACATAATAAGAAACGG
>Ga0098068_1000838_pt1 | contig 11614 bp, 10 predicted proteins | sample 26BtaG_FD_75059 | JGI IMG/M metagenome (GOLD analysis project Ga0098068, IMG submission 75059) | Marine viral communities from Cariaco Basin, Caribbean Sea - 26B_WHOI_OMZ_CsCl | ecosystem: Environmental > Aquatic > Marine > Oceanic | place: Caribbean Sea: Cariaco Basin | collected 2014-11-09 | reverse complement strand
TATAAGCAGATATCAATCAAAGAAAAAGCCATGCTAAAACTAGCCTAATGCTAATGGGCAGTGAAAATTTTGCTTAAGTAACTGTGGTTTATATTAGCCGCATAAAAAAAGACCTCATGATAAGGTCTTTTTTTATGCGCTATCGCTAGCACTCTTGATTGAACTTTAAACCAAGTCTAAGAAATCACTGACAAAGGCATTGGCTGGATGATGAATCAGCGCCTCTGAGGTACCTACTTGCTCGACACGACCATGATTCATCACGACAATTTCATCAGATACCGCCCTTGCCTCTTCTTGGTCATGAGTCACCATGATGCTGGTGATACCAAGCTCATGATGTATATCTTTTAGCCAAGTTCGCAGCTCTTTACGCACCTTGGCATCCAGCGCCCCAAATGGCTCATCTAATAGCAGTAGTTTTGGCTTAACTGCGAGTGCACGAGCCAGCGCAATACGCTGCCGCTGACCGCCTGATAGCTGATGCGGGTAAGCGTTTGCCACTTGTGGCAACTGTACCAAATCTAATAGCTCAGCCACGCGCTTATCAATATCCGCTTTACTGGGGCGCTCGTTTTTTGGTAGCAATGTCAGACCAAAGCCTACATTGTCAGCAACATTTTTATGTCGAAATAACGCATAGTGCTGAAACATAAAACCGATATGGCGCTTTTGTACCGGTGTATTGGTGACGTCTAGCTCATCAAATAATATCTGCCCAGAGTCTGCATACTCAAGACCGGCAATGATACGCAGCAAAGTGGTTTTACCGCAGCCTGAAGGACCTAATAAAGTCGTCAATTTGCCGGTAGGTACTGTGATATTGATATCATCTAAGGCAGTGAAGTTACCAAATTTTTTATTAACGTTACGAATCTCGATGCTCATAATGGTGTCTCTTATTATTTCTTTTATCGTAGCAGATAGTTTCAATAGTATGGCGTATAGCAATAGTGGCTTCTATGAACCGTTATGATTTGCCTGCCGATTCTGTAACAGTATCATTAGCACTGACTGGCAGTTCAGGCGCACTTATCAAACGTTCAGACTTGGCAAATTTGTGATCTTGTAGTTTGGTCATGATTTGCTGAATAAGTAACGTGACCAAAGCAAGCGCGGCAAGTAAGCTCGATAAGGCAAAGGCGGCGGTAAAGTTATAGTCATTATAGGCAATCTCAACCAGTAGCGGCATAGTGTTGGTTTCTCCGCGGATATGACCTGAGACCACACTCACCGCACCAAACTCCCCCATCGCCCGTGCATTGGTCAAAATCAAACCATATAGCAGCGCCCATTTGATATTGGGCAGTGTCACATGCCAAAACGTTTGCCAACCCGTCGCGCCTAACGTTAATGCTGCCTGCTCTTCACTATCGCCCTGCGTTTGCATCAGCGGTATTAACTCACGCGCCACAAAAGGAAAGGTGACAAATAACGTTGCTAAAATAATACCGGGTACGGCATAAATTACCTGAAAACCCATGCTCTCAAGCCAGCCACCAATCGTAGAATTAAGTCCAAATAACAGAACAAACATCAAACCGGCTACAACGGGAGACACTGAGAATGGTAAATCAAGCAACGTCGTCACCAACTGCTTACCTTTGAAATGATAACGGGTTACTAGCCACGCAATGGCAATACCCATCACCATATTAATCGGTAAGACAATCGCCGCAGTAATCAAGGTTAGCCTAATCGCCTGCAAGGCTTCAGGATCAACGAGAGAGGCAATATATAATTCCCAGCCACCCTTAAAAGCTTCATAAAACACAGCTAGCAGCGGCACTACCAACATAATAACCATGAATAAAACCGCAATGATAATAAAGGTGAGGCGTACCCATGGCGTATCTTTGGTTGCTGGGTTGCTTTGGTAGTCGTAGCTATTAGAGATTTGCATTAGCGAGCTCCTACACGGCGCGACAGCTTCCACTGTACGATATTAATGGTCAATAAAATCACAAAGGAGATAAGCAGCATAAATAATGCAACGGCTGACGCGCCTTGAACATCAAACTGCTCAAGCTTACTGATAATGATTAATGGCAAAATCTCAGACTGCATTGGAATATTACCTGCGATAAAAATAACCGAGCCATACTCGCCGGTCGCACGGGCAAACATCATGCCAGCACCCATCAGTAACGCAGGCAACAGCTCTGGTAAAATTACCTTGCGAAATGTCGTCAAGCGATTGGCACCCAATACCGCAGACGCCTCTTCGAACTCAACCGATAACTCCGCAAGTACGGGCTGTACAGCACGAACAATAAAGGGAAAACTGACGACCACTAAAGCCAACCAAATACCAATCGGTGTAAATGCCACTTGAATATCAAACTTGGCAAACCATTGCCCGATAAGACCATTGGGTGCATACAAAGTCGCAAGAGAGATACCCGTGACCGCTGTCGGTAGTGCAAAGGGTAAATCCACCAAGGCATTTATCAAGGATTTGCCCCAAAATTCATAGCGTACGAGCACCCATGCGACCAGTGTGCCAAACACCATATTGGTTAGCATCGCCAAAAATGACATCCATAAGCTGAGTTTGATCGCTGCCGTGACTTGTGGTTGGCTAATAGTCTCCCAAAATCCCGTCCAGCCCATTTGGGTTGTGGTATAGGCCATCATGGCAAACGGCAGTACTACCAACAGTGACAAACTAAAGACAGTGATACCCATACTTAGCCCAAACCCTGGTAGCACATTGCGCTGACGCAAGCGTGTTAACCAGCCTTTTTTCGGCACGGGTTTGATGGTAGAAGGTGTTGTTGCACTCATAATAGTGTCCTATTGCCTAGCTGATGGTACTTATCGTAAGCACTCTATCGTATCGATATGGAGAAAAAAGTATGATAAAAAGAGATGATGAATATGCTCATGGTATAAAGGACATAGCGTTGACGGCCATGTCCTTTATGAGATTGACATAATTTCATGATGTCGTGCGTTACTGATTAATAGTCAAATAATGCAGTCGCTATACTCAAATAAATCCTTGAATAAGTAACGGCTTTTATCGTCGGTTACTGACAGTACTACTGGTGTTACTGAGGTGCATTAACCGCTAACTTATCAAACAAACCACCATCACTGAAATAGGTGCTCATGATCTCATCCCATGTGCCAAATGCATCATTCGGACGGAAGGTGTCGATAGGTGGCAATTTATCACTGTTTTTATCAAGAACACTCTTAACACTTGGGCGTAAGTATAAGTCAGCTGCTAATTGCTGGGCCGCATCGCTCCATAAGAAATCAAGATAAGCTTTGGCGGCATCTGTGGTGCCTTTTTTATCAGTGACGGTTTTTACGATAGCAACTGGGCTTTCAGATTTGATTGAGTATTTTGGATAAACAATATCGACTTGACCGACGCCAAAATCTTTTGCTGCAAGGTTGGCTTCGTTCTCAAACGTTACCAAGACATCGCCGATACCACGCTGTACAAATGTCGTAGTCGCCGCACGTCCGCCACTTTCATAGACTTTGACGTTTTTTAGCATGTCTTTGACGTATTTTTCCGCTTGTGCTTCATCTTTATTAAAAGCATGTAAGCCATAACCATAAGCACCTAAGAAGGCATAGCGACCGTTACCCGTCACTTTTGGGTTTGCCATGACAATCTCAACACCCTCTTTGGTCAAATCTGCCCAATCATTGATGCCTTTTGGATTGTCTTTGCGCACTAAGAATACGATGGTGCTGGTAAAAGGTACGGCATTGTCTGGGAATTTACTTTCCCAATCTGACTCAACCAAGCCTTTTTTCTCAAGCAGCTCAATATCAGAGCCTTGGTTCATGGTTGCGACATCGGCTTGTTGACCATTAGCGACCGACAGGGCTTGTTTACTCGAACCACCATGCGACTGCTTGATAAGAATATTGCTGTTTGGGTGCTCGCTTTTGTAATGATCAACAAATAATGGATTGTAGTCTTTATAAAAATCACGGGCGACATCGTAGGAGACGTTCAATATTTCGATGTCCTGCCCTTCTGTCGCTGCTGGCGTGCCCTCTGCATTGGCAGCTGGCTCAGTTTTTTCGTTGTTGCTACAGCCTGCAACGCCTAAAGTGAGCGCCACACCGGCGATACTTAGGGCGCTAAGTGTCTTATTTTTATAACCTGCGGTATATGATGTCATGGCTGCCTCAAAAAATGTCTGATAAGTAATGTAAGTATGCTAACAGCGCTATCTTATTATGTTTAATGATGAATATGTGTATGTTATTGCCAAAATGGAATAAAGAAATGAGAAATATAAGATTATCAATAACTTAAATTTATCAGTAATGCATAGGTTAAATATTTTTAATGATCATTGGCTATCCGCTAATAATTTAGCCATTTGATTCAACCTTTCATCTAAGCATGAATGTCTGAATCAAATGGCTTATAACTGAACAACTTGATTACATTTTTGGTTACCTTTACTGCACGCTTGCCAGCTTATCAAAACGCCCGCCATCAACAAAAAACGTCTCCATAATCTGTGTCCAAGGACCAAAGACACTGACTGGCTCAAACGTCTCAATATCAAGCAAAGTACCTTTATGGGCGGCAAGTACTTGCTCATTACTAGGACGCATGTACATCTGTGCCATCAGTTCTTGCGCTGGCGTGTCCCATAAACTCTTTAGATAGGTGTTTGCCGCTTCTGTTTTGCCCGCTTTGTCAGTCACCGCATTCACCACTGCAACAGGATTGGCAATCAACACTGAATAACTTGGATAGACGATATCGACTTGCCCTTTGGCAAATTGCTTGGCGGCCAAATGCGCTTCGTTTTCGGTCGTGATAAGCACGTCCCCTAGACCGCGTTGGGTAAAGCTGGTCGTTGCTGCACGTGCGCCATTGTCATAAGTGACGACGTTTGCCAAAAGTTTTTTGATAAAGGTATCTGTTTTGGTAGAGGTTTCGACCGTTTCTTTAAAATGATGCAGACCATAACCGTAGGCACCTAAAAAGGCATAACGCGCCGTACCACTGGTTTTCGGATTTGGTATTACTATAGCTACGTCACTACGTGCCAAATCTTGCCAGTCTTTAATACCCTTTGGATTGCCGCTGCGTACCAATAGAACCATGGTACTGGTATAAGGGACCGCGCCGTTTGGTAGCGCTTTCTGCCAGTCAGCAGCAACCAAGCCTTTTTCAACCAATAGATTCATATCGCTTTCTTGGTTAAAGGTCACCACATCCGCTTGTAGACCATTAGCAACCGACAGGGCTTGCTTACTCGAGCCACCATGTGACTGATTGATATGTACTTTGCTGTTGGGATGCTCTTTTTGGTAGCCTTTGGCAAATAAGGTATTATAGTCTTTATAAAAATCGCGTGAGACATCGTAAGAGACATTCAACAAATCAATATCTTGTGACGGCGCTGCTGATTTTTGGGCGCCGTTTTGGGTCTCACTTTGCTTAGATTCAGTAGGGCTACAGCCCGTCATGAATACCGCCATTGTCAGCACACCACCCATTATCAAGGTACGTGGTGCTTTATTTTGAATCACTTGATTATCAGTCATTGAGGTATGACGCAAAGGCTGATTCTTGGCTATATTGGTCGTTTGCATAGACGCTCTCGATAATGTCATGCTGCCACTTGTGGACCTTACTATTTTATTAATTCTATAAATAAGGATAACAAAAGGCAGTGATGGTAAGAATTTTGGGAGATACATTGGTTTTTTTGTTGATGAGAGATATGCTAGCAGCATAGATAACAAACGCTTAGTGACGAATACGCTTATCGAGTGGTGAACTTGGCATAAGCACGATTATTAGTAGCGTTATTATGAGTTATTCTATAATGGATATTTTTAGGAGCTATTTGCGATATAGAGATAAGCCATCACTTTTGAGTAAGTGATCGTATTGTTTGCCCAGTAGTTCCGTACTCTTTTAAAAGCGGATCAACTATAATCGCTGCAAATAAACGACTGCTACCTAAAACTGTTTAATTCAATCAAAAATAGCCATTTTGCAAAGCCATTTTTATCACTTACTCACTTACCCAAGGCAACTTAATGATTACTTCTTTCTCTCGTCCCTCGCGTTTTTTTGCCGCCCTCTCTTTGACGAGTGCAGCGCTGCTTGCTTTGAGTGGTTGTAATAACACTATAAAAGCCAATGTGGATAATCACAGCGTTACGCAACCTGCAGCGACACTCTCGCCTGCTGTAAAAGTCATCGTTGGTGACTATGCTTCTGAGGGTTATGCTAAGCGTACGCAAGGCGATGACTGGGTAGCCGTGATGGTAAAAGCAGACGGTGATAAGCAGATTGACATTAAGGTACGTGCACGCAGCGATGTCAAAAAACCGACCTGCTATTTTGATAGCAAAGCAACATTGATGGGTCAAGATGATGCACACGGCATTATTTTTCAGAGCAAGGTCAATGACAGTACGGCTTTTTTTCAATTTAAAGATGATAAATTGACTATTGATAGCCAAGATAAATACGCGCTTAACTACTTTTGCTCTGGCGGTGGCACATTGGTTGGTGACTATCAAAAGTTGGCAGGTGGTTTAGAGCTCAGCTAACCACGAGATGGTCAAAACGTTCAAATAACACAAAAGGGTCAGACTTATCATCTGACCCTTTTTTATCTTTCATATTGAATATAAATTTTTATACCGCAGAAGCCCCGACCAATTTAACCTCAGCACGCTCATCAAAAGCGATACCAGCATAATAATCACGCAAAATCTGCAACACTTCTGGACGGCTAAAGTTCTCTGGTACATCAAGGTCTTCTGAGAGTGCTTTGCGTAGTTTGGTTCCTGATACTTTGACATGTTCAGACGCTTCATGCGGGCAGGTTTTATCTGACGCCATGGCATTACAAGCATTACACCAAAACGTCCAGCCAATCTTTAAAGGTTGGGTAATCAAATCATCTTTACCGACGTGGTCAAAAATGGTTTGCGCATCAAAGGCACCATAATAATCACCAACGCCTGCATGATCACGACCAACGATCAAATGACTACAGCCGTAGTTTTGGCGGAATACGGCATGTAATAATGCTTCACGCGGTCCGGCATAACGCATGTCCAGCGGATAACCTGCTTGAATAACGGTGTCAGCTCTAAAGTAATTGTCAATCAAGGTTTTAATGGCTTCTTGGCGCACGTCTGCTGGGATATCACCTGGTTTTAACGCACCCAATAATGAATGTATCAGTACGCCATCACAGATCTCAATCGCAATCTTGGCAAGGTATTCGTGTGAGCGGTGCATGGGATTACGGGTTTGGAAAGCCGCGACCGTTTGCCAGCCTTTATTGTCCAAAATTGCGCGGGTTTCAGCTGGTGTTTTATAAATCTCGGGATATAAGGTTGGAAACTCGCCTTCGCTTAGGACTTCAACGCTACCTGCAATGTTGACTTCACCTTGCTCCAGTACTTGTTGGACACCAGGATGCTCAGGATCTGTGGTGGTAAATACTTGTTGGCACTCATGCTCTTTATCAATGGTATAGGTTTCTTCCACCGTTAGAATACCCATAATCTCGCCATCTTTCGCCACCAAAGCAACTTTATCACCTTGATTTAGGCTATCTGCTGTCGCTTTCGGTGCTGATAAAGTAATAGGAATCGGCCAAAACAAGCCCGCATTGTCACCACTTTGCAGGCGCATATTATCAACCACGCCCTGCCAATCGGCTTGATTCATAAAACCATTTAACGGCGTAAAACCGCCAATACCAAACATAATCAAATCACCGCGCTCACGTGAGCTGAGCGTAATGGTTGGCAAAGTACTGGCAAGTTTTAATGCTTGGTTGCGAGCCTCACCATTCAATAGTAACGGCTTAAGCTCAGCACTACCGTGCGGAGGAACAAGTTTTGAGGGTTTTTGATCATGGGTGATAGATGTCATAGTAATTTTACAACCTTAAGAGATGAGAAAAAGATGAGTAACTGTAGATAAAGGTAGTAGAGAAGCAATTGGGCGAATAAAGGGATAATGGCAGTACGTTAAAGCTATTTATTAAATGATTAAAAACTGCTCATTAAAATCAGGTATTGAATTCGATAAGCATAGGCTACCTAATTTTCGTTATGAAAATTTATGCTGTGTTTGGATATAGATATGTCTTAAAGGAATTTATGTTTATAGACGCAAGCTTATATGATGTAAATCTGAATGGTTTACCTTGCGACTGGCAATAAAATCGAATACACACGCAAATCATTTTCGTCGCAGCTTTTATGTTTAAAAATAAAATTGAGATTACGTCATGTATCAATATAACTACGCTGACCAAACCTTGGTAGAAGAACGAGTCGCACAGTTTCGCGACCAAACCGAACGGTTTTTGGCAGGCGAGCTGCCAGAAGAGCAATTTTTACCGCTGCGTTTGCAAAACGGTCTTTATATTCAGCGCTATGCACCAATGTTGCGTATCGCCATTCCATATGGCCTGCTAGCCAGCTACCAACTGCGTAAATTGGCAGAGATTACCCGTAAATACGATAAGGGTTACGGACACTTCACGACCCGTACCAATATCCAGCTGAACTGGCCAAAGCTAGAAGATGTGCCAGACATATTGGCAGAGCTGGCATCGGTACAGATGCATGCCATTCAAACGTCGGGCAACTGTATTCGCAACACGACTACCGATCCTTATGCCGGTATTCATCAAGAAGAGATTGCGGATCCACGCCCTTATTGCGAAATTATCCGTCAGTGGTCTACCTTTCATCCTGAATTTGCTTTTTTACCGCGTAAATTTAAGATTGCTGTCGTTGGTACTGCCAATGACCGCGCGGCGACGCAAGTACATGATGTGGGATTGCATGTAAAAACCAATGACGCAGGCGAGCTTGGTTTTGAAGTATTGGTGGGTGGCGGTCTTGGCCGTACACCAGTGATTGGTAAAGTAATTAACGAATTCTTGCCACGTCAGCATCTGCTTAGCTATCTAGACGCTATTTTGCGCGTTTATAACCTACATGGTCGCCGCGATAATAAATACAAAGCTCGCATTAAGATATTGGTAGAGAGCATGGGCGGTCCTGCCTTTGCGAAATTGGTCGATGCTGAGTGGGAAGCCCATACCAAAGACGGTCCACTGACTTTGACCGATGCCAATTTTGACACTGCTATTGGCTTCTTTAGTGAGCCTGATTATGTTGGCTTTGATGCCTTACAAGTACAGTCTGACTTGCAACAGCAACTCAATGCGAATAAAGATTTTGCCGATTGGTATAACCAAAATACAGTTGCGCATAAAATAGCAGGCTATCGCGCTGTCGTCATTTCGCTAAAGGCAGGTTTGGTCGACGGAACCTACGTACCATCTGGTGATGTCAGCGAATCACAAATGGATGCTCTCGCGGATCTGTCAGACAAATATAGCTTTGGTGAATTGCGCGGTACTTATCAGCAAAATCTCGTATTCTCTGATGTGCAAACCAATCAACTATATGAGCTATGGGAACAGTTGGCGGATCTGAATTTAGCACGTGCCAACATAAACACATTAACAGATATGATTGTTTGCCCAGGTTGGGACTACTGCTCACTCGCCAATGCCACAACTCACAATATCGCTGAACAAATCGAAAAGCAATTTGATGATCTCGACTACCTTTATGACTTGGGTGAGATTCGCCTAAACATGTCTGGCTGCATGAATGCTTGTGCGCATCATCATACGGGTGATATCGGTATTCTTGGTGTCGATAAAAAGGGTGAGCATTGGTATCAAATCAGCCTTGGCGGTAACTCTAGTAACGATGCCAAAGTCGGTAAAATATTGGGTAAAGCAGTACCAGCCGAAGATGTGGCGATTACCCTACAAAAAATACTGGATGTCTATTTAGAGCAGCGCGTGAGCAATGAGAACGACGTAGAAGCTTTTAGTGACTTGGTCAATCGCGTTGGCGTGGCACCTTTTAAGGAGAAGGTCTATGGGTAATCATCATGTGTTAAACAGCAAAGGTATTGATATCGGTCAAAGTGATACGTGGTTGGCGCTTAATACCGATGAGCTACCAGATGGCATTGCTCTTAGCCATATATCGCTGCTTGAGCTATTACATAAACAAGAAAAATTCGATATCGTATTGCCGCTCACGGATTTATTGAATGCTGAAGGCAAGCTTGCTGGCGGGCTATTACAGCAGCTAAACGAGCTATTGACTGAACATGCCAGCCGTGTTGGCGTTTGGGTTACGTCAGATAATGACACCGATACATTGGTTGGTTTGTCAGATTTTTTATTACAACAAGATTTGATTGTTATTCATGTACCGGCCTTTACCGACGGACGCGGTTTTAGTTATGCGCAAACCCTGCGTCAAATAGGCTACGAGGGTGAGATTCGTATGGCTGGCAAGTTTGGCCGTGACCAAATTGCTTACCTTTTACGCGCGGGCGCAGATAGCTTTGTGCTCAGTGAGCATGATATGAAATCTATCTCTGATATCAGTCAAGCATTTAATGCGCTTGCCAGCAGCTACGATGGACGCGATGCTAGCGCATTACCGATGTTTGCAGGCACTTAGTTTTAGAATAAATCATAAGCACTTATATTAGTTACTTTTCACTCTAATCATTTTTACATGAACTTTCATCAAGGAATCTACCATGAGCCAATTACACCCAAATCTAGATATCGATCAAGCCAACCAAGACTTGCAAGGTCAAACGCCAGAACAAATCGTAGAATGGGCATTAAGCCAAGCGAAAAACCCAATCATTACCACTAACTTCCGTCCTTACGAGTCAGCGATTTTGCATTTGGTCGCGTCGCTGCGCCCTGACATCACCGTATTGTGGGTAGATTCTGGCTATAATACTGACGCCACTTACCAGTTTGCCAATAAAGTTATCCGTGATTTAAATTTAAACGTGATCACCTATATTCCTAAGCAAACTGCTGCCCATCGTGACGTGACGATGGAAGGTATTCCTGGTATTGATAACCCACTACATGATGAGTTCACCGATCAAGTGAAGCTTGAGCCATTCCGCCGCGCTTTAGATGAGCTAAAGCCTGATGTTTGGTTCAATGCTATTCGTAAAGATCAAACCGAATTCCGTCAAGGTCTTGATGTGCTTAGCCTATCAAAAGATGGTGTGTTAAAAGTAGCACCGTTGTTTGATAAGACAGATGCTGATCTAGACGTGTATCTTGAAGAGCATAACCTACCGAATGAGTTCGATTACTTCGATCCGACTAAAGTAGAAGAGCATCGCGAATGTGGCTTGCATACGCAGTTGTAATTGGTAAATACAGAATTGTGATTTGATAAATACAATGCATAAAAATCCCGCTTAACCGGTTTATACCGAGTTAAGCGGGATTTTTTTAGTATCATGATTTTATACTGCTATTCCCTTTCTTAACAAAAACTACTTTTAATATCTCAAAAACGAATATACTAATGCCAATACATTACGTGAGCCTGCGCAACTGATAACTCATAATAGCAGTATATATTCAATTGAATGACTGGTCATACTATGAATACCTTTCCCCTATTTTTCAAATTAGAAGACCGCAAAGTGCTGATCGTCGGCGGCGGTGATGTGGCGCTACGTAAAGCGGATTTGCTCAGCCGAGCTGGCGCCTGTATCACT
>Ga0098068_1000834_pt1 | contig 11663 bp, 15 predicted proteins | sample 26BtaG_FD_75059 | JGI IMG/M metagenome (GOLD analysis project Ga0098068, IMG submission 75059) | Marine viral communities from Cariaco Basin, Caribbean Sea - 26B_WHOI_OMZ_CsCl | ecosystem: Environmental > Aquatic > Marine > Oceanic | place: Caribbean Sea: Cariaco Basin | collected 2014-11-09 | reverse complement strand
TTTAGAACAGTTAGCAAATAACCAAACGTTCATAGTCCTATTTTCTTCTATTCTCTTTATTACTATCTTTGGACTTTCGTTCAAGAATATACTTCCTGGATGTACGTAGTTAGAAGTTTGAGCAAATATAGTTAGATTTTCTGGTAATTCGTTTGTAACATTCAGAGTAATATTCCACATAGTCTCATTTCCTGAGTTTAGAACTGTAAATATTCCTGAATCAAAGTCTTGACCGTCTGGTTCTGATAACTCCATGTACTGTTGAAAGCAAGAGATATTTACATGGGAACGATTATTTGCTAGAGTAACAGTAAAATTTAATCCTTTATCACTTCCATTATAAACCCATTCAACCTCTAAGCCCGAATTAAAGTTCTTATCAAAAGAAAGAAACAAGATAGCTCCTAAGAAAGCAATAAGGGCTACAAAGAAACTCATTATTATTTTCTTATTATCCATATCAATACACCGATCCTAACTTTAAAGTTATAATTGCAGATATTTCTCCAGTATCATATGATTCTCCAGCTTTCATATTATGTCTTACCATTGAGATAAGTAATTTTTCACTTCCAGCACCAAACTCATAAGGATAATTACTATTATATGACCAAGCAGCTCCGTCCCAATCCCCACCTTTAAGCGTCCATCCAGAACTAAAGCTTGCACCAGTTAATGCATCTAGAGCAGTTATTGCTAATTTCGCAGTTGCATATGGTCTTGAAGTTCCTGGTTTTAATTTTGCATTTAAAGTTATTTCTACATGAGTTGAGATTTGATCCGTTAAAAATGGATATTGAACATAAGGAAAGTTCATTTCCCATGTATCTCTAGACTTTGTAACATCTATTGATTCCAAAACGAAAGTTAAAGTGTTCGTTCCATCTCCGAGTTGATAATAAATTTCAGTCATCTAATAGCCTCTTTGGAAAAAACCAAATCTAGAAGATTTGGAATTTACATCTTCTATTGCCTTTTTGACCATTTCCCCTATTGCCCTGTCTCCATTTCCATAGATGTTTATGGTATAATTATTTCCACCCGATTCTCCTAAAGTTGAAGGGTCTTTTACTCCTATAATTGTATCATCTGGTGAGAATGATGCTGCTCCTTGACCTGGTCTCATTATAAAATCATCCAAAGGGCTCCCCCACATACCTAAAGTTTCTCCAATTACATACTGAGTAGGGTCTTTAAGGCTACTTATTAATTGATCCATCTTATTCTTAATATATCCAACCAAATTGAAATTAGTTATTTTATCTGCCAAATCACCAATTGCTTTAGTAAATTTTTCAATAGCTTCCTTTGCATTTGGTATTACATTATCCGCTATCCATTCCAAGAATAATGGTATTATTGTATTGGTAAACATAGCATAAAAAGTATCAAAAACAAAAACTATCCATTGAGTCAATTTTTCAGCTAATAAACCTAACAAACCCGTTATTCCTCCTGTATCATACGCTTCCTTAAATTCAACTAATAACGCTATAAATCCAAGAATTGCATCTATAAGACCCTGAAGTACCTCGGCTATCCCAACTCCAACTTCGAATCCTTTATTAGTTTCTTTTATATTTTCAAATTCACCTTCTCCAAATAATTTATCAAATCTTTCTGCTCCTGCAAATTGTGCTATAAAACCAATAACTGCTGAAATTGCTCCATGAATTATCTGTATAAGTAAAGTTATAACTCCACCTAACTGATCTCCCAGAAGACTACTCAATACCTCTCTTATCTTATCAAAATCTAGTAATAAAAAGCTTTTTATCCAACCAGCGAACATTTGAAATAATGGAATTAATACTCCTGCTATTTGATCTTTCATTGCGATAAGTTTTCCTCCAACATCCTTAACCACTATAGCTATCCCACCAAATAAGTCTCCCCCCATTATTTTTCCCATAACTTTCTGCATTACTTCTCCAGAAGGTGCAAAAGCCTTCATCATTAAATTGAATAACGGCATTATAGTCATATTGATTAACTTAGCCATTAGAGACATAATCATAAGAAATGGAATTAATAAGGGAATTATTAGATTTACAAAAGGTTCCACCATTTTTGTAATTAATTGTAACATTGAACTCCAAATCTTTATAACACCTCTAAAAGCACCATAAAGGGCACCTACAATATCAGCTGATAGTTTAAGTATTATGCCGATACCTACCAAAGTAGCAAGGATATTCGCCAATAAAACAGCGGGATTTCCACCTGCTCCTGAAACTGCTTCACCAACTCCTCCGCCAATACCTCCTTTTATTGATCCTACTGCTTTTTCTAACTCACCTTTTAGTGAATCACTTAAACCCTTTGCATTGACATTTCCGATCTCAAGATCGACAAGTACTTTAGTATCTGCCATTACATCATACCTTTTATTTTTCTTTTCATTTGTTTAGGTTCTGGTTGATTTTTCCCTCTTCCAGATAAAATAGCCCTGTAAGCTTCCAACATATGCGGATCTTGTTCGTCTATCTCCTTTGGAGTCCATCCAAAAGTTTCAGACAAACTTAAATAATCCATATATATAACCACAGATGGGTCTATTTTCTTCAGCTTTATCAAGTATTTTATTGTTTCCTGACCTTGTTTTTCCTTATTTAATAACTCACCTACAACAGTCAGGCTTTCGTAAAATCCTTGTTTTTATCACCCAAACCTAAACTTTTGTTTAACCAACCGTAAATCTCCTGCAAATCTTCATTTGCTATTTTGTAGCAATCCTCCTTCTTTTTTATTAGCTCATTCTGACTAAGCTCAGCCAAAAACTCATTCTTTTTATCTTCAACAGATAGCATAAGCTCAGTGCCCTTATGCGGGTCTTTCTTAATATCCTCTTCAGTTTCAAAGCCTTTAGCTTCTACTACTAAATCAGCTTGGAATTGAGTCCACCTTCTTTTATAAAAATTAGAAGGTCTCATGAACTCCAGCTTAACTGGTTTTCCTTCCATTTCTACTTCAAACACCTTCACCACAAATAACACCTCTTACTACCAGTTTGCACTAGTAACTTGGTCAGTAAATGAACAAGAACTTATGATTCCAGATCCAGATATATCATATACTACAAAGTCATCAAATCTAGCTGCAATTGACCAATCTTTTACTTGACATCCAACCAAGTTAAACGCCATTCTTCTTTTTCCAGAACCTAATGCGATTCCATTGTCCGCTTTAACAGTAGTTGTAAATGATGTTACCTCTGTAGCAGTAATTCCAGCAGCTGCACCAGTTAGTCTTGCTAGTTGAGTAGTATCTGAAAGACCAATGGTTGCTCTCCAATCAGTATTTGTATGGTGTGAACTTCCGTCTACCGATTCTCTTCCACCCATTCCGTGGAATACTTTAGAGTTTTTATTTACTGTTAGTTCCCAACTTTGAACATAATCTATATTAGAACCTGCTATCTCTAATCCACATTCAAAACCTCTTAATGGAGCTCCAGTATTAACAACTGCTGCAGTTGCGGTTGTTCCTGATAAATCTACATCTTTCCATGTAAAGTCTGATCTTAAACTAAGTTCTGCATCTAAAGCTGATGAAATAGTAGTAGAACCGAATAAGACACCTACATATGCCCCCACAAAATCGGAAGCTCCTTGCTCATGAGATACTTCCATTGCATAAGTATCAAGTTCTTCGGACCAAACCATCGTGTGAACCCAGTCTCCAGTAGTTTCTACGTGAGTTGTAGTTCCGCCAAAAATACAATATTCTAATGGTCTTCCATGCTGAAGTTTAGCTTCAATAGAGCCTTTTCCGTTTACTTTTCCACCTTTTACATAAACAGCTCTAGATTGTCCTAGTCCGTGCTGTTCTGCAGTAGATTGATCTGGATTTACAGTTACGTTTTGAACCAAACCAAAATCTTTATTAGCTGTTCCACCAGTACCATAGGAAGTCTCTGCCCCTAACAATACCGTACTCAAAAATCCTCTAGGAATTGTCGTCATTCTTCTTCACCTTCTTTATCTTTTTTTCTCCTACTTTTTCTAGTAGGTTTTTCTTCAGATATAACCGTAAGATACCCCTTTGGGACTGTTTTAAGTTCATCTTCACTAAATCCATATTCTTCGCCTTCTTTTATCTCATAAACTGTAGTTCCGATACGAAGATTTACAGTTTGTAATGCTCTAACTTTCATAATAACACCTAACTTTGATCGTAATATCTTGCTTCGATAGTTATATCCTTTCTAAAGATTCCCATATCTTCTTCTGATCTTATTCTTTCTGATCTAACTATCTTCCAGTCATAAAATTTCCAAGGAATTACTTGTCTGTTTGTTTCAAAATAGTTAATAATTTGTTCAGATATTGCATTTACTAAATCCATGTTTTTATATTTAATACTACTATACGTATAATCTTCAGTTAGTTTTCTATTTCTAACTATAACTTTACCTCTGAATGTTACCAAATCTCCCATTTTAGAATTATAACTGCTGTAAATTCCCATACCTGGAGTTTCGTAATCAAAAGCTACGCTATCAACAGTTATTCTTGGAAAAGTTCCGCTGTTTTGATATGGATGGTCGTCATAAATCCATTGTTTTACTGTTTGATAAATAACTTCTATATTATCGTCATCGTCTGAAGGCGTACTACCACTCCAGGTAATAGTTCCAGCACTAGAATCAAGATCAAAATCTACACCGTCAGTTTTAGCAGTACCGTCTAATTTAACTATGAATCTTCCACCTGAAGATGGTTTTCTTTCTAAGTAATTAACTTGAGAAGCAGTTCCATCTCCACTAAATAGTTGAGTATAATTAGCATAACCACGAGACGCATTAGAAAGAGGATCTGTAACATTGAAGGTTAAGAAATGTCTTATCATATAAGTAACAACGTCAGCTGTTTTCAGATTCTTCATGGACTTCCTCGTGATTTTAAGGCACTTGCCTACTCACTTCTACCATAACACCACGAACAAGATAAACTATTATATTAATGAAACTTTAAATATTTTTCGGTCAAACTCTCGATAAAGTGTCAATAAATACACTACTGTCGAAGTATCTGTCTACAAAGTATCTTGGATGTATTCCTTTTACTTTCTTTAAGAATACATTCTCATCTGGGAATCCTAAAGCACTAGCTATCTTTGAGTTTTTGAAATGGAGTGCTTTTGCCTTTAGTGGTACTATTGATCCTCCTGGTCCTTGTCCTGCATGTGCTGGATTATAAATTCCAGTTCCTTCGTTTAACCATATCCATACTGGAGATTTAGTTATTACTCTGAAACCATTTTTTGTTTCTTCTACTATTAAGTCATCTGCTATTGAGCTAGAATGTTTATTTGGAAGTTCGTTTACTATTATGTCATCAACTGTCTTTTTTCCTGCTTTTACAAGTTTTGATTTAACTACTTCAAATAGTTTTCTTTCTACTTCCACTAGATTCTTTATTCTAACCACTTTTAACCCTCATATAGGTAACTGTTAGGATCGCTGTAATCGCTATTTTTAACTCTTCTGATAACTCCTGATCCTGATTCAGATGTTGAAGATAGAGTTGACATAAACATATCTACAGAGTTATTGTATTCTTCTTTCCACATATTTATCTTACTTATTCTAATATCTGGATTTATGAAGTTTTCTCCTAGGTTCATGAAGTATTTAATGGCTGATTTTAAGATTATTAGTTTTTTCTTTAGTTTTATGTAGTCTGAGTTAGTTGAATTTACTAAATCTGGTACATCCTGATTTACTGTGCTTTCTGATCCTTCTAAATAAGATTTAATAGCATCAGTGCTTATAGCATTATCAGCTGGAATATCAATATATCCTAGAAATTCACTAACTGTGACTAAATTCTCCTGATTTTCATAAACTTCAAACTGTTCATCCGTAACTTTAGTTACATCTCCACTGTCATAAGCTACATTTATTACTGAATAGAACATACCTGCAGTATCAGTAGCAGTTGTTTGAATAGTATAGAAAGCTAGTCCATTAGTTGCATCTGTAACTGAACAAAGAGCAACAAACTTAGACGCATTATTTCCTGTGTTGTACCACGTTGCAGTAACCACTGAGCTTGTTAAATCTACTGGAGTTCCTGCATCAGTATCTAAAGTTAAGTTAAATGTTTCTCCTATTGTTCCTTTGAATATTCTTTTAACCATAATATCACCTTTTAATTATTTCAAATATAAATTTAATTAATCCTCCGAATACAACCATTGCAGTAGCACCTAAGCTTTTCCATAAATTAGAGAGTCCATTTCTATTATTTTCAATATCTTTTTTCATTTCTGCTTGTTCTATTCTAACACTATTTATCACGTCTAGTTTTGTTTCTATTCTGCTTATTTTACTTAATACGTCTGAGTGATTTTGTGTTAGTTTAGTATCGATGTCTTTAATCATGTATCTTAGAACCACAGGGGTTATCTCTTCATGTTTGACATCTTTTATAGTCATTAATTATCACTCTATGTATGGAATAAACCTAAAGTTCCGTATTCTATTGTCTGTTTGTGCTTCATAAAGTACAAAATTTGAAGATGTCCATGTTGTATCTGTGAACGGCATTGCTCCAGCTCCACTATCAGTAAGCATTACCCAAGCTCCAGCACTATTTAAGTAATAAGCTGTAAATACTCCAGCAGACGTCCTAGTAACTCTATATTTTTGCCATCCATGTTCTGGAAATAGTTCATTTGATGTGAACTTAAGAGCTGCTCCTCCAGCACCATTTGATTCATAAATTTGAATTGCACCTGTATTTATTACTGAGAAGAAATACGTTTCATTTGTAACAGTATAACTTGTAGCATCACTTGCCATAAAATATACTCTGCTAACTATTCCTGCAAAGTCAGGACTAATTTCAAATTCCCAAGTACCAACTGCTTGTTTTGACGGAATAGAGATTAACCCAGTTCCTTCACATGTTAATTTCTTAGAATCTGTCTTAGCTTCGTAAAGTCTTACATCATCAAACTCAACATAACTTGCCCCATTTGTATCATTTACTAAGTAAAAGTTTATTCCATCTGCTTCTGCTTCAATATCAAAGTATGTCCAAGTTGTTCCATCTATTGTCCCATGGATTACCAAACCTCCAATATAAATATCTGCACTTCCTGTTCCATCTGTTCTTGCCCAGCCTGTTATCCTATACTTTTTCCCAACTGTAAGAAGATTAGTTTTATATATTCCTGCATTATCAGCATCTGTATAAGCTACTCTTACATAAGAACTTCCAGTTACTGGATCGGTTGTTTGTTCAGTTACTGTTGCATTTCGATATATTAACCAATTATCTAGAACTCCTCCTGTCCAATTCTCAAAATCATTATTACTCAATAATTGACTTCCAGTTCTATTACTATAAGAATCATCTACTTGCCAAGAACCAGAACCTACACTCCATTCAGTATTCTCTACAAATCCTGAAGTTACATTAGCATCGGAAACATTCCAACCTTTTCCATCTGAAATATAAACATCATATCTAGGATTAATTTCTATAACAGTCACATCATCTACAGAACCAACAAAATTAGTGTCTCCTTTGAGGTAAATATGTCTGTCGGTAGAAGATGAATTAATATAATAATATTCATAAGTACCATTTGCAGATATATCTGGAGCAACAACACTAGATACTCCACCAATCAGTACTTTTAAATTTCCAGCAGAATAACCACTAACGGTTACTTGAATCTTATATTTTTTTGTAAATTCTACTACATTATTTTGATATAAATCAGTTGATGCTACTTGACTACCATCACAACTTGCTACTCCTCCAGAAATACTCCAACCAGTTCCCTTTATCCAATCTGAATCAGCATCGAAAGTTCCATTTGTTACTAGTTCGTTTCCATATACTGGGTTGTTTGTTTGTATCTCTGGCATTGTAAATGGTCTTTCTTGTTTAGATTCTTCATATAATTGAGATACTTCTTGACCTGTAAGATTTGTATCTAATATCATTGCTTCTAATACACTTCCACCAAGAAAAGTTGCATTACCACCATTATTCCAATTTCCACAACCAATTCTTCCGTTGTCCAAACCACCTAAATCATTAAACCAATAAGTTTTATCTGTAGATGTAGAAAATGTTTGAGCAACTGCGACTCCATTTACATATAAAATTGGCTCTGTTCCATCTTGAACCAAAGCAATGTGAATCCACTCACCGTTAACAAAAACTGCATTATCGGTATCGACAGCCCATTGCGTAGTTCCTGTTTCTCCTATTAATGCACGTAAAAGACTATTGTTAATATCAAACTGAATCCTAGTGTCTGCGTCTGTATCTCCAAAACTTATTATCTCTTGTGTTGTTGTTGCATCAGTAGTTTTAATCCATGCTGTCCAAGTTCCAACAGTGTCAGATGCTAAATCTCCAACTGCCGTATCAATATCAATATAATCTGTACTTCCATCAAAATTTAAAGTTTTTCCTTTTTTTGAATTTTGCCAAAAAGGAGTTCCTCCAAGTGTTCCATTATTATAATTTCCTGAATTGTCTGCAATACTACCTCTTCTGAAATCCCAGTGTCCTACAATGTTAGCCACATATTTATCTTTTATCTTAACCATGGTCTCACCTATTAAACTCCTTTAAAGTTTTTTCATGAAGCCATCTAATCTGTGTTGGTGTTAGTGCATCTCTCTTTACAATTGGAAACTTAAGTGCTCCGTCAACTTGCCAGTGTAATGTTGTTAGTGCGCCAATCATAAATGGTGTTGACTTTTCCCAAGAACCAGTTTTTGTAATTGTTGTTCCTCCAGCATTTTTCAATTCTCCATCCATGTATAAATAGACTTTGTTAGTATCGGTTCTATCTACCACAGCAGCATAAGAATGCCAAAATATATCATCTATAACATTCAAAGCAATTATATTCTGACTTCCTACTCCACCATCGTTACATTGAAATTGTAAATCTCTTGATCCTTCTTCTCCAAAATAATAACCTGGTTCATTTACTAAAGTACCAATATTTTTAGAAAAGAATATGTTTTGAGTTTTTGTATCTAATCTAGCCCAAATAAAAAAAGTCATATCTGTTGTTGCTGTAATATCTAAACTACTTTGATCTCCACAGTTGATATAATCTCCACCATCAAAACTTGCACCGTTGTTATCTAATAATGTTGGATAAGTTGTAGCTGTACTTCCATCTCCCCATTTAATAACATCTGATGATATATTTCCTAAGTTAGGAGTAACCTCTGTCGAACCAGTATTATAGTGACTTCTTAGAGGTAACCATAATTCAAATACAGAAGGATCAATTTCATTAAAAGTGAAAGAAGAAAATCTATCACTTACTTCTCCAGATGACCATTTTCTATTATAGGTATTTACATTTCTAATATTACCATCGAAAGTATTTGCACCAGCATTATCAGAACCAACATAAAAATTAGGAGGATCTGCTGCACTCCAAGCTGTAGCATCTGCGTCAACTATTTTATTATTATTTAAATAAACATCTGAATCTCCAGTAGTCCCTGCAATAACTAGATGATTAAATCCATTTTGATTCCAATATGCAGAATAAGTTCCTGAAGCAACATTAACAATATTAGTATTTCCCAAAGAGATATTTAAAGAATTTCCTCCAGCATTGTTTGCTTTTAGAACGTAATATCTACTTCCTGTTGTTGAATCGATAATATACCTTGCAACATTTTCGTCATAATCAAAATCAGGAAAAAATATTACTTCTATTGATAGGGGATCTTTTTCACTAAATAGACCTTCTGATTCAAAGCTTGCATATTGTGTACTTCCATTCAATGTAATCCCATCACTAATGGTTGGATTTCCAGTTTTAGTACCTCCATTATCTGTAAAATATGAATCGTTTATAAATGACTCTCTGAAAATCGCATCCTCTGCTTTTATTTCTGGATATAATAGGACCATTATCATCGCCCTACAATTCTACGGGTTCAATGGGTTCTCTTAGAGATTCTATTTTTTCATCCATTTTTCTATGTATCTCTGCTACTTGTGATCTTGTTAAACCAATAGTGCTAGCTATTGCAATATGACCGTTATTTTTCTCTACTTCTTTTAGAAGTGTAATTGCTTCTTCTACTTTTTCAGTAGTTAAACTTGGTGTTGTAGTTTTTACTGACTTATCAATTACCAAGTCTTCTAAATTCTTATTCTTCAGTACATCATCTATTACTCCCATTCTAATCTACCTCTTCTAATGGATAGCAACCGCTTGGGTCACATATCTCCTTATTTTGATTACCTTTCTTCTCTATATATATTATTTTTTCTTTAACTAATCCATTTTCTTCTATATAACTCTCCAAAGATACCCAATCATCGTCACATTCAAAATTAACTAACTCTTGAATATTTTTGACTATTATGACTTCTTCTGAAGTTGGACATACAAAAGCATTATCAAACTGTTCTTGTGTTAAGTGTTGTCCCCCTCCAAATCCTACTAGTAAAGAAAGAAAAAGAAGGATTCCTCCAGTTGCTTTTTGCTTATTTGTAAGTTTACTCATATTATCACCTAGTTAATCCACCAATCTCCTCCTCCAGCATATATTGCTATGCTGTCGTATTCTCCAGTTATTGTATAGTTAATTTCTCCGTCAAACAATTCTCCTCCTACACCATAAACAACTATCGGGTGGTTACTTGCGTTTCCACCTTCATCTTTTATTATGAAGTATTTTCCATCCATTAGTGCTTCTGTAGATGGTATAGATACATTTACTTCTGTTTGACTTGAGTTTACACCAATTATATAGTTACTTGTTGTTACATTGAACTGATGTGCATAAGTATATGATCTATTGTAGATAACACCTGTGTTTGTCAAGTTCAAGTTACTGTTTTCAACTACTCCAAATTGACTACAAGTTGTTGAATCTGCTATCTGAGTTACTGCATAACCTGCTGAACATGCTGATGGATAGTTATCTAAGAACTTCCATGTCAGATCACCAGATAAATTAAGTGCAGTTACATTATTTGCAGTTATGTTTCCACTGGTATATACATTATGGCTTGTTAAGTTAAATAATGTACTATTCAACGATGTAAGTCCAATCGTTCCTCCAGATGGATAGTTTCCAAAAATCAAACCTTCTGCATTGTTGAATGTATTAAATGCGATATATGTGTTGCTTCCTTCTGCAATTGCAAATGAACGCATATTGTTATCTGGAATATGGATTTTACTTTGTGGATTCTTGAAAGTAAGATTTTGATGTATAGAGAGATTTCCAGTTACATTTAAACTATCGAATACTCTTAGCCATTGAGTAACCACATTATCTATAATTCCTCCGTTAGCAAAAGTAATCTGATCTCCTAGAGTAAAGTTTCCATCAACTGTAAAGTTTCCAGTTGTATTAATACTTCCTAATACCGTTAATGTCTCATTTACTGTTAAATTACCACTAACATTTACATTTCCAAATGTTGATGTTGATAAAGCAAAAGCTAAACCACACACCAAAAGAAAAAGAAAAAAAGATTTTATTTTCATTTCATACACCTCAAAGTGACTGATCTGTGTCCACACCAGCTTCTAATTTAAGCTGATTGTCAGACTTCCTGAACTCACACAACTTAGTTGCGTGATGGGTGACCTCATAATTGGTTCCGTCATCATTCACAAAAATGTTTCTTGAACTTCTATAT
>Ga0098068_1000831_pt1 | contig 11676 bp, 19 predicted proteins | sample 26BtaG_FD_75059 | JGI IMG/M metagenome (GOLD analysis project Ga0098068, IMG submission 75059) | Marine viral communities from Cariaco Basin, Caribbean Sea - 26B_WHOI_OMZ_CsCl | ecosystem: Environmental > Aquatic > Marine > Oceanic | place: Caribbean Sea: Cariaco Basin | collected 2014-11-09 | reverse complement strand
TGAGAGGGCGTGAGTTTGCTCTTGCGGATCATCTGAATTGCAGTTTTTAGATCAACTCCCTTGAATTTAGCGAGTTGTTTAGCTAATGGCAGGACTGTTTTGCCTATGCCACCCAGACCACCGACTCCCCCGATGGGTAGGAGGCTGGCAAGTTCGCCGTAACTGCGAAGAGTCTTGGGGGAGATCATAGGTGCAGCTTTATATTCTCCAGTCCCACCAGTAAATTCTGATGGTGGCGGAGATGGGGCACCAGTTCTTAATGGTTTTTGTCCGGGGGGGGTGGGTTGTCCACCCCCTACATTGTATCCTGGTTTGAACTTACCACTCCCAGGAGGTTTGGGAGCGGGAGCTGGTTTCTTTGCAGTTCTCGCAGGAGGCAATTTTCTGCCTCCAGTAAGAACTTTGAGATTTCTGGAGGCAGATGGTTTGAATGCCTTAGGCAGTGCTCTGACAGTTTGAGGTCTGCGTTTAGGTTTGGGTTTGGGTTTTGGCTTCGGCTTGGTGACGAATGACTTGGCCTTTTTGACAACCTTCTTAACGGCTTTCTTAACTCTGGAGAAAAATCCCATTATGGAGCCACCCCCGTAACTGGTTCCGGCTGTGCTGTAGTATCCTCCGGAGTTGCTGCAGCCATTGTTTCTGACTTAGCTTGATCGGACAGCATATCATTCTGGAGGGAAGCGGGGAATTCTAGTTCAATCTCTAGATTGAGTTGGGCAAGAATTTGCTCTTCCAGGAAAAGCTGTTCCTCTTCGATAGTCTGCTCGAAAGCTAGGTATGCGATCTTGGCACTGGCTTCGGTGATCTCCTGTGCTCCACCGACTATGATTTGAGGTACACCAGTGGCTTGGAAGAAGTACTGGTTGAGTTGATTGATCCAGGGGAGAGGGTTAAGGGTGGCATTTGGAGCAACTGAAGAGTTCTCCACTTCAACAGCACCCTTAGGAATATACATATTCTCCCCCTGTGTGTGGGCTTTGTCGGCTTTGACTTTGAAAGCAGCGATCTTTGTGGTGTCATCAGTGTCAAGGTGGAAGATCTTGACAGGGAATATATTGCGGTGAAGTAGTTTCTTGTAGTCTGCCATTGCTTCTTGGCGCATTTTGATAACTTCTTCCACTGCAGGGATTATGCTGACTCCATGAATCTCGTCTGCGACTCTGTTCCTGGCCAGATGGAGCATATTTTCTGGATTGAATTTCTTGTTTGGGATTCCTCGATTTTTGGACAGCTGCTCATATCTAGTTATGATCCCCTTTCTATTTGCAACAATGCGCATACTTCCTGGATCCAGCGGTTTGAGATTGATCAGTTGGCCTTTTGTGTCTCTGATGATTTCAATAAATGCGTCTCCGGCTATATGGTATGTGCGGACAGCGTTCTCTAGGATAGTGTTGAATGTGTCTTTGCCCCACCCTTTGATCGTTGATAGTGTGATCTCGGTGATGGGGTTGGATTTGAAACCTTTGCCGATTGTCCAGGTAGCTTTTGCGTCAATGGCAGCAGCCAGTTCGGGGACAGCTTTGTAGTAGCCGAGATAAGTGCTGAAGTAGGTGTTGTCATAATAGACTTCCTTCTGATCTGCAGGGCCATCTGTAGAAACTGCGGTGACTGAGTAATCGGTGATTGTATTTTTGAAGTCGCCATAATCGGCGTTTCCTATATCTGTATCCGGCATTTTATTTCTCCCAACCGATCAATGAGATGGCTGAATTGATGTGATTAGATTCTCCTGCGACTACTAGGGTGGAGGCAATTGGGACAGGGGAAGCGAATGTAAAAAATTGGGTTGTTGAAGCTGCAACTTCATGCTCTATGACAGTGGTGGTATTGATTTTGAGTACAAATGTGTGGGCATTTCCATCTTTATTGATAAGAGAGACTTGACTGATAAATAGGGTTTTGCCAGTTGTAACAGTGTAGACAGTCTCTTCATTGACACTTGCGAAGGCGTGGGTTGTGATGATCAGGTCTTCAGTCTCTAGTTCATACTGCTTGAATGATTTTCGGGATCCAAACAGTCCTCCACCGCCAAAGTCTAGTGCCATTATGCTATAAGTGCCTTTGATATATTTGGGATCTTGCCTTCGTTCCTGTTGTCGAATGCTGTCGCGAATCCTGCAACAATAGATTCTTCAACGAGATCTGATCCTTTGTGGATCACCCTGCCAAGTAATCGGCCCCATTTTCCTACTCTTCTGTTGGAGTCGATCAGGATGTCTACTTCATCATTGAGGATCTTGGATTCTAGCCAGGATTGTGCTTGTTTTCCTCCAGGTTCATTAAGCTCTGGAGCATTTGAGTCGAGGAATCGTATCGGGAAATCAAAGTTTCGATCTCTTGATCTGACAGTAATTGTGTCACCATCATGCACCTTAACCACTGTCGCTCTGAAGTCCTCAAATATTTGTTTGTGAGGAGAGTCGAAGTAGTAAAATTCCATTTGGGAGTTCGTGAGCTCAGGGAATTTGACGAAGTCATGCGCCATTGATGAAATCCTGTGCCTTTTTATCTCTCAGGATGGAGAGGCCACGTAGTGCGCCGTCTCTCAGGATGTTGATCATGTCCTCTGCTTCAATTCTTGAAGTGAATCCAGACATATCGTAGGTGATCCCATAGATTGCCACAAGATTCGAGGACACTTCAGTAAGCAGGTATTTGACATCAGCGTTAAGTGTGGCGTAGTTATCGCTGAAGTTGTATCTGCAGGTGACATTTATGAGGGATTCAGCTTGGAGACAGAATTCATTGATCCTTGCTTCGATGACATCGGTAGAGTTGTAATTCTTGCCAAGTTTGGCAATACATTCGGCAGAGGTTGCGAAGATTCCAGTGTGGGCCATTTTTTCATGCTAATACAAGTAAATATTTAAACTTTTGCTCTTCACACACCATGCAGCTCGGATCAAGGCTTCTGCAATATGTGTATATGCACCAAAGATTCGGAGGCGGTCGTCGTTATATTCTGCCTGGACAGACTTCAGGGAGTGAGCAACATCAGGATCATCCATCAGTTTGATCCTATTCTGTTCCATCAATGAGAGAAGATTGTTATAGAGATCCTCTTTCATGAGCCTTCTTTTCCTGTGAGACCCCCAGTCCGGCTCCAAAGACCGACTGGCATTGTTTATCGGGATCACCTTGCGGCGAGTCTGTGGGTTTACCAGAAGAGGATCAAACACACCAACTCCCATTCCACCATCATCGATGTATATATTGCGATAGTTATACACTTTGTCATAATGAAGTATGTCGTTAACTGTTTGAGTAAGGAGTGTTTTGTTGGTGATCTTAAGATCCCGTTGGTACAATGTCTGCTTGTGGTGGGAGAGGGAGAATAAGACAGTGTCGTCTCGGCCCATTCTAGCCACGTCTACGCCAAGATAATTGGTGCCAGTGGGAATGACAGAATCCTTTGACAACGTCATGCAGGAGCGGATTAAGTCAGGTGAGAAGAACTGTCTGAGTTCATCTACAAACTCACCAAGATATTCCTGCGCATATTGTAATGCAGTCATGCGTTTCTTCTCTTGTTCCAGGAATTCGGGAGATATTCTGGGACATTCTTCGCTTGAGATGTGGAATTTAGTGAAATTGGGATCATCAAAGCAGCGAAAGAAGTACCCGCCCTTCCCAAAGGGTGTGGACAGCAGAATAATGCTGCCTTTGGTTACAGCTAACATCGGGGTGACGGCTGACCACACTTCCTCAGGAATGAATGCGGCTTCATCCGCTACCAGGAGATCTACAGTATATCCTCGAATGCCATAACCTGAGAGACCAGTCGGCAGACAATAGATGGTAGATCCATTACGAAGCAGGATCTTGGACTTAGTAGGCCTATTCTTGCCTCTCATTATGAGATTTCTATGATGGTCGTGTATGTAGGCCAGGATCTTCTCGAAGAGCAGGTATGCTTGTCTTTCAACACTTGCTATCACCAGGACAGTCTTGTTGGGAGTGCTGGTGGCAAACTTGGAGACCTTGATGGATATGCAGGTAGACTTGCCTACCTGTCTGCCTGACCGCAGGACTAGATTGCCAGAGGTTTCTAGTACTTCTCTTTGCCAGTTGTCGAGATCCATGATGGTATAGTTACCAGGCAGATAGTTCTTTGTTCTTGCTGCCCTCCGGAGGACTGGGAGGTGGGTGATATTTAGGAAATTTGTGGCTGAGTTCCTACACACACAAAAAGGAATCAACTTAAGACTCGCTACATGGAAAAGTGGGTGGGTGGGTGGGCGTGATTAGTCTTGAGCGAAGCGAGGGTAAATGGTGCAGTGGGTGTAGTGGAGGGGGTGGGTGGGTGGGAATCAGTGATTGATAGCGACCGAAGGGAGAGTTGATCTAGTGAATCAGTCTTCCAGTCTACCAGTTAACTAGTTCGTCCAGTCCTTCGACCCATTCACCCAGAATTCCAGACCGACTGAATGGCTGGTACTCTTCACGTCCAGTCGCTCACGCGACTGTAGGGGAAAACATGTATTTAAGTCTTTCGGTCAACTGAGGGCTGGTGGGTGAATGTACTATCGAACCAGTTAACTAGACCTTTAGCGGGGTTTGTTGGAGCGAACCAAAAAAAAGGGGGACTAGCCCCTTGTAAGTCGTTTCTTTGCTGACTCAAATAACTGAGTCCAGTGCAGGATTAAACTTATTGCCTGGTCTGCCGGAGGCCTTGTGTCTTCCTTGTTCAGATAGTATTGTTGGACTCCCTTGGCAGCCATGCCGAAGTTGTATCCCTGTTCTTGGCTTATTTGACCTGGTCTGTTCAACCTGAGTTCTGGTTGGCTTGTGGCTGGTTGCTGCTTCAAGTTCTCTAACCTGTCTATTTCAGCACTTGCTTCTGACCTGCTGAGGTTAACCCAGTTTTTGTAATTGGTGGGTTGTTGGGTTTCGATACTTACTGCGTACAGCTTGTCTAGCTGCTTCTTGGTTACTCCGTTTGTTTCTTCCATTTATGTGCCTCCGAGAGACACATCTTATTGCGTGTCTCTCACACACTCGTTTCTTTGTGTGTGAGAGAGAGGAACCGACCACTTGTGACGATAGATTGATTTCGAGTGGAACGAGAGTTATTGAGTCACAATTGCTCGGGCTAGATGTGGAAGGTAGGGTTTGGGAAGGAAACATCCGGTTTCTTTCCCAATCGGAATTCATGATTCCGGTGCTCTGATAAGACTGTCGGCTAGTTCAGGCCGATAGTCTTAATCTGTCGCATCCCGAAAGGGAAGGAATCTGAATTTCTATCCGCCGAAGGCGGATCAGCCAGAGGTAGTTGAACTGTCATCTGGTTTCTTGTGGTTCTTGAGCTCAGTTTCCAACGCTTTCAAGACTATTGAATTGATGGCAGTCATCTTTTGCATTGTGTCCATCTCGTCTTTGGTACTTTCTATGGCTCTCTTGATGTCTAAGTATTCTAGTGTCATCAGCTCACGATTCCCACTACTGAAATAGTGCCTATAAGTGCCATTAGTCCCATGAGAACTATGACGTGATTTCTAGTTAGTTGTGTCATTTTTTTCCTCCATAAAATCAGTTAGTTTGGTGTTCCCCTTGGCTGCTTTCAAGAGAGCGTAGTTTGGTTTAGGACTGGCAACCCAGTGTCTGTCTTTGGCTGCTTGTTTCAGTCTTATTCTTCTGGCCAGATGTGTTCTGTTTTGGATCAACATGGTTTCAGTGATCCGGCAACAACTTCTGGGAAGGTTCCTCTGTCGGTCTTTTTGTTCATTGTCATGAACTGGCATTTCTTTCCCACTAGTATCTTCTCAGGATCTATTGATTTGCCTATTTCAAGAGATGCTTTGAAGTCTAGAAGTAGGCGGCCTAGTCTGCTGTCAGATGAGACTGCAGTGGGGAATCCTGCTTTGATCTTGTTGTCCTCGAACTCGATGATTACGTCGGTGTACGAGTATGGCTTTTCCCGGTATTCTACTGCTGTGATGACTCCTTCGTGCTTTCCGTCATCAACTTTCTTTGACTCTTGTACTGTTAGTTCCATTTTATCCCTCCATTATTTTCTTAGCTGTGGTGAGTGGTGCGCTCGATGATAATCTGTAGAATGCTTTATTTGATCTCTTGTGCTTGAGAACCCACCTTCTCAGGCACATGGATTTAAGGAGACGTACCAAATAGATGTAATCCATTCCCAGTTTGTGGGAGATGTAGTAGGTGAAGCAGAATATAGGATCAGCGTTCTCTAAATATAGTAGAATTCTTGCTTCACTTTTCTTCATGATTTTGCCCATAAAAAGTTACTAATAATAACTAGTTTATATATTTGCCTGGTGTGGAGTATCTAAATATTTTTAAAGGAGGGGTGGTTTCCTTTAGTGCCTGAAGCATATTCCCCTTGCGTCTTAGTTCTCGTGGGGGACGGACGATCTCTGATCAGGGATGTAGAGTGTAGGCCATCAGAGGGGGTCTTTTTTGGAGTTTTTTGACATTGTGGAAAAAGCGTAGTAGTTATTATTAGTAATTACTCACAAAGTTTAGTTCAGCTGGTTGGTAGTAACAAGAAAAAATGTAGTCACTCCCCCAATGCCATAGGGCAAGTAACCTCTTAACTTTATATCAGGATATAAAACTAGGTGATATATAAAAAAATTATTATTTATGGGTGATGGTTAGGGTGGCGTTTAGCAGTTCGACATCAGTGGAGGCTGCAGTGGTGCAGGTGACTAGGATGTAGTAATGCTTTCCTGCGGTGACAGTCTCAGGGGTGGCGACTGCAGTGGTCTCGTTCATCAGATAATCTGCGGTCTTGCTGACCTGTGTTCCTGCTTGGATGGCTGCGTCAGTGGATCCTGTTGCGACTGCTGTCTGTGCCCGGAGTGCGTAGTCGACTGTTGCAGTGTTTCCTCCTGATTCTATTTGTCCGGTGATTCCTACACTGGTGATTATGTCTCCTTCTCTGAGTCCGGTGATTGGGATGACGAAGGTGTCTGCGGTAGCGTTCTGTGCCAGTGTGACCATGCCAGTATCGGTCCCAGTGTTGACGTAGCCGACAGTGGCGGTGGCTCCCGCCTTTCCTGCAGCAGCAGGGAATTGATGGATCTGTCCAGTTCTGGTGAGTGCTGCACCGGATAGTGTCAATGCGGTCGAGACTGTTAGGGTGGGTATTGTTCCGGTAGTGAATTCTCCGGCAGTGTATTTGATCTCTTTCCCCGTCAGGGTTTCTATTACATGGTGGTTGGTCATTTTTATGCCTCCTCTATTCCTACGCAGACGATCTGTCCGCCTACCAGTCCAGCAGCGATCCAGTTGTCGTTTGCGGTTACTCTTTGTGCTTTGATTGCAGTAGCTATTGCTCCGTCCATGATTGCGATGTAGGTCCCAGAGTTGGTTGCGTTGTTGGATCCTACGCTGTCATCATAAGTGCCATCTTGGAAGTTCCACTCTCCGAATTGCAATCTTGTGACAGGGGTGCCTTGATATTCGGAGGTTCTTTCGGTGGAAGTTAATGCAGTTTTCCATACTTTTACTCCGGTGATGTTTCCTTTGAGTGGATCTGCTGCGCCGCCGCTGCTTCTTGCTCCTATCCAGCAAGGGAATCCGTTTTTGTCTACGTTGCCAGTTTGAGCAATGCTGTTACTGGCAACAGTGTCTAGGTATACTGTGACTGTGGCACCATCATAAACCCCCATGACGTGGTGCCATGTTCCGGCAGTCATTGATCCACCCCCTGTGGTGGATACAGTGGAGTTACTCGCATTTCTTACTGAGAATTTGACTACTCCAGTATTGAGAGATTCTAGGTGCCAGTTGAGTGTACCCGCAGAATGGGAGCAAAAGATTACTTCGGTCCCAGAAGTGTTTTCCCGTCTTACCCATGCCGAGACTGTAAGTGTGGCCATTTCATCAAGTCCGGCAGCACTTGAGTCTGCGGCTACTTGTACGTAATCGTTGGAGCCATCAAAGACGGCGCATTTTTTAGAAGTGTTACTGGTTACTGTGGCGGTTACGTCTCCAGCCGCCATGATTACGCCTCCTCAATGTTGACTATAATTAGTTGATTTGCGCACGAGGCCATGAGCCACTTGTCGTTAGCAGTGTTTCTCATGGCTGTGACTGCAGTGTCGACAGTGGCTGTGGTGAATGGGGCCGCAATGATTTGGACAGTTACATCTCCAGCAGCCATTATTTCTTGGCCTCATTTTTAGGTTCCGGTTTCTTTTCTCCTGGTTTTAACTTGATGTCGTTCGCTTTCATGTAGGCGTGTAGGTCCGGATTCGAGGCCCTTACTTGTTTGGGTATAGTTTCACCTTTCAGCAATCGTTTGTAGTACATTTCTCCACGTTGTAATTGTCCTTCTTTGCTCATTTTTTCATACCTCTATGCCGCAGTGTTGGTGATTGTGCAGACTGCGTCAACATTTTTAACCTGGATAGTTCCTACTTCCCATGCTCTGATGGTGTATTTGACTCCAGGATCTTCGATAGTGTGGACTTTCAGAGGGGAAGCACTTTTCCAGGTGGCGGCTTCCTTTCCGATGACGACCATAGCTTGATCTGCAGTTACGGAATTACTTACTACGATGTTTAGTCCTAGTATTTGGCCAACCCTTCCGTTCTTGGTTACGTTTTTAGTCCAGAACTGTCCCGCATTTCTGACACTAGCATTTCCCATCAGATGTGAGAAATCCTTAGGGCTTAGAAGTAGGAATCCGTTTCTGTATGGGTTGTAGTTGTCTATAGAGATCAGTTCGATTGCGTTCAGTATATCTTGGATGGGGTTTCTGTTTGCAACAGTAGTGTCATCCCATGCTGCCTCTGTAGCAGTGGTATTGTTTGCGTTTGAGCTGAGCTGCGAGTAAATCTCTCCATCTACGGACTTAGCTACTGCTCTAGCGATTCTTAGCAGTGTCCTGGCGATGACGTCTATCTCGTTGGTCTTGGCGTCTTCCCATGAGATGACTCCTTCCATAGCGTGTTTTAGGTGCCTGGTACTTGCCTCAGTCCATGATACTTCACCATATGGGAAGTTTGCCAGTCTTGGTACTCCCTTGACTGCTGATCCTGCTCCGCCCGTCAGATCTGCTGCAGTTTCCTTTTGATAGGTTTCTTTCCAGGCGTTTGATGATTGGATCATGCAAACCTGTTTCATTCGATACTCTTGCAATGCAAATCCTGTGACGACTCTGGATACATTTTCGGCCCTTAGGTCGGCCATTCCTGTGGTGTCTGCCATTTTATTTTAATACCCTCACTGCGATAACTTCGCTTGTTGATCCGGCTTCTAGTGCGTAGCCGATAACTTCAGATGGTCCATGTGCCCCTGCTTCGTCAGCGTCGCTGATCAGGTTTGCGCCGTCACATTTCTGTGGGTAGCCCAGTGTTGCTGTATTGGTTCCGTCTACAGTCATGTCAAAGATTCCGTTCGTGTATACTGCCAGAGTCGTTAAGCCATCGCCTTTGACTTTCTCAGCTGCTGCGATTCCAACCATGAGCTCTCCATCTGCTGAAGAAGCAGCTGCTGTGTTGTCTCCTGATATTTTTAACATGGTTCCTTTTTCGATACCAGTCCCATCTGCGACAGTGAAATTAATAGGGTCTCCGCCATTCCCAAGAAGTTCTATAATAACTGCTTCATTTGCCATTGGTCGTTATACCTCTTAAAGTTTTAAATTGCTATTACTCATAAATATTTAAATCTTTGCATGTTTCATGGCTTTTTGGCAGAGAAATCCACTACACATCTTTGATCTCTTTGAGTAGATTTTGCATTTGTTGCCCTTGAGATGTTCGCATTCCCCTTGAAAGAGTATCTCTATTCCTTCGAGACTCTTCAATTTCATAGGAAACCTATGGGCGAAGTTTTTTTTCAACACTTCGACTAGGGACTTTGTGAAGAAATCCTCTGATCTGGTGTCTATGTGGATCTTGAATCTCTTGCAACAGTCGGCGCACCTTAGGCACTTGCCCATTCCCAACACTCTCCGCAAATGGACTGTTTATCTCTGGCAGAATCCTGAACAAATTTACGTTTTTTCCCACACTTGGCGCAGTTTTTTTCAATGAGGGGGATCATTGTATTGGATCCAACATGTCTTCGAATCCGGATCCTTCGATCAGTTTCTTTGCAGAAGCGATCTCTTTCTCTTCTGAAGTTGGGGCGGGGTTCCCTGCGTGTGCAGATCCTCCAAGAACGTCCGCAGTCTGTAATCGTTCCATCCTGTCGAGGTTCTTGGACATGATTTCGTTCTGTTCTGCGAGTTCTCGGATAGCTTTCTTAGCTTCATCCACCTGATTCTCTTCTTCTTCTGGTTGCTCTTCTGGTTGCTCTTCTTCATCTACCATTTTTTCCCTCCATTTTTTCCTCATATACTCTTTTTGAGAAGTAGTATCCTAAAACCAATGCAATAGAGGCGTCAATGAATCCATTGACCCCGTACAATTTGCATATGAATAGTAAGACTATGACAACTAGTGCAATAATGTCTCTGAAGTAGATCCGTATCATGATCCTAGTAGGCCGAATTTAAGTTGTGATTTCTTGTACTTCTCGAAACTCTCACTTATTGAGAGGGCCCCTTCTTGTTTTTTCCTTTGGTACTCTTCCCAAAATTTTTGATTTTGTTCTTGTTGTGCTTTGTCTAGTGTCCTTTGTTCTTCTTTGAATTTTCTCCATTCGTCTCGATCGGCTTTTTGTTGTCTGTTTTCAATCTTGCGTTGTTCCTCTTGTGCGTCTTTCCAGGCCTGTCTTTCATCTTCTTGGTAAGCGCGGTAGTATTCATAATCTTCTTTTTGGTATCCTAGTTCCCTTTGTCTTGCTTCTTCGTCGGCTTGGGCTCTTTCTTCTGAGAAGGTGGGTTCTGGATCCTCTTCTTGTTTTGCGATCTCTTCCATTTCTTCATGGATGGAGGCTTCGATTGAGTCATCATAAATAAGGTTGGCTTTGCCTTTGACTTCTAGGCCTTCGACCATTTTTACATACGGGATGTTTCCTATGATCCCAGTGTTCATGTTTTCTCTGATGTCCTTTGCTTCTGCTATAATATCAAGAGCGAGTTCAAATTCTCCGGCTTTTCGGGCTTCTTTTGCTGCATAGTTGTAGGTTTCGAATCCTTCTAATTCCCCCCATTTGCCCAATCCCCACATACCAATTTGACTTGTGATAAATGTGCCAACTGCCACTGGGTTTTTAGCAGTCTTTGCGGCTAATTGGATGATATTTTTAAGTTTGTTTTTGGTGAAGTAATAACCCAACTCACTTGTATGTTTGATGTGTTGAGGGAGGGTTCTGGGTTTCATCCAAGCAGGGACGGGTTTACCTGCCGCCACATCACCGATAGCGGCTTCAACTTTATCTGCATTTTGTTTAATTGTGTTTCTAATTGTGGCTATCTTATTTTGGGCTTGTTTGATTTCCCCTATAGCTTTGCCACGTTGTTTGATTGCTGTAGCAAGTTGGGTTGTTTTTTGAGTAGTTGCGTCAATGAATTGCGTGTATTTTAGTTTGTCTGGAGAGACGGGGAGGCGAGGAGATAGTTGGGATTGTTCTAATCTTTGGAGGTTTCTTTCTCCTTGCATTGCGTCGCCCAATTGTTTGCTGAATTGAGAGGGCGTGAGTTTGCTCTTGCGGATCATCTGAATTGCAGTTTTTAGATCAACTCCCTTGAATTTAGCGAGTTGTTTAGCTAATGGCAGGACTGTTTTGCCTATGCCACCCAGACCACCG
>Ga0098068_1000827_pt1 | contig 11708 bp, 10 predicted proteins | sample 26BtaG_FD_75059 | JGI IMG/M metagenome (GOLD analysis project Ga0098068, IMG submission 75059) | Marine viral communities from Cariaco Basin, Caribbean Sea - 26B_WHOI_OMZ_CsCl | ecosystem: Environmental > Aquatic > Marine > Oceanic | place: Caribbean Sea: Cariaco Basin | collected 2014-11-09 | reverse complement strand
GAGCGATCACCTCGACGCCGCACGATCGTCCGCACGCCAAACCTCGTACCCGCAACAAGCATGAAGGCGAAAGCCCCATAGATAACCGGCACGGAACGGGGCACCAGCGTCTGGAACAAGAACCCCAAAACAATCAGCGCAATACTCGAGAAAACAACGCCAACAAGAATCGCCAGAAAAGCATGTTCGCTGATGTATCGAATCACGGCCCGATAAAGGCCGAGCTTTATGAAGGCTCCAACCGTCACCACTACGGTAGCCAGCGATACCCAGAGCTGCTTTTCCGAGGGTATCCAACCGGCATTCTCAAATCGCAAAGCAAACGCCGCCCAAATGGCCAGCGACAGCAGCACAAAATCCGTTACAACGGAAATCGCCCGCTTCTTGGGTCGGGATAGATGCAGGATGCGATTGATCAGCTTATTTCTCACCACAACTCCCTGTTTCAGCAAGAGGCCTCTGCCATAACGCCGGAAAGTACTTCAACCGTTTTAGCCATCTCAGCTTCCGTCAGCGTGGGGTGCACCAGGAACATCAAACTGGTCTCCCCCAACTCACGGGCAACCGGCAAGCGTTCTACAGGCGCGAGAGATAAATCCTGAAAACATTTCTCAAGATAAACCTCAGAACAAGAGCCAGAGAAACACGGCACGCCCCGTTCAATAATGGCAGCCATAATCCGGTCACGATCCCATCCCGGCTTCAATCCGGCGGGTTCAACAAATACATAGCACTTATAACCAGCATGGCCAATGTCACCTGGCACAACAGGCACTCTCAAGGCTTTGTGTTTTGCAGCCTCAGCCCAGATTAAATCGCAGTTAGCCTGCCTGGCACGAGTCCACTCCGGCATTCTGGTCAGCTGAATGCGACCAATAGCCGCCTGCATCTCCGTCATCCGCCAGTTGGTGCCAATACTCTCATGCAACCAGCGGAACCCCGGCGGGTGCTGGCGCTCATACACCGCTTCCCAACTCTTGCCATGGTCCTTGAATGACCACATGCGGGACCACAATTCGCGGTTGTTGGTGGTCACCATGCCACCCTCACCACCGGTGGTCATTATCTTGTCCTGACAGAAAGACCACGCGGCCACATCGCCCGAACTACCCACCGGCTTGCCTTTATAAGCAGCGCCATGAGCCTGGGCACAATCCTCAATGACAAACAAGCCATGCTCCCGGGCCAGCGCATTCAGACCATCCATATCACAGGGCCAGCCCGCCAGGTGCACCGCAAGAATCGCCCGGGTGCGGTCAGTAACCAGCGGGCGCACTGTCTCTGAAGTAATGTTCTGGGAATCCCGGTCTACATCCGCAAACACCGGCCTGGCCCCAGCATTAACAATAGACGACGCCGACGCCAGAAACGTTCGCGATGTCACAATCACTTCATCACCGGCGCCAATGCCCAGACCTTGCAACGCCAGGTCCAGCGCTACCGTGCCGTTGGCCACGGCTACCGCATAATCGGTACCGGCAAAGGCAGCGAATTCTTTCTCAAACTCACGGGTTTCGGTGCCGGTCCAGTAATTCACCCGGTTAGATAACAACACCCCAGCAACAGCATCCGCTTCCTCCTGAGTAAAAGAAGGCCAAGGTGAAAATGCAGTATTCAACATAAAAACCTATTCCTGAAAATGAACAGGGCGGGCCGGCACGCCTATCACGGTTTGCCCGGCGGGAACGTCTCGCACCACCACGCCGCCCATGCCGACTGTGACGCCATCCCCCAAAACAATCAATTGCTTCACCGAAGCACCAGCACCCACCCAAACGTGTTGGCCTGCAGAAACACCGCCGGCAAGCACCGAATTAGGGCTAAGATGAGAAAAATCGCCCACCACACAATCATGCTCCACAACGGCACCGGTATTGACGATACATCCGGCTCCTAGAGATGCACAGGCATTCACAACCGCATTAGCGAACACCACACTGCCGGCACCAACATCTGCATAGGGGCTAATAACCGCCGAAGGGTGAATCACGGAAACCAGCGTGAAGCCCATCGCCAAAAGCTCTTGTTGCCGATCGCTTCTTATACGGTTGTTGCCAATAGCAACTATCACCCCATCGAAGCCGCCAGCCTGGCCGATCAAATCCGCACAGGTGCCCACCACCTCCCATGGCCCATTTTGAGATACGCTCGGCCAGGCATCATCGAAAAACACCACCTCGTGCCAGCCGCTCAAACCGGCAGCATCGGCCACCACCTTGCCGTGGCCACTGGCACCCAGAATCGCTAACCGCTTCAATCTTTCGTTCCGGTAAATTTAGACATGGTGGCCTCACCTTCACCGCTGATTCCATCACGAACCAGCACTTTCTTAACCGTGAGAAACAGTATTTTCAGGTCCAACCATAACGAGCGGTTATCCACATACCAGACATCCAGCTTGAACTTGTCTTCCCAGGAAATCGCATTCCGCCCATTGATCTGGGCCCAGCCTGTTACACCCGGGCGAACCTCATGGCGGCGGTATTGTTCCTTCGTATACAGCGGCAAGTATTCCATCAATAGCGGACGGGGGCCTACCAGACTCATATCGCCTTTCAACACGTTCCAAAGTTCCGGCAATTCATCTAGGCTGGTGGAGCGCAGAAAGCTGCCTAACCTGGTCATGCGTTGCTCGTCAGGAAGCGGGTTACCGTGTTTGTCCGTAGCATCCAGCATTGTGCGGAATTTAACCATCTGGAATGGATTTCCGTACAGGCCCGGGCGGGGTTGGCGGAAGAATACCGGGGAGCCGAGTTTGTGGTGGATCAAGAAAGCGACCACAACAACAATGGGGGCCAAGGCAACCAACCCCAGCAAGGCCAGCACAACATCAAAAAATCGCTTCATAAACACCAAAGCTCTCAGTCCGCTGGTTTCTCTTGAAACAATACAGCCTGCAGCCGTGTTGCCAACAGGAAATAATCATACCGTTCCAAAACAGCTCGCTTTCCATTTGCACCCATCGTGTCGCGCTCACCCTGCGACATTCGATAAAGCCTGAGGATACCTTCTGCGAGTGCTTCCGGATCTTCAGCCGGAACGGTCAACCCCGCTCCAAACTGCGCCACCGGATCAGCCCCGCCTGAATACGCATGAATTACTGGCTTACCGGAAAAAAAATACTCAGGGATTTTGTTTGCGCCGATACCAAATCGGTACAGCGACTCGTCCTTCCAGCCAATGAAGCACACATCAAACATTCTCAGTACCGAAGAAACCTGTGCCTTGGGCACCGCTGGCAAAAACAGTACATTATCCAAATGCTCTTCTTTTGCCCTAACCTGCAGACGCTCTTTTTCTTTCCCCCGACCAACCAAAACCAACGCTACATCCGTGTGCTTGCGCAGTAAGTTAGCAGCATCAAGGAAGTTATCGAGTGCATTAGCGACACCATGTGTACCGGCATATCCCACCACGAACTGGTCGCGGGGAATAGCTGACGCAAATTGATTATCAAGAGCAGTATTTTGATCCATCTCATCGACTGAAACACCATTTGGTATCCACTCAAACTTTGTCGGATCCATGCCGCGCTCAACCATATGGTTGACAGCTCCAGGCAGGTTCGAAATTACCCGATTCGAAACCCTGTAAGCCCGGTCCTCAACCCACTGTAATAGCCGAACAAAGGGATGCCGTCGAGATACGCCACCGATCTCAGTAAGTGTCAAAGGCCAAATATCCCGGACCTCAAACGTGAGCGGCACACGATAATAACGAGCCAGGCGTTCAGCACTGAGAAACCCAACCAAAGACAAAGACGAATACAGAATGGCGTCCGGCTTATCAGTGATAAACCGCTTCAGCCCTAACAACTGATAGGCAAAGATAAACCAGTTAATCATGCGGCGCCCGCTGTGTGCGTCGTCGTACCTGGGAACCTTAACCTGGACAATATTCAGCTTACCGGCTTTCGAAAGCTTATACCTACCAGATACACTAACTGGTGAATGCAGCACGTGGTGGAAGCTGGCCATCACCAAATAAACAGTAAGCCCCTTGGCGGCAAGCTCCTGCGCCAACAAGTAATGACGACCGCCAATACCTGTTTCCGGCGTTGATGCGTATTGATTTATCACCCATACAGTTTTAGTCATTATTTTTCAGGCCGTTGCCTCCGGAAGTTCTACAGGCACAAAGCCCATCAACCTTACCAACTCTGTGGCCACGAGATTTTGATTGAACTCGGTGGCTACACGCTTACGGCCCAGTGCTCCAAGCTCTGCACGCAGATCTGGTGATTCAATAAGTTGGTCAAGAGCTTCAGCCAAAGCCAAACTATCACCGCCACCAACCAGAACCCCCACATTTACGCCCGAGTCGTCAACTAAAAGTTCGGGAATCCCTCCCGTTAAAGTAGATACAACGGGTACTCCCCAGGCCATTGCTTCCATCAAGCTAACAGGGATACCCTCATGTACACCGCTCCCTAGATCCAAACTTGGTAGCACTACAATACTAACCTCAGCTTTCCTGTAAGAATCCATCAAATCATCGTGAGGAACATGGCCTCGGAAAACAACCTTGTCACCAACACCAAGCTCATTCGCCAATTTCTCGAGTGGCTGCCTTAACTCCCCATCACCAGCAAGCTCCAAACGTATTAAATCCCGGAACTTCATACGCGACAAAGCCTGGAGCAAAACAGCGTGCCCCTTGACCTGTAACAGGTTCGCCGGGCACAGAACCGTCAAAAGTGCAGAGCCGCTTCTAGCGACACGCGGAGGATTCTCCGAAGGCACCTTCACCCCCATGTGCAGGATTTTGATTTTATTGTCATCAAGCTGAGCCCGGGATTTCGCCAGCCCTACGCCACTCCACGATATAAAACGCACAAAGCTTGCACTATCAAATTTCTTTTGAAGGGCATTAAAACTGACAATATCACCGCGGTGCGCCGTAACACTCCAAGGTATTCCCGTTTGCAAACTCACCATCATCGCCAACGAAGCAGACGCCGTAAGCCAGTGCGCATGAACGTGCTCTATGTGATTTTTTCTCGCATACTCGGATATTAAAATTGACTTTGGTAATACGGCCAAGTTTTTAAGGACGTTCCCTACGCCTGATGAGCTAAGAGAGAGCTTTATCAAACGAGATAGCAGCCTGATGTCACGGAATGCCAGCCGTATAACATTCCAAATACCTGAGACTGAAATTAGTCGAAAAAATAGAACCTTGACGTTCTTATGAAAATCAAATCTGTTTGGGTTACCCCTTCGAAGAACGGTAGGGAAAAGAGTTACTTTCAGGCCCTTAGCAGCCAAAGCGTTTACTTCAGCAACCACAAAGCTCTCCCCTGTCCCCAAGGGAGCTGAACTAGAAATAATTATAATATTCAAGAGCTTAAAACTCTCTCAAAAAAGGAAAGGCGTCTCTCCTCCTTTGCAGTAAAGGACAAGTATTCTTCAGCAAATTTTCGAGCTTCTCGACGTATAGCGCCGTTACCATGAACCCGATCAATAAAATTAATAATGTCGTCGAACGACTCCTGAACATTGCCCTCGTGATTCGAGATCTGAAAGTAAAAACTGCAACATTGCTGAATGTCCGGATCTTTGTATCCAGCAATAACTGGCACTCCTTGCGCCAAATACTGCCTAACTTTCAAGGGACATGCCTCTGACATTCCTTTCCGGTGAAGTGCCAGTGTGCCGATACCGACGTCCGCCCCAGCAACAACTTCTGCAGTCTTCTCAGCTGACAAGTAGCCATGAAATGCAACATTCTCCGGCAAATCCGACCACACGGATTCACACTCTTGCCTAGTGGGACCAACGATATGAAATTTGCAGCTTCCTAAATACTTAGCCAACCAGTAAATCTTATCAAGCCCATGCCAAGACTGCCCAGGAGAGCCGACAAAAACAAGGTTGGGGTGAAGATTCGCGGTGCGCTCTAGAAAAGGAAAATCATCTACATTAGCGCCGTTAGGTATAGTACAGGCCAGACCATGAAACTTTGAAAATGACTTGGAATTCCTAAGTTCGTCGGTCATGAAAACAAAGCCATCCACCTGCTTAAGAAAAGCTTTTCGAAACCAGGCATTGTAGCGCCCGGAGAAGCTACTATTTGAAGTAAACTCCTTCCGGTCATCAGAGTTGATTTCACAAATTAGAGATCCCGAAAACTCTGATATCGTATGAATATGTCGCGCCGGAAACAGATACCTGGTATACGTTATATTCGGTCTGATGTCGGCCAGTACGCGCCGAGCGAATCCGTAGCTCCAAGACAGGTTCGCAAATGTAGCCAGCATCCCAAATCGTCGATAGCCTGGCATTTTTTCCTCTCGAACACGCTCTCCACCGAATATCTCAACATAACCTAGAGCCAGATAGACAAGATAAACCTGATGGCCAGAATCTTTCCAAAAGGAGGCTTGCTGTTCCACCTTATACTTTAATCCAGGGTGAGAGTTTAGGCTTTCTGGAATCACATAAGCTATCTTCATAAAACCCACCAAGTATGAAAAATAGACCAACTACACGCCAGCAGATAACTTCTTCTTGGAAAAAATAAACAGGGCAAAAACTACAATGATAAACATGAAATTGTTAAATACGGATGAGCTCACCATACTTAGCATGAAAAAAGAAAACAAAACATATAACACTGACCCAAAGTTACGTGATGCCATCATAACCATAAAAAATATCCAAAATGTCAAGCCGGCCCAACCCAGCCAATAGCCAACCTCAACAATGAAGGAATGCGGATTAACACTCATCAACTCAAATCTCGGCCCCAAACTCACTAAAAAAATACTGTAATCCTTTAGCTTAAAACTTCCCCAACCTAAAACATCGAGGTTGCGCAAGAATTGCAAATAAGACACCAACCTCAGTGACATTGAATTATCTGAGTATACGCCATCAGTTAGTATTCGAATGATTGAGAAAACCCGATCCAGAATACGCGCAACAAACCCAAGCTCCTGAAAATAGTAAGTCAGCCCAAAAAAGACAAGGAGAGAAAGGCAAGTACCAACAATAACTATCAGTATGGCTTTCAAAACAGACCGGCTAAAAGCGAAGTAGAGCGTAGATACGATCATAAATAGCAACACTGCTCTCGATGCTGTGCAAACCGCTAAAAACACACAGAGTATAACTCCCCAGTTCGACAGAAGTGGAAATCTACCCTTTAAAAGAACAAAGAATGCAAAAATGGCTCCCACTGTTGCTGCCAAATCGTTGGAATTATAGTAGGTACCAGTCAGCATCAAAGTATAGCTCTCAGGCACTTCAGCACCATAGCGAGAAACTGGATCAAACCCGATACCTGAAAGCCGGCCGGCTATCTGCCAAAGCACCACCAGACTTTGCCAAACTAAAAATGCTAGAAAAACTTTGGCAATAAACTCTTCCTCACCCGATTCGTGAACTCGAGCAATTGCAACAAAAAAAAGTGGCAAGGAGGCAAAAAACACAAAGATCATGGAGGCAACGGCAGATCCTCCACGTCCAATTATTAGATAGATGCATGCCCACATCGAGAAAAGCACGAGAAACAGAAGCGCTCCCAAGTGACGTGGAGGCACCCCCCCGTTTCCAACTAGCAGATAAGGAAAGTAAATGGCAAGGCTCAACAACACCGGCGCAGCATTCAACGGAAACCAAGAATAAAATAAAAATAGTGTCACATAAAATAGAGGGATAGAACTAATTAAAGCTTTATCCGCCCAAAGCACACCCGCGCTAGCTTCTCCAGCCTTCCTGCGATCTATCAAAATACTCTCTACCCCTCAAATCTTTGCGTACGAGCGATAGGTAATTTCATCGAACGCTTCATCAACAGGAACTTGGCAGTCGCGTCCACCCCATATGCGATGCTAGTAGCAATTGCCGCTCCGATCGCTCCATAAATCGGGATTAATATAATATTGCCAGAAATATTTATTATTAAGACCGCGATTGCAACATACGTATTCCATTCTGGCTTGCCCAAAGCTGCAAGATAATTTGCCTGAATTCGGGCTCCGGCCCACAAAACAATTCCCGGAAGAAGCCACGAGAATGGTAGAAACGCGTCCTTGTAAGCATCGCCAAACACCAGACCAATCAACCAATACAGAGCCAATGCAGACACAGCACCCAGAGAACCTGTTACCAGGGTTATCAACAAAAAACCCTTTTGAGCGATATTGAGCCGCGTTTGAGGATCATCAGAAAGGGCACCCATCCGGGGAAGCAGGACCGTACTCAGAGCTTGCGAAGGGATCCACAACTTCTCTGCAAGCTGAACCGCAATAACGTAGATACCACCAATAGCCGGGGACAAAAAGAAATTAACTAAAAAAATGTCACTTCGATAGTTTATAAACGTAACTATATTAGATAGGTGAGCCTTCCACCCATACCTCAGAATATTTCTGCTGTAACCACTGTCGATGAGGGGCGCTTCGAAGAGTCTTACTCCTTCGGTTGCCCTCCGCTGCGTTTTCTGGATCAACAAAAACACAGCAACCAATCCTGAAAGCTGACCGAGAATGTAGGCGACAACGCCAGCGTATACTCCCATGTCCAGAATATAGAGCGTAGCTATAACCATCCCGAGAGTTACGAATGGAGGGATAAGAACTACCGCATTGAACGCCCTGAACTCCTCTAGTGCCTGCAGGATGGTAACTAAATAACCCGTTAAAAGTAAAAGTGGGAATGCAAGTAGCCCCAGACAAAGCAACTTCACGGGTACTCCGGGGAACAGGACGCTACCCCACATACCTAGAACAGGTACGGTCAGCCCCACTCCAGCGAGAGAGAGCAAAACTCCTAACCTGATATTTCCTTCGATGGCCCTACTAGTCGAGACATCCTTTCGACTGACAAAGTACACAGTCGCAGGGCCTACGCCCAAGCTCATAAAGTTCGCAAGCATCGTGGGTACTAGTATCGCCATGGCGTACTGGCCGTTGCCCTCTGGCCCGAGACTTCTGGCAAGCAAAACAACCACCAGAAGCTGCAATAGCGCCCCTATTACCTGCCGAGCCATTGTCATGCTGATATTCCGGCGCAGGCTTGATGCCGTCAAAAATCCAGCCACCTTTGATCCAGGGCTATACATTATGACGAGGCATGTAACTGATCTGGGTTAAGCAAAGACTCATACTCAGAGGTCAACATCTTAGCAATCGCTTTGCCCGCAAAGCGCTCCTTTGCCCTTCGAGCAATTAACTCACCATCGTAGCGAGGCATCTTCTCCAAGACCATAGACATAGCCCGAAAAATTGCCTCCGGGTCCCGAGGCGGTACCAAAAAGCCATCGCCTTCACCAACAATACATTCCGGCCCTCCACATCGTGTTGCTACCACCGGCAAACCCGCCATTAGCGCTTCGGCTGCAACGACACCAAAGGTTTCATAATGGCTAGAAACCACCATTACATCGACTTTGCCGAGTAAGCCGGGCACATCATCAGGTTCGACCAGGCCCAAAAACTTCACTCTATCCGACACACCGGAACTTTCAGCCCGCGCCTCTAATTCGGCACGTATCGGGCCGTCACCAGCAAGCCACAATTCAGCGTTAGCGCCACCATTGATGAGTTTGACAAATGCCTCGATCAGGTCACGCTGGCCTTTTTTCTCAGTCATCAACGCAAGATTCAGAAACTTTACAGGGCCCTGCTTCTCTAGCGATTCGATGGGAGCTGAAAAGCGATCGGCAACTACGTTCGGTATCCACTTCCACTTACCGTCACTAACAGGAAATTGTTCTGCAAGTAAGGCCCCCAAAGAGGGACTAACCGCAATACACGAACTGGCGTAACCTATAGCCGTCTGCGTGAGTTTTAACTGCCAATTTGTATAGACCCCCCTCGCAAATCCAGTGCTATGCTCCGTCAGTACTAACGGAATACCAAACTCTTCTGCCAACTCAGCACCCGCAGCGCCTCCAAAAACTGCTGCATGGGCGTGAAGGATGTCTGGCTTTCCATTCTCTTTGATATAGCGCTTCAGCAATACCCTTGCAACGCGCTTGAACAACCAATAGGTTCCATAGGGCAGCCGCGGAAGTAAGGCAAAAACCTCTTTTCGGTAAGTATGAATACCCTTGTCATTTTCATATTCAAGCAGACCGCTTTCTGCGGTACTTTTGCCAAGAGTACGAAGCGATCGTAACGAAGGCGCAATCACACCCACTTTGTGCCCGTAATTGTGCAACGCCAAAGCCTGATCACGAAAAAAAACCCCGCCTACATCTTTCGGGGTTTTGGGGTACCAGGATGGCAAAAGTAGAATATGCATTTATCCAGAGCCTCAAGAAAGCGCTTTCACAACAGCAGCCTGGTCACTTTCCGACAAATACCCATGCATCGGCAAACTCAAAACCACCTCAGCCACCGCATCCCCAACCGGCAACTCCGCCGCCGCATCCGCCACAGCCGGCTGCTTATTCAGCGGAATCGGATAATGCACAGCCGTAGGAACGCCCGCAGCCTTTAACTTCTCCTGTACATCCCCACGGCTCTCAACCCGCACCGTGTACTGAGCCCAGGCCGAAACATTGTGCTCTTCAATTAACGGCGTTGTGTTAATGCCGGCCTCGCTCAGCAACTGCGTATACCGCTCAGCCACCTGGTTCCGCAGCTCAATCTCTTCAGCCAGAATTTCTAACTTAGGCAACAGAATGGCCGCTTGCAGGGTATCCAAGCGACTATTCACTCCCACACGAATGTGGTGGTAACGCCGATCCTGACCGTGGCGGGCTATCTGGCGCAGCACGGTGGCCAGTTCATCATCGTTGGTAAAGATGGCTCCGCCGTCCCCATAGCAACCCAGCGGCTTGCTCGGGAAGAAGCTGGTGCAGCCAATGGTACTCAGGTTGCAAGATTTCCGCCCCTTGTAGCTGGCGCCGAAGCTTTGAGCTCCGTCTTCAATCACTGGAATACCGTGTTTCTCTGCAATGGCATTGATGGTGTCGAAATCTGCGCACTGGCCATAAAGAGAAACCGGGATAATCGCCTTAGTGCGAGGTGTAATCGCCGCTTCCAGTTTCGCGGGGTCCATATTGTAGGTTTTCGGATCAATGTCTACGTAGACCGGCTTGGCGCCCAACACGGCAGGGGTCTCGGCGGTGGCGATGTAGCTGAAGCCTGGCACGATGACTTCGTCTCCGTGCCCTACTCCAAGTGCCATCTGGGCAATTTGCAGAGCGTCGGTTCCGTTGGCTACGGTGATGCAGTGTTTGGCACCACAAAATTCGGCCAGCTTCTGCTCGAGTTCAGCAACTTCCGGCCCCAGGATGTATTTGCCGTGGGCCAGGACTTTCTGAATGTTTGCGTCGATTTTGTCTTTGATTCTTGCCTGTTGGGCGGCTAGATCTACGAATTGCATGTTTTAAAGAGCCTTTTTGCCACTAAATCCACGAAAGGACACGAAAAAAGAAGGACTTATTGCTTGGTAACCTTTCCGCTCTCCAGCACATACTGCGCTCCGGTGTGCTGGCAGGTGGTTTCTGCTTCACCGGTTACGGGTAGATCCAGCTGTTCGCCGAATTCGCTCATCCAGCCGATTTGTTTGGCTGGCACACCCACCATCAGGGCGTAGGCGGGTACGTCTTTGTTTACTACGGCACCGGCGCCTACAAAGGCGAATTCGCCAACGGTTACGCCGCACACGATGGTGCAGTTGGCGCCGAGTGTTGCACCCTTTTTAACCAGGGTGTCACGGTATTCGTCCTTGCGCTCGATGAGTGAGCGGGGG
>Ga0098068_1000826_pt1 | contig 11715 bp, 23 predicted proteins | sample 26BtaG_FD_75059 | JGI IMG/M metagenome (GOLD analysis project Ga0098068, IMG submission 75059) | Marine viral communities from Cariaco Basin, Caribbean Sea - 26B_WHOI_OMZ_CsCl | ecosystem: Environmental > Aquatic > Marine > Oceanic | place: Caribbean Sea: Cariaco Basin | collected 2014-11-09 | reverse complement strand
TCTTTTTTTGGCATAGTCTTTTTCTCTTCCTTCTTCCAATACTTGATCTTCTTCTTTAGTTGTTAGTTCCATTTTATATATATAATCTAGGGGAAGCATATATATAAACCTTTCGCCCGTACTTGTCTCAGTGTATGCACATTGCTTAAAACTTTTAATCAATGCTGAAAGCTTTTAAACCCCCTTTGTTTTAGATTAACTCTGCCGGCTGCAGGCCTCAAGATGCTCCTAATATTGTAACAAATGTTTTTTCTTTTACTGTGTAGGTAACTCTTAAGTAAGGTTTTCTGTTTGGAAAAGTTTTTTCTACTGTATTCCATCGTAGATAATAGTGTTTTGCATTATTTTGACAATCATCTTCCCATCCATCATTTGGGTATAACATAATGTCGGTGTCTCCGGTGACATTAATGTAGTTTTCTAAACCGTCGAATTCTTTCCACCCTGCAGTTATCCAGTTTTTGAATGCTGCTGAACTATAGAAATTAGTTCCACCCATGGTGTAGTCTCCGGTGTCTAATTCATCTCCAATAAAGTCATCTCTTACGTTTGCTTTTAATAGTTGTGTATATCCTGCATCCCATAGAAAGATTTTTGGTTTTACTCTCCCAACAAAATAGACAAAGACAGAAGCTGCAGTAATTGTGGCATCATTTGGTATGCTTGAAGTATTGAAGCTCATGTAACTCCGGCAGACGTCACGCATTCCATCATTGATGCAGATTTTAGTTAGGCTGCCAGTGTACATTTCATTTGCTGTGTTATTTACTGAAAAGCCGCAGTCGTGTCCATTGACTATTCTTCCGTCCTCATCACCATTTTCGGTGTTGAAATCTTCCTGCACCATATTATAACCTGTTAATTTTTAGTACTAATAGGCATTTTTCGATAGTGGCTACACTGTCCACATTGAAGTAAAGAATATCTCCTGCATTTATTGTAGTTGTCCATCCTGTAAGGGTTGAATCAGTAGATTTAGTTGCTGTGGTGATTGTAGGCGGTGCTGAGGCTGTAATAGAATCAGCATCTGTTGGCGGATAGTTTGCATAGGTATCTTTCCAGATATCTACTACAATAGAGCCGCTTTGGTCTGCTAGCAAGGTAGCTGATAATATTGTGCAGTCGAAATCAACCTGCAGCCATCCTCGGATGCCAGTATCTAATACTGCTCCGCCACCATCCATGAAGAAATTGATAGATAACCCTAAGTTTTTAAACTCGGGATGTTTAGTTACACCTGAAAGATTAGGCAAGTACATATCTTTTGCTATAGGTGTCTTTGGTTCAAACTGCCTTTTGTCTTTAAGCTGCCCTAATAATCTTTTTGTTTTAGAGACCAACTTTTTTCCTTCTAGAAACTAAGCTGCCTTTGGTAGGAACTAGATTTATTTGTCTGCCTTCATGCTTGCCATCAGCATCTAGCCCTGTAACAACTGGCCAATCTTTTTTTAGTTCCTTTTCTCCTACAGTATTATTTGCCATAGAAATATATTATTCTAGAACTATTTAAAACTTACGCTGCTAGTATTGAATAGGCAAATCCTACTCCTTTGTCGGCACAGATTGTTACATTGTCAGCTGCTAGCGGTACTGTTTCTAAGAATGTAAGCCTTGATGCAAATTCGTTGGCATCAGAATATATAATATCACCGACTGCTGTGCCATTATCTGCACCACTACCTGCATCTGTTATACATTGGTCTAATGACCAATGATTGTGTAGGTTTGTGGTATTAGATACTCCATTGTAGTCGTCCTTTACTTGTGCTGCTGTTAAAGCCCCACCTGTTCCTGAGCTGGACCAGATTTTAACATTCGAGATATAGCCTTTAAACTCTAGTGTTAGGGCAGCATCTCCTGCTATGCTATCAGCTGCACCAATGTGTGCTCCATCAATTCCAGCGCAAGCTTTGAACCAAGAGTCTAATGCAGTTGCATCTGTATCTGTCATATCTATTGCATCACCATCAACGTATAGTTTTGGGTGTACCGCATTTTGGGTTATTGCTACGTGATGCCATTTGTGTGGAGTTATTACCTTATTAGTAGAAACTATATTAAATTGTAATGTTGTGTTGTCCATACATTGCACGTGGAGTTTGCCTGCAACTACATCGAAATAGATATTTTGGTTGGGTGTAATGCTCCTGCTACGAAGTGAAGGTCTGTAGTTGCAATTATTTAATTATCCCCGCTTCTTGTAAATCATCAATTAATGCATTGATTAATTTTCTTATAGCTAAATCATCAGCTATTAGTTGGTCTACCCTTGTAGTTATCGCATCAAACTGAACTTCTGAGGCTGCACCCCAACCTCCATTAGTAGCTTCTAAATCTCCTAAACTGCCAGCTGTTGCATTGGAAACTGTTCTGTCAGCTGTAGAATAAGTCTGAGTATAAACGCTCTTACCTTCATCTCTTTGGTTTCTTACCACTTTTCTTTACCTCTTTTGGCTTTTCTTCAACTTAAGCTCTTTAACTTTAGGAGCTAGATGAGCATATTTAGGCAATGTATATTTGTGGGCTATTCTTTCTTCCCAGAATTTAATCTCTTTAGAATCATTCTTTGCTTTAGCAAGTTCTAATCTTTTTTTACAAGTTTTTAAAGACATGGTTACACCTTAATATCAGTAATAACATAAGCAGAATTTGGATCAGTAAGTAGACATACACCTTCTTCCTTTACTCTGATTTTCTTTCCTATTAAAGGTTCATCTATTACAGCAGTAGTTATTGGTGTAAATGATTTCCATGTAGCCGTTCTTTGTGGAACAAAAATAGTTGCATAATCTTCATCAAAGGATGTACTTACGACTACCCTAACTCCTAAGATTTCGTGGACTATACCACTTCTTACTTTCTCACTTGAGAAACCAGGAATAGAACTACCTTTAACATTGATTAACCATTCAATTAAGCTTGAATAATCACCTGGATGCAATAGCATAATAGCACCTTCTGGATCATACCTATAAGTTCTGATGCTTTCTTTAGCTGCTAAAATATCTTTGATTGGATCACCTGTTACAGTGTCATCCCACCCATCAGCTGTTCCTGCTGCACTTGGAACTGAACTGCCAGATGCAGGAGTTCCTATTGTTGTACTATCTGAGATAGTATAATATATTTCTAGATCAACTTGATTAGATACTGCCTTAACTAAATCTCTGACATTTGTAGCTAGAACATCAATATCACTATCTTTGATATCCTCTATTGTGAATAATGGACTTTCAACGAAAAAATATTTAACATAAGAAGTTTGTCTTGTCCAGCTTTGTTCTACAACTACAGGTAATGCACCCTCTGCAGCATTGCTTATTTGCTCTGCTGTTATAGTTGTATTGTCTGGGCTTGTTAAGAAACCTGCTGTCTTTTGATACCATCTAACTTCTCTTGCAGATGTTTTAGAATTGGCAACGAATTTCTTCATTAATAAAGCTTCATCAGCAAAACCTTTGGCTAGCTTATCTATGTTAATTCCTCTTATATCTGCTTGACCGCTAGTATCTGCCATTATGCATACGCCTCGTTATTTACTGCTCCAGCATCTACTTCTACCCTCACAGTTTCATCTGCACCTGATGCTGTGCTTAGAGCTATACCTACAATTTTCGCTCCTACACAAGTAGCATCTGCAGGTTTAACTTTATTTACTGTAGCTGAAAGAGCTACTGCTTGTCCGATTGTAATTGCTGCTGATGATGTTAAATCAAATATACCGCCACGATATACTGCTAAAGAAGTGTTCCCATCTGATGCTATTTTTTCATTCTTAGCAATACCTGCAAAAGCATCTTCATCACCAGAGTGAATAATAGCTGTCATAGGATCAGTTAGCTTCAACAATGCACCTTTTTCAATGCCTGTTGCATTAGCAACAGTAAAAGGAATAGCAACTTCTGTTTCATAAATCAACACTGCTTCGTTTGCCATAGTTTTTCCCTGTGTGTACTCCTATTTAAAGTTTTTGCTTTTCTTCTTCAACTCTCTTCCTAGCATACTCTAGCACTACTTTAGCAATTTCTCCATTTACTTCATTATTTATCAGCGTTCCTTCTTGTGCTTCTACTATTCTTTCCCACTTAGCACCGACGGGAGTATTTACTTTAATGCCTAAATCTTTTTTATCCGATATAGGTTCCTTCGCCATCTTTTAACCTTCCTTCCATTATTCTTTTAGTGTATTCTGCAGGCGTTTCTTCTTTTGGTTTTGGTGGTTCTTGTCCTGCATCACTATGTCCACCTAGTGTCCTTTTGACCTGTAGAGCTTCTTCTCTATCGATTAGCTTTGCTCTCTCCTTATTAGCTTCTTCCATCCTTAACGCAGCAAGATTCGCTTTTTCAATTAAGTCAGAGGATGCAGGAGCATCCTCGGGTTTTGGTTCTTCTTCAGCAGGTTTTTCTGCTGGCTTTTCATCTTCTACCATATCAATCACCTCCAGTGATTTAAAATAATCCAAAGTTTAGCTGTGAACTCATAGCTTCATCTCTTGCTTTTAACCATTGTTTCTGAACATCAGCCCAATATTTCTCGTTTTCTTCTCTTAATCTCTTCCTTCTAGCGTCTTGCTTTGCGAATATACCTGCCCAATATAACTCATCTTCTTCTCTTTGCTGAGCCTTAGCTAGTTTTCTCTGTCTATCGACTTCTTTATAATACTCTTCTTCTTTTTTTCTTCTGTCATTTTCTCTTTCTGATTTTAATGCTTCGAATCTTCTCCATTTATCTTCAAAAGATTCTTCTGGTGGGGCATTTAGTTCTAATTGTGCCAGTTCGTCAAATATTCTCGATGAAATCTTGGCAGCTTCTATATTTTGTGATGCTGCTTTATATACATTTATATATGGGGGCAATTTTGCTACTTCTTCTCCCCCCCTAATCATGTCTTTTTGTATTTGTGACAATTCTGATACAATACCCCATTCTCCTTGTTGCATAGCTGCAAACATAGCAATACCTATTTTATCAACCGACTCAGCTATTTCAAATTTAGCGAAGGGATATGAACCCACTGCTCCAGCAATTAGTCCTGCTGTTCCAACTCCCACTCCTACTTTTGCCACAGTGCTACTTATAAGTTTTTGAGATAGAGAACGAGTCACTGTATTAGTAGCATATGCACCTGCTCCCGAACTTGCACCACTTGTGATTGTTAGGACTGGTTCAGATGCAGCCGAACTTGCTGCGCCTATAAGTCCTACTGCTGCAAGGTATCCTGCTACAGTTGTTCCACCTGCAACAGTTAGGCCTAATGCTCTCCCTAAAGGAGTGTTTGATAATTGTTGTGGAGATACTTGTGCTTGTCCAGTTATATTTGCTAATGCTCCGCTTGGTGTTAAACCTGCTTGAGCTATTCTGTTAGTTATTGGGTCACCTTGCAATATTTGCTGAATTGCTGGGCCGCCTAAAGCACTCATTACACCGCCTATAGCTGTGTCTGCCATACTTCCGCCTGCAGAAATAGTCTGTCCTGCACCCGGGACTACTTGACTCGGAGGTAAAGAAGTTGTTCCACCAGTTGGGCTTCCACCCCCACTATATCCTGCTCCGCCTTGTTGGTAGTAAGGGTCTGGGGTGAATCCATACTGGCTACCTCCAGGTAGATAATCTCCTATATTTGGCCCAGTTGTTCCAGGTGTTCCAGGCGGTAGGAAGTCTCCAATATTGGGATCTCCTGGTTGTGTTCCTCCAGAGCTACCACTATCTCCGCCACCTGTTAGGTTGTTCCACCAATCCGATATTCCTTCCCACCATGGCATTTTATTTTGTCTTTAGTTGGGGTGCTACCCATCCTCCAATTCCTGCTATAGCTGCCACAACTATTGTCATGATTGTCCCGTTTATTCCATTGAATAAAGCACAAATCTCAATTGCTGTTAAGCATATTATTGCCGTTATAAGCACTCTCCAATCTATTTTTTTCTTTGACATTATCTTCTCCCCTGCACTTCAGCAGTTAAATCATTTGGTTCTGCTATTCTTTCTGCTTGAATATTAGGATTATTGACCCCTATTGGCTGCCCTGCTTGAGGTGTAAGTTGTTGAGGAATTTGTTCCTCTTTAGGTTTATCACTTAACATTTCATTTTGTAAGCTAGCTGGGAACGTTAAATTAATTGCTATGTTTAGCTGAGCTAGTATTTGCTCTTCTATGTATAACTGCTCTTCTTCTATTGTTTGCTGGAAAGCTAAATAGGCTATCTTACTGCTAGCTTCTGTTAACGATTTTGAACTTCCAAGTATAATGTCAGGAACTCCAGTAGCTTGGAAGAAATACTGGTTTAGAGCTTCTATCCATGCCAATGGGTTTAGTGTAGCATTCCCAGATACAGAGACTATTTCCGGCTCAACTGTTCCTTTAGGGATATACATATTCTCCCCATCTTTCCTTGCATTATCATATTTTGTTTTGAATGCTGCTATTTCAGTAGCATCGTCTGTATCTAAATGGAATATCCACAACGGAGCTACATTTCTGTGCATGACTTTCTTATAGTCAGCCATAGCTTCATTTCTCATAAGAATTATATTTTCTATTTGTGGGATCATGCTAACCCCATGAATCTCATCAGCTACTCTGTTTCTTGCTAAATGGAATATCTTCTCCGGCTGGAATTTCTTGACACTTTTCTTACCACTAACTTTACTTTCTTGCTCATATCTTTTGATGAGTCCTTTATTATCAGCCACTATGGTTATTGTTGAAGGATCTAAAGGTTTAAGATTTGCTAGGATATCATCTTCTGTTGTTATTATTTCTGCAAAAGCGTCTCCTCCTATATGATAGGTTCTAATCATGTTCTCTAGAATAGTGTTAAAAGTATCTTTGCCCCATCCTTTAATAGTTGATAGGAGTAAAGCTGTTGGTTCATCAAAAGCTGTGTAGCCTTTACCTACTGTCCATGTTGCTTTGGCATCTATAGATGCTGCTAGTTCTGGGATTGATTTGTAATATCCGAAATATGTACTCCAGTTAGTATTTGTCCATCTAGTTTCTCCTGCCTCACTTGCTCCGTCTGTAGTTTCAGGACTAACTGAAAAATTATCCATAGCCGTTGATAAATCGCTGGCTACTGCACTGTCTATTCTCATTTCTCTCATTTTAAGCTTCCCATCCTAAGATTGTTATTATGCTATTTGCAGCTGCACCGTCAAATTCTATTACTGTGCCAGCTGTTGCTAGTACTGGAATTGGGTAATCTATCTTTTCAGTATCACTTGCTATTATGCTACCCCTAAATAATTCTGTTGTGGCTTCTAGTCTAGCCCTCATAGTTAAAGCCCCACCGCCTACGTTTAGGAATATTATCGAGCCTATGAATAGATTCTTACCTGCTGGAACTGTGTAAACAGTTTCCCACCCACCAGCTGTTGAAGTATAAGTTATTCTTTTTGTGTTTTCTGCTTCTTGGGAGAATTGAACACCAGAGATATTTGTTAGATTACCAGAACTTCCAAAAAACCCACTGCTTCCAAATATACTCATTCTAGTTTTAAAATCAACTCCTTATTTATGTTAGGTAGCTTTCCTTCGTCTCTATTATCAAAGGTTGTTGCATAGCCTAACTGTACCATATGGTCGTTTACATCTATTCCGTAAAGCATTATGACACCTAATATTCTTCCATACTTCCCTACTCTCTGTTTAGGGTCTATTATTATATCCACTGGTTCTCCGAGAATCAAGCCTTCTAGCCATTCTTGGCTTTCTTCTGCGCCCTCTTCTCCTAATTCTGGGGCATTTGTGTTTAAGAATCTAACTGGAAATTCAAAATCTCTGAAATCAACTTTTACTGTGATTGTATCTCCATCATGAACTTTAGTTACTATTGCATGGAAATCTTCTTTGATCTGTTTATGAGGTGATTCGAATTCTAACTCTGCCATTTGCGAGTTTGTTAGCTCAGGATATTTCACCCAATCATGTTTCGCCATCTATAAAGGTCTCCACGTTTTTATTTTTAAGTACAGCTAATCCTCTAAGTGCTGCATCTCTTAAAACATTAATCATAGATTCGGCATATATTCTTGATGTATAGCCTGACATATTAAAAGCAATGATATAGATTGCTACTAGGTTGCTGGCAATCTCTGAAAGAATTCCTTTGACATCAGCGTTTAAACCAGCATAGTCATCACTCCAGTTTCTGCGAGTTATGCAGTTAATAGTGCTTTCTACTTGTAAACATAGGGCGTTTATCCTGGCTTCTGTTATATCTGTGTCGTAATTCTCGCCAGCCTTTACCAGAATTTCATCACTTGTTGCAAAGATACCTGTGTGTACCATGTTCTAATCTTAGATTATATATATATTTAAATGTTTGTCTTTTACGCACCAAGCAGCACGGACTAGTCCTTCTGCTATATGGCTATAACTTCCCCATATTTTTAGCTTTCCAGTGTCTTTCTGATGCTCTCCCTGTATGCTCTTTAAACTTAGCTTGATCTCGTCGTCGGTTAGGAGTTGTATCTCTCCGTTTTCCATTAATCTTTTGAGGTTGTTATATAGGTCTTCTTTTATAATCTTCTTTTTGTGTTCTTCCCAGTCTATACTTCTTGAAGCGTTGTTGATTTCAACAACCTTTCTTCTGTTAGCATTATCTTCTCTTAACATATCACAGACAGCTATACCCATCCCACCACTGTCAATATATTCCTTCTTGAAATTGTACTGGCGGTTTAGAGCCATTATCCTTCTAGCTGATTCTGGGATGGGAACTCCTTTGGTTACTATGCTCTCTATATGCTCTAGTTTTCTTTTATCTGTTCTATCAACGATTTCAAAGGTGAATTCATCCCGATCCATACGAGCTACATCACATCCAATGAAGTATTTCCTTCCTTTGATGATAGAAGGCCTTCGCTTTAATGTGCAACACTTTCTTATTAGTGAGTCTGGAAAGAATTGTCTTAGTTCATCAACGAACTCTCCTTTGTACATCTGAGCGTATTGTGCTGTTGTCATCCAGCTCTTCTGGTAATCTAAAAAAGCTTGGTCTTTTCGTGGGCAATCCTCTGAACTGGTATGAAACGCTGTGAAGGAAGGGTCATTAAAGCATCTGTAGTAGTATCCTTCCTTCACAAAGGGGGTGGATAGCAACCAAATGCTACCTCTTGTAATTGCTAGTGCTGGAATGATAGAAGCCCAAACTTCTTCTGGGATAAAAGCTGCTTCATCTGCGATTAGAAGGTCTATTGTGAAACCCATGATACCATAACCAGTGTCTCCTGCTGGTAAGCAGTGGATCACACTGCCGTTCTTTAGCTGGATTTTGCTCTTTGTAGGCCTGTCTTTGCCTTTTTTGATCTGTGTCTTGTTCGTATTTACGATATTCCTTAGAATTTTGGTATATAACAAGAATGCTTGTCGTTCTGTCTTGGATATTACCATTATTAGCTTATTTGGGCTTTCTAAGGCGTATTTAGCTGCTTTTATGCCAATAACAGTTGATTTCCCTACTTGTCGTCCACTTCTAAGGCATATATTGCCTTCTGTGTCTAGAACTTCTTGTTGCCAGGTATCTAGCTTCATTCCCACCAACCTCTTCTTCTATGTTCATATCCGCAAGCAAGACATCTCCATTGTCCTAAAACAAAGAGCAATTTTGTTTGGCAATTTGGGCAAATTTCGTTCATAGGTTCAATTTCAGCTGGAATTTTCCATCTATCATTTTTTGTTTAGTTGTCTTAAGTTCGTGCATTGCCTGTTGAACATCTTCTCTTGCTGTTTTGCGTGAGATCTTGAACTGGCTCATAGTCTCCATTAGCAAACCAGTGTAGTCTAGAGTTAGTCCTTCTTTCTTAATTGCCTTCAGAGCAGCCTTAATTGATGCTATTCTACTGGCTTTTTGTTGCTTTCTTTGTTCTATTATTCCCATTTTACATATATATGGTTGCCCTACTATTTAAAGATTTAGGGGGTACACATATAGAAAGAAGAAAAGAAAGAAAGTAACCAAAGAAAGAAAAGAAGAAAGACCAAGAAGACCTCCAACTAGCAGAACATATATAACGTCACCAGTACTTAAAGATTTATCTTTTATTAGCTCTATTTTGGAAAATAATTTTTTTAATTTGTTCGTGCGAAGTCCTAAAGAAATAAATACAAACGATTAAGACTCACTCAATATGGGTAAACGCTCCCACTGCGCTAGCAGTGGGCTAACTACCCGACCGGAGGGAGGGGATATAATAGAAGGGGTGGGTGGTCGGGACATAATGCGAGAGAGGAGTATGAGGTGAATCGAGCCTAATATCCAGTCCATAAGGGCTGGCTGTATTGCTGCTGCAGGCTCTACATCCACCGACAACACCTACTAATTCATCTGATTTAGGGCTGTCTGAGGTCTGTAACAACCTTTTTCCTGCCTAAAGCCTTCACACCCCCATATTTGCAGGACTAGAGGATTATGAGATAAGAAGTCATGTTTGCTGTATGCAAACATGGAGTTATAACTATTTAAGCCTTTCGGTCTGTGGGTCTTTTCGGTGTGAAGGTGTTAGTGTCTTTTACAGTCATGATATCTTAGTTTCCATCTAAAGATGATGAAATCAAGTAATCCTAGTAGTCCTTTTCTATCCTTGTCTACAATCATCTTACCGCATATCTCACATATAGCTCCGACTACGATTCCTTCTCCCATCTTACGGCTGAACTACCTCATCCTTTAGCACTATATCACTCTTATCAGCTAAATAAGCTCTCCATGTGTCTGGGATATCTGCACCCTGCTCAAAGGTGATTTCCTTCACTCCTAACTGCTCGCATAGCTTCATAAATACTTTTATCTTTGACATGATTATAAAGACAAAAGCAGCAGGGCTAGAAAACTGGGAGGTTATCTATGACCTATGAGGACTTACCCCACTGCTCTTGACAATGTATTTCTGTTAGTTTATTTGGCGATAAACTATTATGCAAAAGCATCTCTAGCTTGTTTTATCAAACTTATAGCTGCTTTCATCATTTTTTTAGCTTCGTCTTTGTCTTCTGGTAGCCATTTGTCCACTAAAGCAATAAATATGTCTTTAGCATAGCTTGTATACATTGTTTGGCTCATTCTTCCACCAACTCCACATCATACTTAGCTGTTGCTGTATGACTTACCTTCAATTTAGTGCCTTCTATCTGTCCAGCTTTCTCTGTAACAGCTCTTATTGCATTCCAAAGCTTCCAAGCACCTATGCTTAAAACCTTCTCCTGTCCTTCCATAAGGCAGTCTATCTCGTAGTAAAAGTCTACACCAGATAAACAGTAGTCATGCTTAGGATCTTTAGCGTCTAAAACATTAATCTGTCTAATTTGTTGTATCTCTATCTCAAAGCTAGTTCCTACTGATTTGTCGATGTACTTACTTGCTAGATCTCCTATTTGGACTACTTCCTCTCGGATATTTTCTACATTTTGTGTTTCTACATTCATTTTATTTCTCCTCTCCGTTAAGAGTATGACTTTTTATTTCTTCTTGGATGTTGTCCCAAACCTTTTTTGCATGATGTCCGCAGAGGATGACTGTATCTAACCCGTATCTAAATTCAAAATGTCCTCTTCCGTCGGTTCTCTTTTTGCAGATATTACATCTGCTTATTTCTTTTTTTGGCATAGTCTTTTTCTCTTCCTTCTTCCAATACTTGATCTTCTTCTTTAGTTGTTAGTTCCATTTTATATATATAATCTAGGGGAAGCATATATATAAACCTTTCGCCCGTACT
>Ga0098068_1000820_pt1 | contig 11753 bp, 2 predicted proteins | sample 26BtaG_FD_75059 | JGI IMG/M metagenome (GOLD analysis project Ga0098068, IMG submission 75059) | Marine viral communities from Cariaco Basin, Caribbean Sea - 26B_WHOI_OMZ_CsCl | ecosystem: Environmental > Aquatic > Marine > Oceanic | place: Caribbean Sea: Cariaco Basin | collected 2014-11-09 | reverse complement strand
TTCTCAAGGATTCTTGGCATTGACGCTCTTTGCAGTTGTACTTCTCGTGAACTACCATCGACATGAACCGGAATAAACGGAATCCAATTTTCCGGAACCGTATTCATAATTTGATAACGGATATTTGCTTTAAATTCTATATCATCTGGAATGACGATACCGTCGCCAATTTCTTTGTTCAATATTTTTTGATAGAATTTATGTAGTTCAAAGGCCGCTTCGCCTCCGTGCTTGCCACTTCCGGTTGGCAATGGGATTTTCTTTTCGATGGCCCAGACCATATTGGCAACCTCATCGCGTATAAAAAGAACTTCTTCCAAAGGTTTTCCTTCGAGAATTTTTTCTACAGTCGGGAGAATCAATAGACTGCTGTCTGCAGGTTCTCGTTGATTGCCTTTGGTATTGAGTGCGTACATATTCCATCGTTTCCAGGCATCGTCCAATCCTTTCCCTGCAGGTTCTACCCAAGTCTTTTCACCAAACACATTAGTAACAGACAGACCTTTTACATTGGCTATACTTCCTGCAGGTAGCGTGAATGGCACCAAAAACCAATCGTTGGCATAAATAAGACCGAATTCTATAAACAGTAGTTTGTTCAAATCGGTGGTGTCTGGATTGATGTCTCCAAAGTTGGTATTGGAATCCTCAAAACGCCACCATCGGGTATGGGGCATGCCGTCAAAAGAAATATTAACTGGAAAAAACGAGTTGGTTTCCCTGTTTTGTGGATCTGGATGCGGCACAACATCAGGTTCAGTTTCCAAGGCTGTTGCTTGCGGATCGATGTCCAGATTATACCAATCTAAATGGCCGTGATAGTACTCATCGGCTACCATCACTTTTTCTCCACCTTCATCAGGTGCAGAAACTGCAAATTGATATTCCATCCTTGACGGCAACCATGCATTGTTATCATCGTCAATAGGTTGAAGAAAAAACTTCTCAAACCACTTTATAAACTTTTCTCCCAATGCATCCAAATCCACATCTCCAAGTTGCGACGTTCCTTCAGAAGCTGAATTTCCCTTTTTGAGATGTGCATAAAACACATAGCCATCCATAGACCTTTCTGCCACGGCAACAACTTGTTGCCAGGCTTCCCTATGTGCCACTATACTGGCAAAATTTTTATCATCGGGATCAGGCAATAAAATTTTATAAAGTAAGATATATTCATCTCGTAACCCCGCAGGGAAATCGGTTTTAATCAACTTTAACCAATGCCGGCCCATCATCAAGCGGATGTCCAAGGACATATCCTGTGCACCCGATTTAAACGGGATCTTTTTCTGTTCAACCTTGGCTTCCAAAGGTACGTCTTCATCATAGGTTTGCACCTGCTTACTATCTGCCTGATATTTGGTCAACCGTGTTGTTGCCATCTGTATTTTTGCAAATGCGGGTGAACCAGCATCATCTCCCCGAAACTCGCCCAACTGCCATTGTTTGGTCAACATCCAAAGAGGATCGCGCACCTCAGCTTTCAAGGCCCGGTCAAAATCGTCGGTACGAGGTCGTGCCTCCAGTCGGTTCCAAAGGGTGATGGAAGGCAATAGTTTTTGCTGAAGGACCTCAGTCATATTATTTATGGCTACATAGTTATTCATCATCAATTGGGTCTAAAAAATTATATACAACATTATTGAAAGCATAATTGAGCGATGCGGTGATAGGATGCACCGTTACCGCCGAAATGGTTGCCGGTAGAAATCGTGCATAAGCGGTCTTGTCTATCTGCTCTGGTTCCAAAGCTCTTTTTTTGGCAAGATCCAAGGTTTCGTTCACAATATCCATTAAATCATTCCATTGCCATTCTCCCGTAAACTTGGGAGTCATGGCCAATAACATCACTTGTGGCGGTTCAGAGTTTGGTCGGTCATAATGAAAGGTTACCCCCACGTCTTCGGTTTTTGAAGGTATGACTTCGGTCCATTCGTCCAATAAAAGTCCACACTGATTTTGAGTTTTATCATAAGGCACCGCATAATGGGCCGTGTAGAGGATCTTGTCATTTAATATCTGATGGTCCTTAGGATAATTCAAGGCAAGCCAATGGTCATTCGTTTCATACGGTAGCTGCACCGGATGAATTTCTAAGGTATCCACTGTAAATGCCTCCTTCAAAGCCACCATGTTTTCCCAATGGTGCATTTTTTCCCGAACCCGAGCCACACCATATCGCCATTCATCCAAAGGAAAATCTACATGTTCAACAGTCTTTAAATGATCCAATAACTGTCCGGTATCATTAAATGAATTTTCCCATTCGTCAGCTTGTTTTTGTGGCAGCTGAAATTCTGGCACCATTTTAAAGTCTTCTCCAAATAATTGTTTCCCGGCTTGCTGAAGAAGTTCCACTTTCTTTTTACTGGCGGTTAAAGCGGTGGCCTGATCTACCAATTCTTGCGATTTTAAAATCCTTTTTGCTAAATCGGCGGTTATTAATTGGGCATAATTTCTCAATTCTTCAGCAAACAGAAGTACTTGATCTTCTTGATCGGAAACACTGAAAAGTTCAACATCAAAATCGGCAATGGGCAGTTCGGCAGAAACTGCAGTGAGCAAATTTGCCAGCTTAGGGTGATTGGCATTTATGATGTCGATAAAAGCATCCGTTTTAGCATCCAACGCCGCCCCTTTGGCATTCAGTTTGTTCCTGAATTCCAACGGGGTTGGCGATTGTGGGGATTCTGGAATGGTGGTCACCAAACGCTCCGCCCGGTATAATAATTCAAATCGCTTATCATCGGCCGTGGCCGGATCCATTGCATCGTACTCTGCCAAAGCGGTTGCAAAATCAACCAGCTTTTGCTCCCATTTGTTGATCACTACCTCTAACTTATCAATAATCGCTTTGTACAGCACGCGCCGTCTATCATAGGCAAATCCAATTCCGCTTTGCGGCAATCCATATAGCGACAGTCGATGGAGAATATCTGTGATTTCATTAATAAACGTATCAATATTTAGTAAAATCTGATTTCTATTGGCCACTGGATCATCCAAAAGTGAAAGTGTTCCAAGATAGGTCCCGATGTCCGTAATAATTGTTTCTAGGTCCTGTTTAGCTATGGAAACTCTAGTGTCATCGAGGAAAAAGGATTCATTTTCGGCCGACTTTGATTCTGTGGGCAATGCCACATCCATAGGTTCCAATGGACGGGATTGTACTATTAAACTTCGAAGGCTATGCATTTGGGCCGCCAATTCAAAAAAGCTAATCTTCACGCCAATCCGCTTTGTATATTCAATTTTAATTTCTGAATCGGGACGGGGAGCGAAAGTATCATGGACATATTTTACAATATGGTCATCCAAAACCGTCATTGCCTGATCATTGTCGGTGTTGACCATATACAAAAGATCAAGCGGCTGCAAGGCCAAATGTTTTTGGGATACCGTCTCTTCTTGTTCCGCAGCCGTAGTATGGTTAAAAAATCTAACCGCTGCAACGACATTATCTTCATTTGGTAGTACCGAATTTAACCAACTATTCAATGCAGGTTCGGCTTTGGAACGCGGGGTAATGGCCATGGAATTGGGTGAAACTGTAGGATCAACCCCAGGCTTCAATTGAAGTCCAAATCGGTGTGTGATATTTACCCCGCTTCGAGGGGTCTGAACCACATCCGGGATGGGTGGAAAATTACCTTTGCTATAAGTATCCATCGTAGCTGCTGCTCTATCGTAATTACCCAAAACAACTTGGTGCACACTTTCAGCCATCGCCACATCGGCAATGGCATCATTTAAGTTCATAATATTCTGGACCTGTTCGTTGATTGCATTTTTTATGGCTTGTGACGGGGCATCCGGGCCTGTGTTTTTAAGTATGTTTTCTTTGTCAAAAGGATAAGTGGACGCACCTGTATCTTTAATATGATTGATAAGCGCCAAACCATCTACCACATTGCTCGCCTCAATGGCTTCGATAGCATCTGTATCATCAGTTTTGGTGTCTTTCATTTTATCTGAGCTAAAAGGAAAGGCTTTTCTCAGTTTGTGAATATGATAATCAACAAGTGTAAGGCTGGCGTTTTGATCGTGCAATTCCCGTTCTAAATAATACCCCAACAATGCCGATAAACTTTGGCCTGCCCTAACACCTTCAATTAGCGATAAGGCTTTTCGAACGCGTTCTGACGAAAGATTAATTTCAAAAGTTTCAGGGTGGTCATCACTCATATAGGCATTTCTCAAAATAGCTGCCGTTACCGCGTGATTGAGGGAAGGTGCAGTAATAAAGCCGCCATTGGTGACATCCGTCTGCAATTGAGGTTCATCGGGTTGATTAAAGTGCTTTTTCAGTTCTGGATCCTCCAGATTGACATCTTCGAATACTTTGTTTTCTGGACGGATATCTTCCAACCAGCCATAAGCACCAAGATAGGTTCCCTGCTGAAAATCGTTGTTGGGATCGTTTTCTTCCCTAAAACGCATGGCCGCCAATTGGTAATTCATCAATCCATTTTTCCAGGCATCGAGGCGATAGGTGCAAAGGTCAATATGTTCTGTAAATGCCCGCTCCAGTCTTGCCGTAGGGGTATCAACAAGATGCTCCAGGGCTGTGAGTTGCTTTTTGAGATAAGCCGTAGCCAGTTCAGTATTCAATACTGTAGGGATATAATCGCCAAGCGTTAGATTTGGGTTTCCTGTAATGACCGTATCGGTTTGATATAAGTATTTCCAGCGACTTTCGGTTTGTTGCGCTCCTTGTTGTATATGCAGATACTTGGGATCTATTTTAGCCGATCGAAATTCAGTTGGAGAAATTGTATGTGCCCTTAAATTTAGGTCTAAGCTAATATTGATATAGCCCATATCAAGAGAGTGCTTCAGCATAAGATACAATAAAGCCGAAGGGATTTTATTATCGAGGAAGCCTTGTTGTTTCCTTAAGCTTTCATGTGACGTATTTGCGGCATCTATAAGCCATTCGATATAATTTTTTGCATCTGTGGTATAGTTTCTTATCGGATCTGTTTCAGATAATTTCCTGTCATCAATAAGGTCTTTACTGAGTTTGTTTTCACTTTTTAAAAATAATTTTTCAAGAATATCTGGGGTCTCATCGCCTTTGTAACCAAATTCCTTGAGCAGATCCATGCCACTTTTTACATAGCCCCCTGCTATAAAAATACCGATCAGCACCGCAAATCCTCCCGATAATTTTAATCGATTGATGAACGCTTCAAAACTTTCTGCATAGCGCTGGTGATATTCAACCGAATTAGGATTAAGTCCAACAATATCCAGTAAAAGTTGGTGGGCATCACCTGATTTTCCCACAAAGGCGACATCATTCATCAAGCCGGACCAATCGTCATCAACTTTGCGTAAATTGAAATATAATTTCCGAAGAAAACCATCTGTTCCTTTATCCCAAGGCACACCTTCTGGGCGAATGATCCTTCTCTCATTTAACCAGGCCAAGTTTGAAAACGTGGTTGTAGGAAGTATGCCATAGGGTTGATTCCCAATTTTAATGGCTGGAATTGGACCTCTCCCGCTCACAAAATGATTGAGATACCAGCGGGTTTTTTCCATGTCGTCATCAGAAAAAACATCCTGCATCATCGTTTCCATCATATATCCTATGGTCGCTGGAAACAAGGCTATATTCATCGCCTTCGCTTCACATTGGTCTGTGAGTGCGGCGTTGTAAGTTTTTTGGAAGGTACTATAGTCAACACCCAGCCATTCTGCCAACCATTGTCCATCTTTCTTCTTGAGCCAATCGCTTTCTATACTGAATTGCTCTTCCTGTTTTAAATGGTCAAAACTGACATCGGCATCATCCAAGAAATTATGTCCGGAGCCTTCTTCCTCGGTATTGTTGGTTGGTGTTCCCTGTGGAAGAATAGAAAATCCCTTTTTACTTTGTTCGTGACTTTTGAACAGTGTTTGCAATAATTCAGAGCCCTTGGTTTTGTCGGCACTTAGTTTTAGTCCTAATGCGACAATACGGTTGAAGCCCCTGCTGGCCAAGGTGTCATTTAAATTGATTTTGAAACCAAGACCTTTGGAGATGGCGTCGTCAAAATCGGTCATCCATTTTAAATCATCATTTACTTTTAGGTTCCCATCTTCCTGCTGAATTTGCTCATCCTCCTCCAAAGACGGGTCTGGCCCCATAATTAGTGGGTGTGGTATTTGATTACCAATCACCTGAAAAGCAATATCGCTGTCATTATTGGTATGGCTTCCGCCTTGATATCCCGTGACCACAAAGCGATCTGGCATCACATAGGTTTTTGGTGCTTGCGACCACGACTGCTGTTTGGTTTCAACATCTTCATCCTTCTTAAACTGTATAAAGATGACCGAAACATTTAGGCCTTCTTCAGCAATACGGGTCGTATCCTCAAAATTGATGGGTTTTTGATTTTCTAAAATATCTTTGGCCTTGTCTTCGCCAACTGCATCCACCAAATCTTGATAAGCCTCTTCCTTTTTATCACTATTGGTATGTGCGCTCCAATATGCCGTCCAAAAGCTCTTAAGGATGGATAACTCGGTGGCAGATGGTATTTCCGTCACGGCGATACTCAAGAAAAAATCTTTCTCATCGACATTATTTGGCTGATCCCCGGTATTGACCGGAAGGTATTGTTCTATGATATACCGAGCACGACCCGAGCCATAAGTTGCTACGAGTGCTCTCCAAGCAGCACGTTCCATAGCTTCCCTGCCTCCAGCTTGCCAGATGCCATGCCAATATTTTTGGGCACTTTTCACCTCAGTTTCTGAAAGGATCGCTTCAAAAGAGTCAATGGCACAATCGTCTGGATAAATACGTAACCATAATTGATTGACTTCCCTTTGATCATTGATCACTTTTTTAAACCGTGTTTCGATACGCACAGGCATCAATAAAAAAGGAGAGTCGTCGCTAAGGCGGTTTATGAATTCTCTCGGGTCTGAAAATGGTTGGTATTGCGCAAAAATGTCATCTACCACTAAACGCTGCTGCTCCCAAGTATTTTGCCATTGTCTGGTTTCATCCTTAGCTATTTTCTCTCTGCGTTCCAACAGCTGCTTTGTCTCGACATCTTCAGGACGATCTGGGTTAAAAACCCGCTCGAACCTTTGCTTTTCCCTTTGGATCTTTTTTAATTTTTCCTTTTTAAGAAATAGCTGCTGTTTGGCCTCATCACGTGTTTTTTGTGTGGCATTTAAACGGTCTCGTATGTCGCTAAAATCAGGCATTTTGATAACTTTATTTGGTTATTTTGGTAGCATTTCAGAGGCATGCACTGCCACCATTACGGGCACTTGGTAAAGGATATAGGCCAGTTCTGCCGCATTCATATCCTTACTCCAAGTAATATTCTTGTCCTCTGGGTTTTGCTCCTCTTTTTCTTCTTCATTAGCTGGGTCAAAATCTCCAATGACAATGGTTTGGGTCTCTTCAGTAATCTCAAGAAAATTGCCCGAAGGCTGTACACGCTCCCAAGAAAGATCATTCCATACGTCAATGGGGTCGTCATCTGCAGGCTCAATATCCAATCCGAAGCGCGGTTCTCCAGGCCGCTCTTTAATCACAAAAAACCAACCTGCCTTATCTTCATCACCTGGATCATCGCCAGTACCTCCTTGCGCTTCTTCGGCTTTCAAATCGAAACCAAAAAAGGTAATGTCAGGATCTACCTTGGCTTCATATAAAGGTGTTTTTACAATATCCTTTGGCGGATTATCCAATTGACCAGGCTGGAGTTCTACCAATACTCTTTCTTTTCTTGAATCTATTTCGCCATCCTTCATTTGCCATGCCGCCTTGTGGGCATAGATAACTGCATTGGGGTATTTTTTCAGTAATTCACCACGAATCACCAAAACAAGTTCTTCTTCTTTATCACCACCTTGCTCCCTGTGATCATGGTCTCCCAATTCAGAAAATTTTGACCATCGGTGCAAGGGTGGAATATCACGCATTTTTTCTTTGAGCTCTTCTTCGGTCAGGCCGTTATCCTCAGGCATAAACCCTGAAACATCCCAAAATTGACGGAAATAACTTCCGCGTTGGTCGGTAAAATATTCACGCCAAAGCAACTCTCTTGCAAACTCATGATTTAGACCTACCATGTAGGCTTCTATAAATTTTTGATTGGTCTCCAAAAGCGAAATACTGTTTTGGGAAATAAAATTGATATTGGGCAGAAACAATTCGGCCGAAATATTCTTTAAAGGTTCGTACATAGGGATGTCAAACTCTGGATAAGCCAATGCCTCAACAAACTGCTCTACCATCTGTGCCCGGATCCGCGGCGGAATGAACACGGCACTATAGATCAGTTTAGGGATGGTCAATTCCGGATTGATGACGGTAAATGTGGTATTGACCAACATCGGTAAGTCCAAAGCAGGTTTAGGCGCCACTTTGGCTATGGTTCTACTGACGTCCAAAAGCATGAACGAATCTCGTAGAGCGGTTTTAAATTTCACTGCTTCTACGCTATCCGATCCTCCAAATGTTGGAGTAAACCCTGAGTCCATCGGTGTTATTTGGAAGTCTGGGCTATTTGGTAAATCATCTACCGCTTCCGGTTTTATATGTTCTTCTTTTAAGGACTCGGCATTATTGAGTTCTTTTTCCCATTTATTGAATTGATAATAGAGATAGGCACATACCAATACCGCCAAACTGCCAATGGACATGATCATTCCGCCAGGTGAAAACAGAAAAAGCAGCAATAGAATCAATAACGCCATAATAAGGAATACCCATTTTAACCAAGGGTATTTATTGATCCATTCCTCAGCAAATGGTGGAATGTTATTTGGTCTGGCATCTTCAGCGACATCTTCTATGGTTGGAAGTTCCGGTGGCGCCGATTTAGGAGGCGCGGGAAAGACCTCGCCTTTATTGATCCTATCTACAATATTAAACGGTTTTATGGTAGCATCAAAAGGAAGTAGCTTCATCAACCTGCTTCCTGGGCGCATCACACGGCGCATGGCGGTAGAAGTGACTACCAATGGCACTTTGCTCTGTTTTATCGTGTGATGTACGGTAATCCCTTTTGCAATCACTCTATTTTGAACCGGTCGGGTCATAAAGAATGCCTTTTCCGGATTGGCGGTTACCATAGGTCGCAAATGCTTATCATACCAAATCCAAGAGGTTTCTTTGGCTAGTTGTGCCAACCTGATTTTTCTATTCGCTTCAAGAACATCACCCAACTGTTTCCAGGCTGCGGTCATATAGTTCTCTTGGTTCTGCTGAATGACATAAGTACCAAAACCAGCTGCTACACGATATCTTGGATCTAAGTTGAGTTCGTGGACCCAATTTTCGTTGGTAGCTATGTCACTGCCATCCCGTTCTTTTAACAGGCGCTGAACCAAGGCGTGCCAACGCCCATAAAGCGGTGCTGTGATCAATGGATCCTTATCATCGTCGTTAGTGTCCGGATCCAATCCCAAATCGGCATCTTTGTTCGCCTCTACAGCGGATTTAGCATCATAATCGTCGGGTAGGTTGATAAAACTTGCGAGATCCTCTTGGAATTTATGCGGATAGGGCTGATCCCACTCTTCATATTTGGTAACCTCGGCTTTATCAGCATCACCTAAGGTATCAAAAGGAATTTTTAAGGCACCTCCCAATTTTAGAACACCTTCCAGTTCCGGATTGTCTATCCCACTGACATTTACGCCCGGTTTCTGAACATCCATAGGACGTCTTCCCACGCGGCTATCCACAGGTTTAGGCTCCAAAAGCCTCACCAGATATTCAAAATCGCCTACAGATCCCGTTCTAAAATACCATCTGTGATAATACGGAAATAAGGTGGCATCAACCTTTCCTCCATAGTCTTCCCAAGCGATAGCTTCGACATTGGGGGTTTGTTGCGGATCCAAACCAAGTCCTGCCAAACGGCCACTTTCAAATGAAGGTACCAAAAAAGCATGGTATGCAGTATTGGGTTCCAGCTTTCGGGGGCAGACGATTCTGGAATATGCCAAATCCGGATTTTTGTTTAGTAATTTTTTTAATTCTGAGATGACACCATCTATTTCAGCTTTTGAATCGGCTACAATATGGTCTTCACCATCAATTAAAGATTCATTGGCGTGCACATGAGCCCATGCCCAAAGTTGGTTTGAGGGAGGAAACGTTGCGGCAACATCAGAAGCTTCAATAAAATTCAAAGGGCGGTTCATCATATTCTTGCCATCCTTAAATTCATCTTCTTTGAGCACCACAAGGGCCATCCATGGGGTTAGCCTATCATGCTCCTGAACTACGGACGGACTATACCGCCAAGGAAAATCCTCATCATAAAACTCGACATAGGGCATATAATTAGATTCAAAATTGGTGATCCAATTTCGCGGTTCATTTCTAACAATCGCTTTTTTATCGATCCCAATAATATCTCCTGGACCGTATAATTCGACATTACGGACAATCTCATGCTCAAGATCTGCACCTTGCAAGGCTTTCCCGGTAAGTTTCAGTTTTACTTGTACCGTTGCGCGCGATGCCGTTACATTGGCCGGGTCTATCTTGTTGGAGACACCTTGCCGAAGCCAGGGTAAAAACGTATATGTTGCTATAGAATCGCTCATGCCGCTGTATTTATTTCGTGATTGGGAATAACATGCAATGCACCTTGCAATGCCGGATTGGCGGATATTTGATTGTTTGCAAATTCCATGGCCTGTGCTTGGCTTTTGAAAGTTTTATTTCCAAACTGGGAATTGTCGACCATACTTGCCACTGAAAAACCAGGTTCTTGAACTTTGATCTTGATATCAAAAGGTTGGACTTTCTTGAGGTTCGCATTTGATATTTCAGCTCTTGCCACAGCATTTCCTCTGAGGAAAATGTTGAATATTGAAGTAATGAAATTAAAAAACATGTTGAATCCTCTTTTGTAATTGGTATCTATAGTGATAAGTTCGTAGCGTATATGGCGTTTCACAGACTTCCCGGTGGCCAATTGCTCTCCTTCCACCGAAAGTTCCATTCCGCCTTCTATAGGTTGGTAGGAAGGACTTGATAATTTTTCGCCATCTTTTAGATCTTTATATTGAGCTATGGCAAATTTCTCATCAATGTCTTTGATCTTGGCAAGTTCATTATCTGCTGTTGTCAACGTAAAATGATTGGCATCGTCTGGTTTTTGAGTGCCCACTTTATCCAATGTAAGTTCTAAAGGGACGGCTCTTTGCGTCACTTCTAAAGAACCTACCGGATGTAAGACCAGTTCTGCCACATCATCGATTTCCCTTAAAGTGACAAAGAGAGTGTTGTTTGCAGGAACCAATGCTTTCCAGTTTTCTTGTTTCTCATATTCAGCAACCAATATTGGCATTACTGAAATTGGAGGCAATTCGGTATCTTTTTCTTCGCCCCAAGTAAAGTCGAAATCGACATCAATATCAAAGAATAACAATGAAATGGAGCCAGTACCGTTAGCATGCCATGGCGATGGCCCTTCCAAGGACATTTTTACTTTTACACTGAACAGACCAATTCCAAAAACTTTCACCGACAGGGATGCCGAAAGTGAAATGATCATATAGAATGGTGAGAATTGGAACAGGGCATCAAAACCAATATGGCCTTCAACATTCAATGCACTAAAACCAAAATACAGTTCTGCGCGTGCACCAAACTGCGCCGTGTTTGAAGTCACTGCAAAGTAGGCCATTACCCGTATTCTTCCCCAAGATTCGTTCAGGATATTTAGAGAGATGCGTACGGGATTTGGGAATGGCAAAGGTGGCGGATTGAAAGC
>Ga0098068_1000817_pt1 | contig 11815 bp, 8 predicted proteins | sample 26BtaG_FD_75059 | JGI IMG/M metagenome (GOLD analysis project Ga0098068, IMG submission 75059) | Marine viral communities from Cariaco Basin, Caribbean Sea - 26B_WHOI_OMZ_CsCl | ecosystem: Environmental > Aquatic > Marine > Oceanic | place: Caribbean Sea: Cariaco Basin | collected 2014-11-09 | reverse complement strand
CGAAGAGCCAAAAAATGCTTGTATACCTAACACCTGATACTGCTTTTGCGCTGATTTTTTCACATGGTAGCGGCCGCTACGTCGATAAATAATACCGCTAATTTCGGCAAGCACTCGGGTGTAGTGCAAAGCATTAAACTTGTCTTCGTTGCTGCCCGCAAACTCGCTGATACTAATGTTACGTTCGAATTGAGCAACGGCAAATTCGGGCAATAACTCACTGGCCTGTTTGACTAATTTAGTCGGTAAGTTGCCTTTAGTTGTGGCTTTGAAGGAGCCTTCTTGCGCCATGGCATCATCAAGAATGAGCGCTAGATAACGCATCACAGGGCTGGCAGAAAGAGAGTCGGGAGTGCTGATTGTCACCCACTGTAATTGATCAAAAGGCGCATAAAGCCAATTGGCCATTTGCGTTGGCGTCACGCCACAAAAATCGGGATGAGGCTGATTATTGCGATCTTGCACTTTGTGTTGCAATGCGGCATTGAGTTCATCAAGGCTCAAATTTGGGTTCATTGCCAGCATGGTTTCAACATCATCGAAAACTTGGGCATGTTGCTTGGAAACGCTGCTCATACAACAACGTTTAAATTTTTTACCACTGCCACAATGGCAAGGATCGTTTCGGCCGAGCTTCATTGTTGTCCCTTCTTATTGTTGTAGAAAAAGCGCTGCATTTTCCTGTTTGCGCTGATCCAATGTCTTAGCAATCGCAGACACTGTTGTTTTACTGATACCTTGCTGCCGTGCAAGATGAGTAAATTGGCTGATAGCTTCTGCGACTTCTTCAATGACTTGCCTTGCATCATGCCAACTCCCATAGCCAGCGCTGGTCGCTAGTTTTTGCATCACCTTAAGCGGTGGCGCTTTACCATAACCTCCGAACGCAGTGGCGTGTTCGTTGAATGGATGTGGGCTGTAGGTAACATCGTAAAAAGGTGCAGGATTCCATTGACCGTCATCCGCTTGCAAAAACGCCCAGTTTTTACTGTGGTCGTCTTGATTAGACGACAGCAGATTAAAAATGGCGCGGCGAAATTGCAGCTGTCCAGCCGCTGGCGATTTACACAACTGACGGCTGGCTTTAATTAAATCAATGTAATCTAAACTTGGCGTTCGAAAGTCTGCATCCAGCAGCCCGCAAGCGCTGTGCATATGCAATCGACCTGCACTGCGCTTTCTGCCTAAGTCGGCCTGTTCAGTGACATAATCAAAACGCTTAAGCGCCAACCAAGCAGACGCACCGCTTGTAGGTGGTGCTTCAATGAGTTGCCATTGCGGCGGTTGACACTTAGCAAGTTCTGCCATTTGTAAATAAACCGCCTCACACAAACCTTCTTCATGGCCAAGTGCGAGATTTTTAGAGGTAAACTTCACCAGCCAAGCCTCATCTCCAGGCTGAGCGAAGGTTCGACAATGCTGAGTTTCCCCAGCAGGCATATAAATTTGTGCCTTAGGTCTTGCCCCACCCGAACTACCTCCGGCGACTAATGCGGCCAATACCTGTTGTGTATGCCCATCTAACTCAGCGTGATTATCATCCATATAATCTGACATCGAAGAATCGAACAACGTTTGTGCTTCTAAGCCTAACGTCGCTAAATCAATATCCGCGTGCGTGGTGGCTGAAAACTCAGACACCGGAGAAAAAGACAATGCTCCCATGCCTTTATCACCGACAAAGGCAAGTCTATCCATCGCCGTTAATTGATTAGGCAGGATGCCCTTTTGCCGGAAAATACGATCTTGTAACAGCATGCCCCAGCCATCGGGCAAACAATCTCCAAATACGCCATGTACACCTTGGTGTGGCTGCTTAGGTGCGACTTGAACTTGCGCGTTCGCATGCAAGGTAAAAGGAGATAAATTGCCAAACTGCTGCAAGTAACTGTCTGCATACTGAAAAAAAACGCCTTGCCGATTCTGCGCCAAGACTCCAACTGATATCTGCTCACCTGAGCTTAACGTACGAGTTACGGCGAGTTTTTGAATGGGTTTAAAACTCATCTTTTAGCACCTCATCAATACTCGTGGGTATAGCAGCGCGTTCTTTGCTAGGTTGTGTGAGCTGATAGAGCCTCTCTAGCGAATCAAGGGTCTGCCATAGCAACAGTAATTGGCGAAATGATATTTGCCCGGTCAGCTCAAATTTTTTAATGGTGGCCGCAGGTACACAGCTTCGCTCAGCAAGCGCTGCTCGTGACAGCTTTGCCTGCTTTCGTAACTCACGTAAATAAGTCGCATAGGCTTGGCTTACATCGGCATCATCAAGTAAGGTAAATTTCATCAGCAAAGACCAAATGGACACAGTTATATCTATTATAGCGAAATAAAACATAAAGCGGATATTATTGTATCCAATATTAGATGCGGTGTTGAAAAAATTACTCGATAAAGCCCTTCTAAACTGCTATGTTTTAGCTCTAACAGCAGCATAAAAACGGCACTGTTTTTCCATTGCTAACCACTAAGATTTAGTAAAAGCCATAGGCAAGTGGTGGGCAGTTTGGTGGGCAAACAGGTATTTTTGAACGGTTTCTTTTCGGTAAATCATTGAGTTTGTTAGAGTCTAGGCCGCTGCTCAATGAGCAAATTCAGAATATAGAGTGATGGTGTAGTGTTTATCTCATGTTTGATGGAAGTATCAGCTATGGGAGGAGAGTATCTATCGGATGGTTAACAGGAAAATATAGGTCTATAATCCGTTTTGCCGGAACGTTGTCCTGCCTAGGATTCGCTCGTGAATCAAGCAGAACTGAACAAAGAAGAGCTGTGCCGTTTTATTTGCCAGGAGTTACCTGGTCACCGCTTACAACAAATGCTCGAAAGCATAGAGGCGGCTTTTCAGAAGAGCGATAGCCATCTCAAAGAGACGTATAAGCATGTGCCACTGGCAGGGCCAGGACCTCAGTCTCATCATTTTACGGTTCAGGAAGCTCTGTTGAGCCTGCCAAAAGGTGAAAAATTCGAAGCGAGTAACCAAGCGACTAAGCCTGCGGGCGGTTATTACGCACTTATTCGTGCCGGTACCATGCAAATCACTACTAGTGTTATTACGGTGGGTAGGACACCTCCTATTCGAGATGCTAAGTTCCGGCGCGATCTTAGCAGGGAAAACGAAAGGCTGGAGAAACAACATCCTGATCTTTTTAAGGCATCCGCCTCACCTTTAGGGCCTAGCCAAGAAGCTCTTCATGCTTTATTGCTGCCACACACAACAAAGTGGTCAGAAAGTGATCACAGTAGCCCAATCTGTGTGACTCTAGCTGTGCCCTACAGTGATCCTAGTGCAGGGTTTCATTTGTATATGGAAGTAGGCCAGTTGTGGCAGTACTACAATGAAGTAGGTGATGAGATAGTGGATATTGCCTATCCGACCCTGCGTGATAGGATGCGTCGCGCAGAGAACCGGGATCAAAACGAAGGTGGAAACGAGTGATATGAGAACAGGGGTTGATGGCTTTCAAGGCCAGCGGTTGAGCCAACTGCGCATGGCTCAAAATTTGACCCTCGCGGAACTGGGAGAGCAGGTAGGTCGTTCTTCCAGTACGATCTCGGCCTGGGAAAAAGGCACCCAGCTACCTGAGGCCGAGTCATTTGCTCGTCTTTGCCATGTGTTTCAAGTCTCTCGCATGTGGTTTTTGAAGCCTGTTCCTCCTGTTATTCAGGAAAGCCAGCGACCTTACTTTTTCCGTTCACAAGCCTCTGTTCACAAGCAGGCACGTGAAAAGTCACAACTCTATTTAGCGTGGCTGCAAGAGATGTCTGACTTCTTCCAGGATGCAATGGAGTGGCCAGACGTTAACGTGCCGATGCTGGAGGCAGACGACTGCCGATTGATCAGCGATGAAGAAATAGAAGACATTGCCAAAGAGTGCCGTGAGGCTTGGAAGTTAGGTTCTGCCCCAATCCCAAATGTGATTCAAGTAATGGAAAATGCGGGGATTATTTGTACTCGCGCCACCCTGGGGCACGTCAAAATGGACGGTGTTTCCCATGTCTCTGTTTTGGATGGCCGACCCTACGTATTGATCGCGGAAGACAAAGCGAATGCGATCCGTAACCGCTTTGATGCAGCGCATGAGTTAGGGCACGTCGTACTGCACTCCAAAATACCGACTGCACAATACGCTAAAAAAGAGTTATATGACCTGTTAGAGGGGCAGGCGCACCGCTTTGCCAGCGCTTTCTTAATGCCGCCCGAGAGCTTTGCGCAAGAGGTCGTATGGCCAACGCTTGATAATCTGCTTTCGCTTAAGTCGCGCTGGAAAGTCTCGGTCGCGTCGATGATTGTGCGCTGCCGTGATTTATCACTGCTGACGGAACAGTTAGAGCTAAGGCTGTGGAAAGGGCGCTCGGCGCGTAAATGGACGAAGGGCGAACCAGGTGATGATGCTCTGGCTTTCGAGCAACCCAAGCTAATGATGCGAGGCGCTCACCTTCTGGTAGATAACGGCATCTTTGAGCGAACTGAACTGGTTCACCAGATTGGCCTGCCGCCCGAGACGATTGAGATGCTGTGTAACTTACGCCCAGGTTACCTAAGCGATCAGCCTGACGCTCCAGACAACGTAGTGCCTCTTAAGCTTAAGCGTGATACGGCAAGGTCTGGCCGGGCGAGACGAGCGGATGTGTTGCCATTCCCGCAGTAAGATGATCGTAGCTACTCGAAGAGGCGGCATTGCAGGTGTCCAATAGAGTTTTGCCCTGAGCGTTTATGCCGTTTCTTGGGCAAGTAGCTCCTTAGCATCGGAAAAGTACTTCTTACCTGCCCATATATCGGTACTGCCTACTACGTATACACGCTTTTTGGCGCGTGTAACGGCTACATTCAGCAAATTGGGCTTGCTGGATGCCCACTCTGCGGCGCCAGGGGCTTCCTCGGAGAGCCCCAGTACCATGATGACGTTGTCTTCCTCCTTGCCCTGGAAGGTATGCACCGTACCCACGCGCTCTTTCAACCACTCCCTAAGCGCGCCATGACCGCCGAAAGCATCGGCATCAAGATGTTTGGATAAGTGGTCTTGAAGGCCTCGGGCAACTGCTTTAAATGGGGAGATGATGTAGACGCTGGGCAGTTCATGTTTGTCTTTAATATGCCGGTTCAACATGCGCGCGACCCGCTCTGCCTGGGTGGGTACAAAGTGCTTTCCTTGAACGTCGCCCTCAACATCAAACCAGCGACTGTCGCCTGGGCCGGGCGATAGACTGTCATTGCCGTGAAGCATTTTGTCGTTGTAGGCGATGCGGTTGGCAATGCTAAACATTGGCTCATCGCAGCGCCGGTGCACGCGCAGCGGGCTGCCTACCCAGAACGCTTCAGAGATCTCGTTAGTGCCGTAAGGGTTGGCACGATCTGCCACGACTTGAACTGACGACACCGTGGGCGACCACTGGTACCAGTCACGGTCAAATTCGCCCTTTGCCATCGCCTCGACCAGGCCTGCTGGTACGGTAAACACCGGCTCGATCTGGAGTGGGTCGCCTACGACCACTGCGCGCTTGGCTCGCCATAGTGCCCCAACCGCTTGTTGCGGCGTTGCTTGCCCCGCTTCATCGATAAACAGCCAGCCTATCTCACCTTCATTGAGGGCTTTAAATTGATTGGCCACCGAAGCAAACGTCGACGACACCACAGGTACGATCATGAAAAGCATTTGCCACACGGCTTTGGCTGCCTCGCGGTCCTTAACGCCGCCGTTGAGTACCGGCATTAGCGATTTCAACGTTGGCCAAAGCTTGTTGCCACCATCATAGGCGGCCACAAGCCACGCTTCGTGTAGCTCGAATGCTCGTGCCGTTAGCTGCGAACGGGCTTGGTTCAATACATGGCCGTGACCAAACGAGGTGCGTTGCACGTCCGGGGCTTCCAAGTCCGGCGTGTCATCCGCTAACCGCACGTCGCGGTACTGCTCTTTCAGCGGGGCGCACTCGCGATGTTCTGTCTCCAGGCGGCGTTCCAATGAATCCAGACGCTGCTGGCTTACGGTAAACTGCTGTTCAGCTCGCTGTACACGTTGCTTGATCTGCTTGATGAGTTCTCGATTCGCGCAATAGCCGTTTAGCGGCCATAAAGGCACCCGCTTGGCCTGCCGGTTGCTCAACCAAAGCGATAGTCGGGCGGCGATGCCTTTATGGAAGTGAGTTTGGCGTTGGGCTGCCTCGGTTTCTGCTTCTAGCCGGTGTAAAGCCTGCAAGCGTTTAAGGTCGGCTTGAATGGCCTGAACGCCTTTCGACGCCTCTTGGAAAGCGCGCTGCGCTGCACGGAAATCCTGTTTGGTATCTCGCCCTTCAGCACGTGCCTTAAGCATAGGCACTAACGTTGAATAGTTCGCCGCTTCGCCTTCCGCTACGCATTGATCAATCTTCTTGAAAAAGACTCGCTCGCCAAATGCACTGCGATTGCGCTTCTTGCCCAGTGATGTGGCGATCAGTCCCCAGCAATCTTTCTCCGGCGGAAGTGTTTTAACATGCAACTCAGTCCCCGCTTTTTGCGTGTGAGGGGCTGCAAGCTTTTGTCCCACCGGCTTCAAAAAGGCTAAGTCCCGATAGGCCTCGCCCAACGCCTTGGTTTGCGGCAATTCTCGCGTGACGTTCTCCACCGCCGCGTTGTTGCTGGAAGCCACCACCATTTCGAAGCCGGTCAACTCGGGGATCAGCGTTTTAATCAGGGTGTCGCCATCAATGTTGGCATGTAGATTCTCGCCGAACGCCGCCTCTGGTGACGAAAGAGAGGCCAGTACCTCGGCACGCTTGACCATGTTACGGGCAACTAGGTCGCGCAGCATGGTAGTCTTGCCGGTTCCAGGGGGGCCGTTAACGGAGTAAAGCCCGGTCTTTGCCAGTGTGTCATCGATAGTGTTGATGGCGAACTGTTGCATCAGACTCATCGAATGCTCGTCTTTATCCGGCCAACGGCCATCAGGCATGCGCTCGGGAGCCAATGTGCTCATTAGCAGCTCACGTCCTTCTGGCCGCAGAAGGTCTGGATGGCGCTGGCTCTCCCCCGTCAGATAGCACGCCAGGGGCGAACCGGGGGCGAGCCCTTGAGTCTTCATATGTTTCATGACCGCTTCCAGGTCACGAATAAAGAAACTGTTGAGAATGGCGATCTCGTTGATTGACACCGTTGCGTCGTCAGACTCGGCTGACGCTTCTGCATCAGTGGCAGCGTCGTGAATTGGCGTTTCCAGCCGATGGGTAAGATCGCCCAGCGCAGACCACTCTAACACCGCGTTCTGGGGTGGCGCTGCGGTGACGTTCTTGGTGGATGGAAACAGCTGCACGACCAGCGCTGGCGACTCGCTTTCCGGCGCAAAGGCAGTCCAGCGTTGCACCGCCTTGAGGAGTTCGATCAGCTCGAACGTCGTGAGCTTAGGCGGTAGACCATGCTCGCGCTTGAGGTTATCGGCCACGGTGAGAATCGTGGTGAGCCGCTCGCGAAACAGCTCCGTGGCCGTCTCGAACGCATCCAGCGTGGCATCGTCCAGGGTGCCTTGCTGCAAGGCGCCTAGCATCCAGGGGGCGGTCGATATCTCAAAACTTTCTTGATCGATGCAGCCATCTTCCTTCACCTCTACGCTCATCGAGCAGGTCAGCCCCTCATCGCGGCTGCGCTCCACCCAGGCTTCAGTTTTCTCCGGGTACGCTTCACGGGCAACGCGGAAAATTTCGCTGCGCGCAAACACGCCCAGGTAGAGTTTGAAGCGATACGCTTTCCCGGGCGAGTAATGTTTACCGGCGCGCCTGACCTGTTGAGCATCCAGCCACGGGAGGCAGTCCGGCGTTTCCAGCAGCTCGTCGCTGCGATAGTGAATTGAGCCTTTGCCGTGATCGATATCCTTAAGCTCGGCGGATTCGAAAAACTCGACCTTGTGCCAGAACGACAGTATGCGCTCGGCCTGTGTGGCTGAAGCCGTGGGGTGGGACGTCATGTCGTGGCCTTCTTCCTTGTCCGTTTGGCGGGCGCTTTCGCCGCCCGCTCTGCCTTGATCCTCTCCAGTAGTGCCTCGGCGCTATTCTCGCCGCTGGTCAGCTCGGGGTTATCCTTGCGCCACTGCTCGGTCAGCTCGCCGCGAAAGGCTTTGGCGAGGATGGATTGAGTGAGGGTGTTTACTCGCGCCAGGGCCTGATTGACCTGCTGTTCGATACGGTCGGCGTGAGCGAAGAGTTGGTCGACACGGCGGACGATTTCGGTTTGTTCTTCTAAGGGAGGGGTAAGTAATCGAAATTGTTTACAAGCTGGCATATAAATTGTTTTCACCGTACTTCCTTGGCCGGAAATAGTAAGGTGGTTTTTTGCAGCCATGAAAGAATACATTAAATAAATATTATTAATTCTTTCTCCGCAAATCCAGTTAACGAAATGCTGTGTGGTAGCCATTTCTCGCCCCATCACTGTTGTATATCCCACTGAGATATCTCGTGAGAAACAAACGGTTCCGGCTGGCAAAAGACGAGCGCTTGAGTTCTTTATACCCTCCATGTTGGGCATAAATTTTGTTTTGGTTATTACTTTTCCATGCGCTTTACGGATGTCCTGCAAGCTTATCCAAGGAACATCGCCATTTTTCCAGTATTCAGGCTTTGATTTACGCGGCGTATGTCCAGACTCCAATATTGCTAAATCGGTTAGTTTTTCCCAGCGCCAACTATCTGGAGCTTCTTCTTTTTCAGGGCCAATCGTTAAAGGTGGTTTACCGAATGAGCATGAAGGAGTCCCCCGCCACTCCTCCGTCAACCGCCCACTCACCGCCGCCGCGAGCACGGATTGACGAAAGCGTTTGAGGATCGCGGGAATGCGCTCAAGGCGGGCTTTGGTGTTGTCTACCTGGGCCAGCAGGGTATCGAGTTTGTCGGCGATGACTTTTTGTTCGGCGAGGGGGGGAATCGGAACTGTAAGCTCACGCAGCTTTTTTAAGTAAATTCCTTTTTGAGCCGTTCCTTTTGCATTATCAAGAATTTGCTGTTGGAAGTCATAACTCTCTAATGAGTAACGAAATGCCTTGGTGTTCAGACCGGGAGCCGCTAATACGGCAACGCTCCTTTGAAGCGTAAATTTGCCGCAATTTTCTGGTACGACAGCTGTCCTGCCCAAGGCACCAACGATTGTCAGCAGTACATCATGCGCAGAAACACTTGTTCGTCTATCCTCGCTTTCAAACAATTCAGCAGGGATCAATCTATGACTCTGACGAAAATCAATTATCCCGTTCTGTATGTTTTTGGCACTTAGCATTGGTTGGCCGACATCAGTTCCTTTGGGTGGGTTGTGGGAGCCGTCCGTCAGCTTTGAACAAACTAGACCAAGGGTTGAACAAGCCCAGCCGGATGGGAGGTTATGCTCTGGCATTAAGCTTGCTCCCCTTTCAATTCGCCGCAGGACGCTAGGTACCCATCAGCCTCCTCCTCAGCCCCCAACTCCCGCATCAACGCATCCAGCTCTCCCAGCGCCTGCACCAGCTCCCCCATCGCCTCACCCGCCAACACACTCGGTTCCGGCAAGTTAGCCGCATCCACACTGTCACTATCCTTCAGCCAGGAAATATCCAGCGAGTCGCCCTTGTGCTCGGCAATCCACTGGCGGCTGAAGCAGCGCCAGCGGCTGTGTGCCAGGCGTGGGTCCACGCCTTCGTTTTCGTCGTTGTGCTCGGGCAGTTCGATGTCTTCGGAATGAAAGCTGTATTCGCCCTCTTTGCGCTCGCTGTCGCCGTTGGGGCTGTCACCATACACGTCTTCAAACGGTTTCAGGTGCTGGTCACCAAAGGGGGTGCGTTTTCCGAAGCTGGGCATGTTGGTGCGCAGGTCGTAGACCCAGACGTGTTCGGTGCAGTTCTCTTCCTGGTACTTGTCCGTGGCGCTGCCCTTGGTGAAGAACAGCACGTTGGTTTTCACGCCCTGGGCGTAGAAGATGCCGGTGGGCAGGCGGAGAATGGTGTGCAGGTGGCATTTGTCCATCAGGTCGCGGCGCACGTCGGTGCCCACGCCCGCTTCGAACAAAACGTTATCCGGCAGTACTACGGCGGCGCGGCCACCGGGTTTTAGGTTGCGGTAGATGTGCTGAAGAAAGGCGAGCTGCTTGTTGTTGGTCTTGAACGTCAGGTCGTCGCGGGTGATGCTGGCGTCGCCGCCTTTGCTGGTGCCGAAGGGCGGGTTGGCCAGTATCACATCGGCTTTGGCGAGACTTGCGCCCGCTTGGCCCAGGGCGTTGCCGAGATGCACCACACCTTCGTCGTCGCCTTCCATGCCGTGTAACAGACAGTTCATCAGCGCCAGGCGGCGGGTGCCGGGCACCAGCTCGATACCCACAAAGGCTTTGTTCTGCTGGAATAGCTGCTGCTGGGCGTCCAGGTCGGCGAGGTCGTCGGTGTGCGCTTTGATGTACTGGTCGGCGGCGGTTAAAAAGCCTGCCGTACCCGCTGCTGGGTCTTGAATGAACTCGCCGGGCTGGGGCTTGAGGCAGCGCACCATGCTGTTGATCAGCGCGCGGGGCGTAAAGTATTGGCCCGCGCCGGATTTGGTTTCGTTGGCGTTCTTTTCCAACAGGCCTTCGTATAAATCGCCCAGGCCATCTTGCTGCGCGCTGAACCAGTCGATCTGATCCAGGGTTTTGATCATCTGCTCTAAATGGCGCGGCTCCCGCAGGCGGGTTTGCGCATCGGCGTACACAGCGCTAATCAGCGGGTCGGTATGAATCAGGCGGCCGGAGCCGTCGCGGCCGCTGGAGAGGCTGAGCAGAATGCGCTTGTAGTCGTCCAGCAGGTTGATGCCGGATTTATTGTTCAGATCCGTCCAGCGGCAGCCTTCCGGCAGCGGGTGCTTTTTCAGAATGCCCGCTTCGGTGTTCTCATGCACCATCTTGATAAACAGCAGCAACACCAGCTCGGTGACGTAGTCGGAGTAGTTGATGCCGTCATCGCGCAGTACGTCACACAGATTCCAGAGTTTTTGAACGATGTCGTTATTGGTCATGGTTGAACCTTTTGGCCCACTCTAGTGCATGAGTAGGAGATATTAATTGAGTTGCCCGGTTAGGGCGTTGCAGACGGTATTGACCGAAATATTGTCTGATGCCTGAAGCACGGCTCTGGTAAATAGCACCGCGTAGGCTGCTGGCTGGGTGTGATGGCCAGCCAATCGAGGGTGTAAGCGGCTTTTTAGCTGCTGAGCGGTTTCATGGCCGATGACTCGCTCACCCAATACTTCTAACAGGGCTCCTTCAAGGCAGGTGGGCGACCAGAGGATAATGTGGTAGCCGTATTTTAAGGCTTTGTCGTAATCCTGCTGGGTAGGCGGCACATCGGCATCCAGCACAAGAAAGCGTTGGTCGAATGCCAGGTGTCCATATTTTCGGGCGGCATTGGTAATGATATTACCGGGTGAGTCCCCTGACTGCTTCTCTATCGTTGGCTTAACGTCTGAATAGTCAGATCGAAACAGCTGATGCATATGCTTGATAAAGGCTTGATCGTCTGGGCCTTCGCCTACAATCAACAGAGCTGTTTTACTTGCCTGACGATGGCGCCGTTGGTGAGTATGTTTTCTTGCCATAATCAGTTACAGCTCCGGGGTGGCGCCAAGGGCCCCGGCCATATATTTTGCATACAGATTATCGTCGGCACGCAACCCTGTCATATCGTCTAATCGCCAAGCTTCGCTGTTTTGGTTGCGCTTTTCTACCAAGTAGACCTGGTGCTTTTGCAGCAGATTCAATACTTCCGGCGTATGACAGGTAAAGATCAACTGCGCTTGATGTGGGTTAGTGTGGTCAAATTCAAACCACTCCAGCAGATGCGGTACCAAGTGCGGATGTAGG
>Ga0098068_1000800_pt1 | contig 11949 bp, 14 predicted proteins | sample 26BtaG_FD_75059 | JGI IMG/M metagenome (GOLD analysis project Ga0098068, IMG submission 75059) | Marine viral communities from Cariaco Basin, Caribbean Sea - 26B_WHOI_OMZ_CsCl | ecosystem: Environmental > Aquatic > Marine > Oceanic | place: Caribbean Sea: Cariaco Basin | collected 2014-11-09 | reverse complement strand
GGGCGCAAGTCCAAGCGCAGGGCCAAGTTCAACCTAGCCCCCAAGCGGCACCTACGGCAGGTGGTGCTCCAGTAGAACCTACGGGTGCAAGAGCTCCAAGTCCTCAAGAGGGGGGAAGGCCTATTTTGATGGGTGGTGGTGGAGGCCCCGCCCGATAAGGAGATTATATGGAAGAGCAGGATTTTAGAGAGATTGTATTAAAAGGTGAGCGTATTGAGTTTATGTGTGAGACGGAGGGTTGGAAAGATTTTGAAAAGCAGATGATGTTAAGGCTTGCAATGCATGGAAGTGTTCTTCAAAAGACAAATGATGAGAAAGAAGTATTTAGAACTCAGGGGCGGATGCAGGAATTAAATGCTTTATTAAGTTATGTAAATGCGGTTAGGCAAGATAAGAAAGACACAATTGAATTAATGGAAAGGGGGGAAGAAGATGCCACAAGGACAAGGATACGGGGCAGGGCCTCGCCTATCTGATTATTTAGGAATACAGAAACAACGTGATATGGATGATCAGCATCGGTATCAATATGGGCAAGTTCCTGGTGCTAGATTCCATGGTGGACTAGGTGGAAGACTTAGCGCTCCATCTTTTAGTGGTGTAGGTGGGATGAGGCCTTTGCGGAAGCCAATGCCTCGACCAATGCAGAGACCAGGGCAGCGTCCAATGCAGAGACCAGTACAAAGAGCTCCAGGTCTAGCACAAGGATTAGGCTTGCCTCGATCGATTCCACAAAGGCCAGTCCAAAGGCCTGTTCCTCAACCCGTTTCAGCATAAGATTATAGTTAATATAAAGGAGATTATAAAATGCCAGATAAAACAACGATCGATAACTTAACCGATGAGTCTACGGCCTCCGAAATGGAACAAGCCATACTAGATTCTGAAAGTAAAGCCGATCAAGTAGAAGAGAAAGTTGAAGTAAAAGAAGAAATAAAAGAAGAAGTAAAAGAAGAACAACTCCCAGAAGCTGTTGAACCTGAGGCTCCTTCAGACGAAGAGACTGTAGAAGAGAAGGAACAACCGAAGGAAAAGACAGACACATTTGATTATAAAAAAGGTTATCAAGAGTCGGTTAAATGGAATACTCAGAATTCACAAAAGATTGCTGATCTTGGTCGGGAGATAACTGAGCTAAGGGCTTTGGGACAACCGAAACAACCTGAAGCGAAGCCTCCAACGGCAACTATGGAGCAATGGCAGGAAGCGTATGATCGTGATCCTGTAAATACGAGTCGATTATTAGCTAAGTATGAAGCAACGCAGGTAAACGAAAGCATCCAAAAAGATATTGGTGCGATAAAGGCTGTGCTAGGCAGAAACTTAGTTAAGTCTACAATTGATGGATTTAGGGCTGATGAAAATTATCCAGGGTTTAGAGAAATGGAGACAGAGATTAAAGAGATAGTTGATGCAATGCCTCCAGAAATGAATTTTAATCCTAAGTATTTTAATCAAGCCTTAGATACAGCGTATTGGACAGTAAAGGGAAAACGATCAATAAGTGAGGCTGCTAAAGCAAAAGAGACAGGTCGGCGTGAACGACAAGTTAAAGTTCGCGCGAAAAAAGAGGCATATGTTGAAGGCTCTGGAAAAACAACTCCAGAACAACCTTTTGACTTTGAAAGTTCTTCGGCCGATGAGCATTTTAAACAAATGAAAGCTATGGGGATTGTTAGTGATTAATTAATAATAAAAAGGAGAGTGGATTGAAATGGCACCAGATGCAAGAGCAACTGGAGATATAGCCTCTGTCGTTGGTAATTATTACGACAAGTTAATGTTAGAGAGGTTAGTCGACAGAGCGCTAATTTATAAACTCGCGGACAAGAAGTCTATGCCAAAAGGCACAGGCACAACGATTAATTGGAATAGGTATACTAACTTTCCAGTTCCAAGAACAGCAATCTCAGAGGGTGAAGTTCCAACTATTAAATACCTTTCTGGTACTGCAGTTACGGCCACCTTGTTTCAACTTGGTGACTATTGTGCAATATCGGATGTATTGGAATTAACCTCGTTCTCTAATGTAGTAAAAGAAGCTGTTTCCAATTTTGGTGACAGTGCAGCTACCGCAGTAGATGAATGGATTTTAAGTAAATTGATGTCAGAACATGCAACTGACAATCCAATGAACATGTTAAATGGTGATGACGTAACTTTAACTACATGGTTTGGCGCAAAACAAGGCGGGATTTCTTCTGTTTTCGTTTCAGCAAGCGGTCTTATTTTCACTGCTTATGCTGGAGCTTTGTGGAACCATATGTCAGTTACAGGGAATTGTACTGCTGATATTGGTGGTGGATATGCAGCAGACTTAAATCAAATTGCAGTATTGGCTGGGAAACTGAAAGAAAATAACTGTCTTCCGTTTTCAGATGGTTATTACAAAATGGTAATGCATGCTAAACAGGCTACTCAGATTAAGAGAACTGATGAGTGGGCAAGATGGCATCAATACACAAGACCAGAAGCATTTGATAAAGGTGAGATTGGAAGAGCACATGGTGTTAGGATTTATGACTCAAACGTGGTTCTTAATTTCCACACTGACGTTCTTTCTCAATACACAAACCTTTGTAACTACTTTGCTCCAATTTGGGGGCAAGGTGCATTTGCAGTTACGGAGTTGACTACTAAGAAAGGTGTAGAAACTTTTGTTAAAGCACCTAATAAGTATGATACTTCAAATCCATTAAACCAATGGTCAACCATTGGTTGGAAAGTCTTAATGGCTGCACAGTCATTAAACGATAATTGTGGATATTTCTTGATGACGCTTGGCTAATAATTAGTCACAGGTTTAGGGGGTTCCTGAAATTAAAAACCTCCAAAGATTATATAGGTGAAGAATGAATATATTAATTACTGGTGCGGCTGGGTTTATAGGCAGCCATCTTTATGAGTATTTAAAGAACATGGGGCACAAGGTTGTTGGGATAGATAATTTATCTCATCCGTGTGGGAAGAAGATTAAAACTCAATATGCTGATGTGCGTTATTTTAAAGAGTTGTATCCCTATTTTATGAATTGTGATGTGGTGTTTCATTTAGCAGCACAAATTTCAGTTGATAAGAGTATTTATAATCCTGAAGAAACAATTGCAACTAACATATTGGGTACGCAGAACATATTAGAATTGGCTAGAAAGTTTAAAACACGAGTGGTGTTTGCTTCTAGTTCTGAAATATATGGCTCGTCTCAATCAGACTTTATGTATGAGGGTCATCCGTTAGATGCACAGAGTCCTTATGGTGCTAGCAAGATAGCTGGGGATCGTTTGTGTTATGCGTATTATAAGACCTATGGAATGGAAATAGTTGTTGTTAGGAATTTTAATACGTTTGGTGAATACCAAGCTGCTGATAGTTATGGCGGAGTTATTGCAAAGTTTACTAAGGCAGCCCTATCAAATAAGCCTTTGGAAATTTATGGAGATGGAACACAAGAAAGAGATTATATGCACGTTAAGGATGCTGTTCATGCTTATGACATAGCCAAGGAGTTGCCTGCTGGGTCTGTTGTTAATTTTGGTTCGGGTAGAACCATTAAAATTATTGATTTGGCAAATCGGATTATTGATATAACTGATAGTAAATCTAAGATTGTTCATGTAACGCCTCGAAAAGGTGAAGTGCAGAGATTATGTTCAGATATTTCCAAAGCAATGAGTTTTGGGTTTAATCCTAAAACGGATTTTTGGAAAGACTTAGAAGGGTATATTACATGGTTACAAAGGACTATAAATTAAAGATACCATTTTTTAGAGTGTCTTTAGATGAACGGGAAATAGATGCGGTTGTTCGTATTTTGCGTAAAGGCTATATGACGCAAGGTAGGGAAGTTCGTTTACTAGAAAAGGAATTTGCTCGTTTTGTGGGTAGTAGATATGCAGTTGCGGTAGATAGTTGTACTAATGGTCTATTTCTTTCTTTGAAATGTAGTGGTATTGGGCCAGGAGATACGGTGACTATTCCATCTTTGACATTTGCTTCGGTAGCTAATGTTGTTTTGCATTGTAACGCAAAGATGGAATGGGAAGACAAGGTTTATGTTGGGCAAGCTTATCATTTAAAGAATAATAGGCCGTATAAGATTATAGATTCAGCGCATCAAATAGAGCGTGCTTTATATCATGATTATAAAGGGAGCATGATGAATTTTTCATTTTATCCGACTAAGCAGATTAGTTCTGCTGAGGGTGGGATGATTTGTTTAAACGATCATTATGCAATGGAATGGTTAGAGAAAGCTAGGTGGCATGGAAGGAAAGGTGGCGGGTTTAACTATTCTATAGATATACCAGGTTGGAAACATAATATGACGGATGTGCAAGCCGTTATAGCTTTTATACAGTTGAAAAAGTTAGATGATATGAATAGAAAACGTAGGCAAATAGTAGACTATTACAATCGTGAATTAGGTGGAAGTAATACAAGTTTACATATATATGCAATTGACGTAGATGATAGAGATGGGTTTTTACGGTTTATGGATGAACGAGGAATTAATTGTTCTGTTCATTTTTATACTCCTCTACATTTACAACCTGCATATTCAGTTCATAAGAGATGTTTACCGTTAACAGAGAATAAGGCTAAACATACGGTATCACTTCCTTTTTATCCTGATATGAAAAGAGAAGAAGTGGATGTTGTGATTAAGGCTATTAAGGAATGGAGATTATATGAAAAGAATTAATTCGGTAATAGTAGGAATGGGTGAAATTGGAACAGGCTTATTTGAATTATTAAAGCGCCGATACGAAGTTTATGGAATAGATAAAGATTCTAATAAGAATTGTTATTCAGTTCAAGGTGTTGAACTTAAAGAGCCTGAGAAGTGTAAATATTTGAATATATGTATTCCATATTCTAATAAATTCGTAGAGATAGTTAGTGAATATATTCATAAGTATGAATCAGATTTAGTGATTATTCATTCGTCAGTTCCTATTGGGACTACTAAAAGTTTTATGAAGGCAGTTCATAGTCCAGTGAGGGGTAAGCATCCTGACATGGCCAAGGGGTTAAAAGCGTATATAAAGTTCATTGGTTATAACGATGAGAGGCTTGGGGCATTAGCTGTTGATTATCTTGGTAGTTGTATGCGAGTGATTAAATTAGAAAATTCTAATACAACAGAGGCCGCCAAAATTCTTTCTTTAGCTAGATATTGTGTTTACTTAGGGGTAGCCGATGAGATGAAGAAGGTATGTGATAAAGCTGGCGTTGATTATGAGAAGGCAGTTAAGTTTTGGGAATTAGATTATAACGCGGGGATTAGGAAGAGTGAGCCAGATCATTTGAGGCCAGTATATGATCCGCCAAATGGAAAGATAGGCGGACATTGTGTTTTACCAATAACGGAGATGTTAGTAAATGATAAGAGATTTTCTACGCCGATTATTTCTGAAGCATTTCAGAAATACTAGGATTTATAAATACTGTAATATTTATAAGTCGGCAAAAATAGGCCGTAATTGCATTATAGGAAGTTATTCGGAAATTGGGAAGAATGTGATAATTGGCAATGATTGTAAGATTGGAGCATATGTATTTATCCCTGAAGGTGTTGATATTGGCAATGACGTGTTTATTGGCCCGAAATGTTGTTTTACAAATGATAAATATCCAAAAGCAACAGGTGAATGGAAAGTGTATGAAACCATTGTACGAGATGGAACGTCAATTGGAGCAAATTCAACGATAGTTTGTGGAGTTGAGATTGGTGAAAGAGCTCGAATTGGCGCAGGTTCAGTAGTTACTAAGAATATAGAAAAAGGAGCTGTTGTTTGTGGTATACCAGCAAAAAAGATTCATTCAGATTATGGGAACTCGCCCGAATCTAATTAAGTTTATAAATATAACGGGCAAAGACAAGATTATATGGACTGGTCAGCATTGGGATAGGGAACTATATAAAGATTTGGTTGAAGATTTAAGTATTCCTACTCCTGATTATGACTTAGGTCAAACTAATTTGGGTGGAATGGTAAAGAAGATTGTTGAGATATTTAAGAAAGAGAAACCTGACTGTGTGATTGTTTATGGAGATACTAGAAGTGCTTTAGCAGGTGCGATAGCTGCAGAAGAACATGGAGTTAAGTTAGCTCATATAGAAGCAGGGTTAAGGTGTTTTGATACTAGTAGACCAGAAGAGAATATAAGAAAGATGATAGACCAAGTTTCTGATTATTTGTTTTGCCCTACGAAAACAGCAGTAGAAAACTTAAAAAAAGAAAATATCGTTAAAGATGTTTGGTTGGTAGGAGATGTTCATTATGATCGCTATGTTCAATATAGGAAACATGGTGGATATGTATTAGCAACAATTCATAGGGCAGAGCATACGAATAGCAAAGAAATACTTGAGGGAATAATTAAACGATTGGATGGAGAGGAAGAGGTTCTTTTCCCTATGCACCCAAGAACGAAGAAGTGCTTAGAGAAGTTTAAGATTGAACTACCTAGAAATGTAATGGCGTTAGCTCCTCATCCATATACGGCGATGTTACATATGATTAAAAACGCAAGATTAGTGATTACTGATTCTGGGGGAGTCAGTAGAGAAGCCTGGTTTTCAGGGACTCCAGTAGAGATAGTTGGCCTGAGTGAATGGCCAGAGATTAACGCTTTTGGAGATGGTAGAGCTGGAGAAAAGGTTAAAGAAATTTTACTAAAGGAGGTTGAATAATGGTAGGTTTAACAAATGATAAGGGGAATTTGAAGGTTGTATTGGAAGAAGAGGGTACGGGACTTGCTTTAGATGTAGAAGGTGGAGTAGCGCATGACGCGGCGGACGCAGGAAAGCCGATAAAGGTTGGTGGTAGAGCTAGGGCTACTCAGATCGGGGCAGTAGCGAATGATGATAGGACGGATGCCGTTTTTAATCAGTATGGAGAACAAGTTCTAGCAGGGCATAACTGGACTTCACAATCTCAACGCACAGAAGAGGTTGATCCTATAGATCAGAAGAACGCAGGGGAAACACTTTGTGCTTTGACTAATATTGCTCAAAACACAACTGATTATGTGTATGTTGATATGGATGGGTATACTAAGATTGCGTTTCAAATTGAAACATCTGGAGCTGCGCCCGTAGACGTATTAACGGTTACTTGTGAAGCTTCGTGTCAAGATGATGGAACGGCCCCAGGCTCATGTGTTTATCAAGATGTAACGATGGATTTGTTTGGTGTAGCAAGCGTAGTAGATGCTAATGATATGTGGATGAGCGATACTTGTGCTCCTTTCAAATATATAAGAATTAAATATGTAACGAGTGCTGGTGGTGGTAATGACGCTGATCTAACCATCTATTCAAAAAGATTGTATTAAGGAGGAAAAGTAATGGGAAAACAAAGTGAGGCTTATTTAAGAGGGATAGTAGAGCCAAAGATAGATACGGTTGATGGTTATCATGACGTTCCAACGGCTGATACAGCAGATAATAATCAGTTGCGAGATGTTATAGGTAATAAAACTGACACTAACGCGGGTGATTCTATCATGGCCAAAGTTAAAACGATGGCAGGGGTTATTTATACTGAAGTAGCACAGCCATCGTTCGCAGTTGATGGGAATGGTGCTCAGAATGATAATATTTTTACTGTTGTGGGCAATGTTGAGATATTAGGTATTTATGGTTATGTAAATGCAGCAGCAGATGCTACGACTTGCGGCACTTGTTATTTTGATCAATGGGATGCAACTGCTGCTACGGAAATTACTGATAATGGTGGTGTTGATTTAGCAGGAGCAACCGCTGGGTCGATAGTAATGAAGACGGCCGCTGCAACTGTAGCTGCAACACTTAATAATGCAAGTGCAGCAAGGGTAGCTGAAGGATCTGATGCTCAAGCACTTTATCCTTGTATTCTAACAGCAAAGAACGGCGTAACAACGTATATTAGATTTAACTTTACAGGTGATGCGAACACAGATATAACGATGGATTTCTTTGTTAGGTATAAAGCGTTAAGCCCAGGTTCAAGTATAACCCCAGTTTAAGAGAGGTAGCTATGAGTAAACATATTAAATATGCGACTATCGCAGAGCGTAAAAGTGGTTGCATATGGGCAGATAAGTTTCAAAGTTGGTCAACTGTGGAGAATAATGGTGGTGAGCCATTAGGAGATGTTTCGATTAACTGGGGCGTACTTTGTAAGGATGGCGCCTATGACCGCATTGAATATGGCAATATAGCTGGGGTGCTTGCTGGTGTTGCTAACTTAACGATTGTATGCAAGTTCTTTCCTTTATTCACAGCGGGCGATGGTGCAATTCATCATTTTTATTCGAGTACGAATGGCGCAAGATATTTATTGTTAAAAGATAGTGCAAATCAATTAGCACTTAGATTGGGTGAAACCTCAATCGGAACAATAGCTTTAGCCTCTTATGTAGATTATTGGAAGGTGGGAGAAGAGAATACAATAATTGTTTCTTCTACTTCGGGCGATACAGACATTTGGCTAAATGGTACTAAAATTATGGATGCTGATGCTACCGCTTGGTCAGTTGGCAATCCTACGGAGTTATATGTAGGCAGCGCACATTGGGGAAGCCAAAGTTTTCATGGAACCATTAAAGAGCTTTTATATTTTGATCGACGGCTATCCGACCAAGAAATTGCAGACTATACTAGCAATTCTATTTATGATTATAGAAACCATGCTATATTAGATTTGCCTTTGGACTTAGAAAACCACGATCCTTCAAGTGTTCAAGCACTTGATGTTAGCGTGAATGGACTTAATGCACAACTTGGAGATGGGACAACTCCTGGAACATATCCAACTAAGAATACAATAGAAGCTGGTTATAATTTTGATGGCACTGATGATTATCTTGATGTTGGCGATACAAGTGCGGATATTAAAACAGTTGTTTTATGGGTAAAGCCAGATAGTACAACTGAAGACATCTTAGATTTAGACGCAGGAACGCATACGATAGAAGTAGGAGCGGGAACGGTTACGGCTACTGGGTTTGCTGCTCCTGTGATTTTTGTAAATGGTGTATTAACGGATGGATTAGTTGCTGATCGTTGGCAAATGATTGTTGTTATAACGGCAACCGCGATTGATGCTGATAATGTTGATATTGGAAGGATTGCAGCTTCTTATTATGACGGTGATATTGCTATGGTACAAATGTTTTATAAAGAATTAACACCTATGCAAATAGCTGATTTATATCAAAGAGGATTAAAAAAGGTGAATAAAGCATGAACATTATTGATAAATTATTAGAAGCTAATGAGATTGTTTACTGGGGTGATCTTAGAACGGGTGGGACTTATGATTGGAGTAGCAATAATCATAGCACGGCATATCAAAGCACCCCTTATTATAGTCATGAAGGTATTAAATTTGATGGTGTAGATGATTATCTTGAGATTATTGATGCAAATGATTTATCATTTGGCGATGGATCGGATGATAGCCAATTTAGTGTTGTGGCTATTGTTGATATGAATAAGGTGGCTGGTTTTCCTGTACTTGGTAAGGGTATATATAATACTAGCGGTGAGTGGAGGATGCTAGTTGCGGCAGCAGATTCCAAGCTTTATTTTCAAACTTTTGATGAGAGTGTGGCAGACTGTTATATCGGCAGGAAATATGATACGGCTTTAATTCCTAATAAAAAGTATGTTTTCATTGGTACATATGATGGGTCAGGGCAATCTTCTGGGATAAAAATATATATTGATGGTGTGCAAAAGGATGATGCAGATGCAGAGAATAATCCAGGCACATATGTTGCGATGGAAAATTTATCAGCAAATGTAACAATAGGAAAAGACGATACAACCTTTGCTGATGGCTCAACCAACATGACAATGATTATAAATAAGGAATTATCTGCTACTGAAGTAGCTCAACTTACTAGCGAGATAGCGATTGTTAAATGGCCAACAAGAGTATCGACAAAATCACGGTTAGACACATATATTAATACAACTGACCCTAATCTACTTGCTTATATTGAATTTGATTCAACATCTGGAACAATCCAAGATAAAAGCGATAATGATAATGATGTTACAACAACGGGAACGGTAACAACCGCGGACGATTATGTTGGTCAAGCAATGCGATTTAGCTCTGGAACATCAACTGGCGTAATTGTTTCTCCCTCTTCTGCTTTAGCAAACGTAACACAAAGCGGCTCAATGGCAGTATCACTTTGGGTTAAGCCAACACGAAGCACCACTAACAGGTGCGTGATTACACAAGAAGACGGAGGCGGAACAGGCGCGCAATGGTTAGCGCTTAATGCAACGGGGGGGACGGTAAGCAATGAGGTTGCAACATATTTAGGGGGAGTTTTATATTCGGGAAGATCAGCAAGTTTAAATCAATGGCATCATATTGTAATAAATTATTTACAACAAGTTCCGCCCGATGCTTATGGGAAACTGCAAATTTGGGTAGATGGAACACTTTCATTAAATACTAGTGTTGTTAGGAATATAAACGCGGGAGCAGATGGGAATATTCTTATAAGTAATAATAAAATCGGTGGACAGGATTATGTTGGCTGGTTGCATCAACTACTTATTTATGATCGAGGATTATTACAGCACCAAATTGAAGCTCTTTATAATAAAGGGGTTATCCATTTTGAGGGTTGTTATGGAGCGCATGAAACGGCGACAGGCGCGACAGCAGGGAAGCTCGGCAATACACCATTAAATATTTGGGGTGGGAATCTTATTTTAGGGAATGGGAATAGTGGGAATTTGCCAATAAAAACAATTCAGGCTACTGCCAATGATTCTAGGATTTCATTATTTCATCAAAAAGGTGGAATGGCCGCAGAAGAAGATACAGCCTATGGCACTTGGGAATTTTGGTTTGAAAAAAATGCAGCAGGGGGAGAAATATTTATTCCGTTTATAGCTGAAAATGAAGTTGCGGTAGGTACGGCAGGGCAAACAGGTTATTACTTCCAGGCTACTACAGATGAAAAGATTGGTATTCATATGATGAATGGAGCAACTCTTACCCCTCAAATGGAAACAGCAGCTAGTTATATTACTGTAGGCGTTCCATATGGGATCAAGATAACTAGAGATACAGTAGGTGAATTTACTATGTATATACGTGGTGGCGGTTATGGAAATGAATATCAAATAGTGTTAGTAGCTTCAGGTGCAAATCCTGCAACAGAAAACACATATACTTCAGGAAGGTATTTCTTAGCTGAGTTGGATAGTGGAGACAGGCTTTATTATGCAGGGTTAAATGAGAAATATAATCTTTTAAAGAGAATGAATATATTGGCGTCATAGTTTATATGCGGGAGGTGAATATATGCCAAGGACAGTTGTTTTTAATGATGTGCAATTAAGAAGCTTGAAGGAATTAATGGATAGAATTGTTTTAAAAGGGAATGAAGTTCCAGCTTTTAATGATTTAATGCACACAATATATATAAAGAATATAGAAAAGGGGAAGAAAGATGATAGTAAGAAAAAGGCCTGAATTTAGTTTTGTAATGCCTTGTAATAAATGTGAGAAGTATATAGAAAAGGCTATTGATAGCTTATTAGACCAAGACTTTGAGGACTGGGAACTTATTTGTGTTGTTAATGGTGCGTGGGATGGAAGAGATAAGTGTATAAAACTTATTCATGACTATGCTAAAAAAGACAATAGAATACAATTAGTAGAAATTAGGATTGGAAACGCTTGTACAGCTAGGAATGTTGGAGCAAGGATTTCTATTGGTAAATATATAAGTTTCTTTTCGTCTGATTTTTACATGTTCCCTGGAGCTCTTAGGAAGTGGAAAGAGGCTTTTGACAAGAATCCTGAGGCGGACTTTGTATATAGTGGTTATAAACTAATGAATGATGGAGTCTTGGTAGATAGTTATGCTCCATCAAGACCGTTTAATGCTAAAGAATTAGAAATAGAACCCTATATAGATGGTGGG
>Ga0098068_1000796_pt1 | contig 11974 bp, 12 predicted proteins | sample 26BtaG_FD_75059 | JGI IMG/M metagenome (GOLD analysis project Ga0098068, IMG submission 75059) | Marine viral communities from Cariaco Basin, Caribbean Sea - 26B_WHOI_OMZ_CsCl | ecosystem: Environmental > Aquatic > Marine > Oceanic | place: Caribbean Sea: Cariaco Basin | collected 2014-11-09 | reverse complement strand
GTGTCCGGCGAAGGCTTTTGTAGGATTTCTTCAAGTCAGCGTATTTGATGTAGACCGGATGAGGTTCTTTACACTTAGGGCAATTGACCGTGAACTTGGCCATAGGTTCTACGGTTAAAGGTTTCTTAGACAAGTAAATAGAGCTCCTAGTTTTTTCGTATAGTTGTGTTCTTTCCTAATGTAATCTGAGAGCCTGAGGATGTTTTCGTGAACGATGTCATAGTTCTTTAAAATGTGATTTATCAAAGCCTCAGTCTCTTCGTAGCTCTCAGTCATGTAAGGATACTCGAAACCGAAGTATTGAGGCGTAGCCGGAATCCGGTATTCTATAATGGGAGTTCCACTTGCTAGAGATTCCATCATCCGAGTCGGCATATAATCCGTTCGGTGACGGTATTCTTGAATCATCCCGAATAGAATTTGCTTGGAGTTATACCATTCGTTTAACTGAGGGATTGTAAGCCACTTGTCATCTATTGTTTTAGCGTGCCATTTGAAGTCGTCACGTTTCATAGCTGGGCCTAGAACAATGTGCTTCTGGGATTCTGTTTTGTTATCAAGCCCGGCGAATCCTAAGCCCTTCCGGGGTAGTCCAAGTGGCTTGAAGAATCGAGGTCCTACTCCGACTGTGAAGGGATGAGATGCTAGGCCCATGTCCTCGGCCGCTTTTCGGCGTTCTGGCCAAGGTCCTATGATGAGGTCTTGTTTAACCTTGATTTTACTGAGATGATTTTCAAGTCCTTCCGGCGTGACGCCCCAAGGCCAACAGACATTGAAATCGCCTCTATAGGGATTCATAGCTGACTCAGCTAAGCCGAAGCTAAACATGATACGGCCTAACTTGGGGTCGCCTATCGTATCACAATACTCGAGGAAACAGTCGCCTACTTGCTGTGCTAAGGTCTGGTCACCAAGTCCGGCCGTAAAAAACCACAACTCAGTCTTTTTTCCTATGTAGCGTGAATAGTAATGCGTATCCACTAGCTGACCGGCTATGAGAAAAGTTCGGCCAACCGTTCTAATTTTATCTGAATCCTTTACCAATATTCTTCGCCTCTTATAATTCGAGCCGGGTTTCCTACCACGACTTGATTGGGTGGAATGTCTTTGATAACGACGGCTCCGGCCCCGACTACAGCACCTTCGCCCACCACTCTCCCCGGTATAATTGTGCACCCAGCCCCAAGGAAAACTCCATCTTTTATCTTGATATTTCCACAGAGAGTGGTCTTGGGAGATATGGTGCAGTAGTCGCCTATCTCTGTATGATGGCCGATGTTTGTTTGGCCACAGATTAGATTATGATTCCCAACCTTAGCGTAGGGCCTGATACTGACCCAAGGCTGAATAATGTTTCCTCTTCCAATCTTAATAGTTCCACGATGAATCTCTACTACGTCTGCGACTACATTAGGCCATTGTAAGGGCTCGAAGAATCCGAGGCCCTTTATCTTATCCCGTTTGGGCCGGGTTTCACCGATGCAAGACGTGAACTTCAAACCTGATGGGTCTTTCAAGAACTCAAGCTGAACAGGGATACCGTGTATAGTTTCACCCGGCTCTCTGGGGACGTCATAGTATTGGAGAAGGTCAAGGTGGAATAGGGCCGCATTGGACCTTGCGAAAGACCCGGCTCCTACCATGACCCAGTCTCTCATTCTTCGACAATCTCCTCTATGCAGTCGCAGACGTATTTTATCTGCTCTTCCGTTAGTTGATTTCCAGAGGGAAGGTTTATCCCTATCTCGGATAGCAGCTCAGCATTGATGAAAGTCTCATCGGTTTTATATGGCGGCTGCACGTGTAGAGGGAAGAAGAACGTCCGAGTTTCCACGTCCTTCCTGTCAAGCTCCATCATTAACTCGTTCCTATCTAAAGGACAATCGGATTTGAGGACCAAGCTGAACATCCAATAAACGTTCTTGTATCCCGGAAATTCTACGGGGAATCTGAAGTAGTCTTTATACGGGGCTAGCTCTTTCATGTAGAGCTTGGCATTATTCCGTCTTTTCTCAGCGTAGTGGTCTATCCTCGGAACTTGGCTTAATCCGAGGGCACCTTGGAGCCCCGACATCCTATAGCCGTAACCGACTTCCTCATGCCAGTAATGTTTACCGTGTCTCCCGAAGGCGTGAGTCCTGAGCCATTGAGCCCTTTCATAGACGTTCTGATGGTCCGTAGTTATCATGCCGCCTTCTCCGGTCGTTATTATCTTGTTGGCATACAGGCTAAAGGCCCCGACGTCTCCGATAGAACCAGTTTTACCCAGCCCCTCTATTTCCGCCCCATGAGACTCGGCCGCATCTTCTATCAGATAGAGGTCTCTGTCTTCCGCTATTTCGACTAAGGCTTTCATGTCGCAAGGATGGCCATAGACGTGAACGGGCATTATGGCCACCGTTTTTTTGGTGATTTTCTCTTTTACCTGTTCAATGTCGATACACCAACTGTCATAATAACTGTCTACGAATACGGGCTTAGTTCCCAGATAATTGACGGCGTTTGCGGAAGCTATCATAGTGAATGTGGGCATTATCACCTCGTCGCCCCGTTCTATGTTTAGGGCAGCACAGGATAGATGAAGGGCTGTCGTCCCTGAGCTCGTAGCTATGGCGTAGCGAGTTCCTACATACTTAGCAAACGCCTTCTCGAATTTTTCTACCCAAGGACTTATTCCACTAATCCATCCCGCCTTCATACATTCTGTTACTGATTGAATATCCTCTTCCGTAATGTCTGGAGTTGATACAGGAACTTTCATTTTACCCACCTGAACCTATAGTAAGGCTGCTTCCTTGTTATCTGAATCCGGTTCTTCTCCTTATAGCGTGGATGGTCACGAAGGGCATGAGGGAACTTAGAGGGTCTCGGTCCCCGTTCTAGTATCATGTCCTCGGGGAGCTTTAACGTGAAGAAGGCTTCCTCATATACGTTGGGGTCTCCCCGGGCCTTGTAGTAATCCCTCTTTGACTTGAGTTCAGCCTTATTCTTGGCGTTTCCGAAGTGCCATACCTCGATGTCCTCTATCACTTTCACTCGGCCCCTATAGGCTGTTTCATCCCTTGTGAAGAATCGTCCGAAGCCGTCTAGCGGTGTAGTATGGAATGAGGCAAAGTTAAGACCGGGAATATCTGTCCAGATTAGCATGGGATGTGGGACGGCGAACTCTCCGAACGGGCTCATTGGATTCAGGCTGTAGGCAACATGGTTGAAGTCTCCCCAGAAATTGATGAACTTCTTAGGCCGAGCATAGACGTATTGGCCGTTCTGGTTCTCTTCACAGAATTGACGGATTGAAGCCATAGCCTCGGCTGTATAGATTTCATCGGCGTCTATGAAGAACATCCACTTAGAGACGCAGATTTGACGTAGGTGTTCCTGTATCTCTTCCTTATTCTCGTAGAGCCCCATCACGAGGTTTATCTTCTTTTCGGGGTCGGGGAAGAATCTGATAGCCGTGTAGGTGTCCTCATCTTCCTTTATGGCCTCTGCCAACGTCCCTTCGTATCTAGCCTTGACCGGACCCCAAACTATGTCGATGTGGTCTACGAAATCATATATGGCTTTGAGAGTATATGGAAGGAACTCGGCATCCTTCCAGACCTTGATAGAGGCCGTGATTAAGGACCTTGTCTGCATGAACATCTTAGAGCTTAGATAACTGAGATTGTCAGTATCAAGAAGCCACTTATCATAGTTGAGCTTGAAGCTATGAAACTCAAGGGCTCCTATTTGCTGCGAAGCATGTTGAGCCCCGTTATCGTCAATGAAGGGAGCTACCGAATATGTGTGCATTAAAGGCTGATGCCTGATACCGACTCGTTCCAAGTCGATGTGCCATGAATGAGTGAGTGGGTCTACCCACACTCCATAGCCCTTTTTCCTCAGGTCCTCACAGAACGGGATATGTGGATATGGGTTACTGTATTCCCCGGTTAATTCAACTTCAGACTTAGCCAAGTAGAAGGTCGAGACACTATCAACGCTGAAAGGTTCTGTCCGAGTTAAGCCCGGTGCATTATAGGGATGGAATCTGCAGCCATCCATGCGATAAACAAAGGTATCAAAGAATGTCTTAGGTTCTCTTCCTTCCGTCCAAACCATGCCGGCGATTATGTCCTTGTCATGAGCCATGAGGGCGGGAATAGCGTTTTGTTGAATATCAACGAGGTCGCAGTCGAGATTGAAGTAATAGTCGGCCCCGGATTCCTTGAGTAGTTTCTGGATGTCCTGTTTTACTCGGGTCAGTTTGGCTCCGTGACGTTCATCCGGGGGAATATAGGGGTCGATGTATATCTCTATCTTGTGCTTTGAGACATTCTGCCAATGCTTGAGTATGGCTAAGCTCTTATCGTGGCTTTTACCATACATGACTATTATCTTCTGGATGTCGCCTTCTAGGCGTTCAACTTGGGTTATGAAACGTGGGAGCCACATTTCGGCGTCTTTCACTTTCGTCGCTACTAACACACTCATTTTTCTACCTCCAATTTGAAATCGAGACGAACCCCATCTACGGCCTTAGCGTAGGCTGTTTTCATGAAGTGGGTCTCATAACCTGATTCGTCTAACTGCTTGATGAGGGCCATCATATCTTTAGCCAGACAGGGCGTGAACAATGATATTCGGCCAAGTGATGGGTCTAAATGGTGATGGTCAATTCTCTTATCAGCCGTGATGCCTTCATAGACTTTCATGGCGTCAATGACCAGCATCGTTGATATGCGGCTTATTTCTTGGGCGAAGGCCACCTTAGTTATAAAGAAGCTATTGGAAAGATACTTGATTAGCTCAGCTTCTTTATGACTGCAATTTATAATCGGACAATCAAAGTCCTTGTAAAGTTCCTCCATGAATTTAGCGACTTCGGGCTTAGAGGCCCCAATCACTATCCTGTCGGGATTCAAGAAATCATCATTTGCATGGGCTTGCCTCAAGAACTCAGGATTAGAGGCCACCCAAGGATAGGCCGCTTGAAGCGTGTCAGCCGTTCCCGGAATAACCGTAGACTTGATAACGATTATCGGCTGTTTCTTTTCCGGCTCCGGATTCATGGCCCAAGCCTTATGCAGCTCATTGAAAGCATCATAGACTTTACGGAGGTCGCAATTACCATCTTCCCGAGCAGGCGTATCTACGCAAATGAATATTACGTCACATTCGGCCATCAACCGTTCTTTCGATGCGATGAACTCTTCGGCCCAGACGGCCCTCAAATTCCTTATGTCGTTTAATAAAAGGTCATGGCCATATTGGGCAAAACCATATCCAAGAGCTCGGCCTACATAACCGACTCCTACTATCCCGATTATCATAGCCTTCTCTCCGTAAGAGGCTTGTAACTTGTTTCATCTCGCATCTTCTCAATGAAATCAATCCACATCGGATTCACCTTTGACCAGTCATAATCGAGACTAAAGTTCCGGCCCTTCTCCCCCAAGTCGGCCCTTTTCCCCGGACTGTTATAGACTTCCGCCAAAGCCTCAGCCGCTAAGAACTCGTCCGCTATTCCCTGAGTGGCGTCGAGAGGCGTGAAGTATTTAGCGATAGCCCCGGTCTTTGATTTGATGACTGGAATATCCCATCCCCGGCCGTCGCACAGTTCCTTATTGGCTACGAAGTCCAAGTAGATGGGTGGAACACCGGAAGCCATAGCCTCAAGGAGTGGAACTTCAAAACCACCGCCTTCTGAGAGGTGGAAGAACACGTCTGCCGACCGGGCTATCTCAGCCATCCTTTCCATAGGAACACCCTGCATCATGTGATAGTCGGCTGCCCCAGAACAATACTCTTCGACGTGCAAGACTTTGGCTCCATGTGGAATGTCTCTGGCCATCCTCATCCATGAGTGGACATAGACTCGGACATCGCTTTTAGCGTCAGGATTCTGTTCTAAGAATATCTGAAGGGCCGTGAACATCCTCATGAATGCCTTACGGTAGGGGTCTTTGTTGGCCCCATTGATATGGATTAAGAAGCTATCCTCATTTATCGGAAGGTGCTTCTGTAGGCTGAAGGCCATCGTGTTTTTTCCCAAGGTATTTTTTATCTGTCTTTGTTCCTCTTTGGATTCTAAGGGTCTCCATAACTTGGTATCAATGCCGAATGGGATGTGCTCAGCTTGAGGAACCCCGTAGCGGTGTAATTGGTCCGTTCCCCACTTGGTAGGGCTGACACACTTGTATGAAGCCCTAGCCGATAAAACCGTAGACTCCGGGACGGGCTCATGGTCCACCATGATAATAGGAACCCAGAAGGGATGTATCGGGGCCAAGGTTGGCATCCCGGCTTCTCTAACATAGGCTCCCATCCAGATGTCATAAAGCGTAACGAAAAGGTCGGGCTTCCAATGTTTAAAAATAAGGTCAGCAGAACGGTTCCCATGAGGGTCGTCATTCAGCGGTGCATATATGGTAAGGCCGTTAAGACCCATCATATTGGCCTGAATCCCATAGTTCGCTAGAACTCGGACATCGTAGTACTTGAGCCAATCATAACAGTTCCCAGCACATTGAACTCCATAGCCGCTTGGAACGGTCGGCGAATTGCTCAGATACAGAATCTTAAACTCTTTACTATTAGGGGCTACTTTCAATCTTTTCACCATCGTTGTAAATCTTGGGTGGATTACCGTTTATCCGATATTTGAATCTCTCTAAGTCGAGGCCGTATTTTTCAGCTAGAAGTTCCCAGACCTGACCCATTTTTCCGAAATAACGGCGACCCCAAGGGTCGGTCATCCACTCAAGTTCTCTTGCCTCTGCTATCAATTCGAGACAGGGCTTACTAATAATCTCAATCGGAAATAGACTCTTCTCTTCTTGCTCCATCCTCCATCCTCCATCCTGAAACCCTCCTATGTGACGGCTTCCACCGTCGGAGTTGAACTTAGGCTCCGGTCAGGAGCCAGTAGACGCCATCTTCACAGACGACGCTTTTTCCAAACCTCACAGATGCGTAGATGTATTTTCTCTGCGTCTGAACAAGATACTGACTTTCCAGTATCGGGTCACGCTTCTTGGCTGCATGAACCGCATAGCGGCTCATCATTAGGCTGTGGTAGGTACCGGGAGCGTTCTGAACGAGGCTCCCTTTGGGAACGACCACGACATCCAAGCCAAGATAAGATATGATGTGACCACCGGTGATGACAGACCTATCGCCAAACGTGGCGGCATTCACGAACTGGCTGTCTTGCATCAGTCGGGCCTCTACGGCCGGGTGAATGATGAAAACTACCGGTTCACAAGTTCCGCTTCTCATGGAGCCCATCGTCTCTGCGATGAAGGCTGCAGTGATATAGGCTGTCCCTTTATCTACTGTCGAGCCGGAGCCCCTGATGTTGGCGATGAAAGCGTTGTCGATACAGGTATCCAGACATGATGCCAGAGAATTGTTTATCTCTGTTAGAGTATCCTCTATCATGTCCTCCAAGTCATCTCTACAGACGTAAAGCGAACACTGGTATTCTTCGAGAGTAATGGCCGTCGCACCAATAGTGGGAGCTATGGACACTGGTTCAGCACAGCCGGCGGTGCCACAAGTGGCCTTCCCTACCGTTACTACGTGGACCGTGTCACCGGGCTTCCCTTTGATGTCGTCGTGCCATTTGATGTAAGGAGCTTCCCAGAATGCCGAAGCCGGATATGGACAACACCTAAACACGTCCCTTGCCCAAATCTCCGGAATCGCCGACCCTGCCGAGAGGGCGCCGATTGTCTCTGTGAAAAACTCGTTATCCTCGCTTCCCATCCACCGCCAGTTGCCCGTGAAATCCCTCTTGAGATATTCAATGAGGTCGGGCTTGTATGTGTCTAAGACATCTCCCTTAGGCTCTTCGCCGGGAGTGATGTCGAGTGCACCGGGCTGTGCGGCCGGAACGGAAAATGACTTCATCTCTTCAATGAAGCCTTTACGCTGCTCTTCGAGAATGGCCTTTATGTTCACCATATGTGGGGATTCTTCCGTCATTTGCTTTTCCCTAGTTTCAAGTTGCTTCCCCAGTTGGGTTCACGACGGCTTTCGCCGGAGACCTTCATAGCGGTCTCACACTCAATATGAAAAAAAGGACGGTATCTACTAAATAAGATTACTTGTTTACAAGTTTACAAAGTCGGTTTAGCGTAGAGGTCCTGTGTCTCGCTATCTTCTAACGGTGTCGTATGGCCGCACATGATACACTTTTTCCAAGTCAAGGTCGGACTGTAAGCCATGAAGCCTCAACAATCAGGACATGGCGGGGCCTTACATCCCGGATAGCTATGTTCATATTGGAATGCCGGGTTTTGAACTATCTCTCCGCAGTCCTGACATAGATAAGCCTTAATGAGATGTCGAAGCTGCTTCTTAGGTTCTATGTGAACGTGAGCTCCACATGACTTGCATATTAATCACTATTGGTATCTGGGATTCGGAGCTATCTTGCCACAATGGGAGCATCTATAGTGAGGGATTTGTCTACGACATCCGCTACACGATTCTTCTCCTATGTTTCCGTTACAGTGTGGGCACTGGAATACCATGAGCCTATATTTTGATGTTGCCCTTTTTATCCATTTCGACGAAGCCTTGGTCTTTGATGAGCTTGTCCAGATACCGGACTCTGCGCTGAACGGCCTTCTTGTCGGCGTTCAAGTCTTTTACAACTCCTTCCAGTTTTGTTATCTGTCCAAGTAGCTCAGCTATCCTCTCTTCCTGTTCCATGAGCTTCTTAGCCTCTAGGCTTCGAGATGTGGCACATTCACTGAGGGCTCTAGTCAGACCGGCTACCTTCTCCCTGAGGTCTGCTACCTCTTCTTGAAGGATGGCTCTCTGCTTTGTTTCCTCGATAGACTTGGCGGTGGCTTTAGAAGCGTTACCGATAGCGGTTGTCATCTCTTCTACGACCTTGGTATGACGGGCTTTAGCGGCCTCTACATCCGTTTCTAGCTTTGAGACTTCTCCCTCAAAGATGGTTATTCGGGCCTTCGTTCTGTCGTGGGCTTCCCTCTCTGATTTGAGCTTTGCTTTGTATTCCTTCAAGTCGGCTCGGGTCTTAGATAGCTTTTCTAGCATCTGGGCCGCTTCGGCCTTGATTTCTTCACCTGTTCCGAGCAGCCTATCCTTGTTTGCTATTGTGTCATGAAGCTCGGCTATGGTTTCATCCTTGACTCTAAGCTCGGCTGTAGATGTCTCTATCTTCTTGGTAAGTTCCAAGTTCTCTTCGGTGAGCTCAGCCACCTTCTGTAAGGCTTCCACTAGCCCTATCTTGGTTCCTTGAACGACGCCGACTTGGGGTATGTCTCCATAATCGACGCTTACCTTCTTGAATTTGCTACTGACCGCCTGAGGGTCGCCGCTGAGGGCCGTTCCACCGTGAGGTGGCCTGAATAGCTCATCAAGGTCTACATCTTCGCTAGGCTCATAGTCGGGATTCTCATGCTTAAGTAAGTTCTGCATCAGTTTTCTTATCCTGTTCTTTTCCTTCTCAGGGATGTTGGCTTGCGCTAAACGAGCTAAAGCGTTCCTGACGTTTGGGATACTGACTTTTCCTTCGGGAGTCCTGTAAGGGAACTTCCGGGCTGTCGGTGGGCCTCCGGGAACATAAGCGAAGCATGAATCGGGCCAATCAGCCTTGGGTTTAAACTCGGCTATTTCCTCCCATTCAGCCTCTTCGGGGATGGACTCGAAAGCTGAGAGAACTATGTCTATCATGGATTCGTTATTCGTGAAGTTGTCTGTGATGTCCTTGTCTAGTGGCTCGATGGTTTCCAAACTGTTCTCAGAATTACAGAATGGACAGTTCTTAATCTTCTCGGGTGGGAGAAGAGGTCTGTTTACCGTCCATCCGCACTGATTACACTGTATTGGATTCCTTTCTTCTTCCAATTTTTTATCTCCTAAATCTACCCCATCCTCCAAACTAAACGACTCCCTGAAGCTCTTCATTATGCTCTCGTTAAGCATCAGAGGTTGTATCTCTGTTAGAGGGTCTCCGGGGAGTGTATAACCCTTTCTGAGAAGGGCCAGACCCGTGAAGTGGTAACCGTCCCGAGGGGTCTTTCCTCCGGGGTTTGGGCGACCTTCTATAGATGGGTGAACAATCCATTCATCTTCAGGAATGTCCGGGTCATGGTCGAGCATCTTCTGTAGAAGCTCATCCGCATTGTCCACCCTGAGAGTTCCTTCCACTGACATATTATCCGCTATGGTAAAATCCATTCGAGTTCTCGGATATGGTAGCCACGCACTATAGTCATGGTCTATGTTTACAGGCCTGTAGCTAAGTGACGGGGCCGCTTGAACCATCGTTTTATAGTCTGAGTAATCTCGGTTGTTCATCGAGATATTGGCCGTTAGGCATCGAATGAGATAGTATTTGGCCGACTTGTCCTTTGAATACATTGAGATTAGTGGCGTGACCCATTGGAAGTCCTCTGTAAATTGAACTCTTGGGGAATAAGCCAAACCGGGGTTCAGCTTATTTAAATTTACGAATGTCTCAAACTGTTCAATACCCTCATGCTCACCGTAGCGAACTATGAATAGTCTGAGGATTCGTTTAAAATCGGGGTGCAACCTTGCTTCCATGCCTTCCTTGGTTCTCCACGCATTGTAGCACATTGCTTGTATCTGTGCTGACGGCCTATTCGGGTCTTCCTTTGTGAGAAGGGAAATGCACCTAGAGATGAAGGCTCCTTGTTCCTCATCTGGGCCGGGCGTGGGAACGGGCATCGAAGCACCTAAACGGGGTTGCTCATCGGCGAGTCTTCTTCTTGCACCGTGTTTTTTGGGGTTTCCCGCTTGGTCATAAGTTCACTATCACGACTGACTTCGCTTAGTGTAACTTTTTTCCTGAGCTTGTTTCCTCTCCAATCTTCCTTACTTCCTGACATCATGGTTCCTCCTTTTTCTTTCTCTTAGGTCGAGCTTTCAGGGCCTTCACAGAAGCCTTGAGGGATTCGACTTCTTTCTCAAGCTCCTGAACATAGCTGGTGACCTCTCTCCCCATCGCATTGAAATATCTTACCATCTGGGAGTGACTCCTTTAATAACCGTAATCAGTTTTAATGCTAAAACCTTTTCCCTATTCTGGCTCTAAATAGTAGACTACCCACTGGCATCTGCATCCCGGATGGGCGGGCATCTGCGGAAGGAACCAGTTCGGCTGATAAAACCCGTTGCGACCGCCTTCACTGGCTTTTGTGCAGATAATACATACCCGGTCATCTCCGACTGTAAGCCAAGCCAGCCATTTTACCTTGGGCGTGGTCCCGACGATTCTGATGGCATTGTTTACCGTCTTGTATGTGAAATCTTGGGCTAAGAACTCGATTCGTCGGATTATGCCATCCGGGGTGGTCCAGTAATTATCGTTCTGCTCAATATAGGGTCTTTGATGATAACACGCACAGGTAAGACAGCTACATATCTCCGACAATCTTGTTCCATTCCTCGATGGCGTTTTTCGTGAAGTCGTCTATATCGTCCTCTACTTCTCTTTCAGGAATATCAAGACCCTGACGCCTAAAATGACGTTCTGTGTCGGACATTAGAAGGTCACGATGGGCCATTATGTCAGCTTTTCCCAAAGTCCGAGCTTGGTCCTTAGTCAGGCGACCGGAGTTTACACCTCTGAAATGTGACAGGAGCTTCCGGTTTAGTTGACCTTTTCGTATTGTATAGAGTCCAGTCGGCATCATGAATCGCTTGAGGCCCTTAGTGCTAGGTTTACTCATTGTCTCTATGTTCCTTTATGGTAGTCATAATTTTATCGGCTTGTTCTCTTAGTCTCTGTCTCCAAGGTGGTATGACGCTATCCCACGTTCTCTTATTGAGTTTGGGGACTTGTTTCACTATCTCATGAAGTAGCTCGGCTTGGTCACGGTATTGAATTATTAGTAAGTCTCTTTTTCGGATGTCTCTTTGCTGTCGTCTATGGAACTCTAGCTCTTCCATGAGTTCTTCTAGCTTTTTCTTCTTGAATAGAATGTAG
>Ga0098068_1000794_pt1 | contig 11992 bp, 10 predicted proteins | sample 26BtaG_FD_75059 | JGI IMG/M metagenome (GOLD analysis project Ga0098068, IMG submission 75059) | Marine viral communities from Cariaco Basin, Caribbean Sea - 26B_WHOI_OMZ_CsCl | ecosystem: Environmental > Aquatic > Marine > Oceanic | place: Caribbean Sea: Cariaco Basin | collected 2014-11-09 | reverse complement strand
TTATCCGCCACCACAACCTTAACCTCCTAAAGGTTAATAATTACGCATTAAGATGCAGAATTGCATCCATTTCCACAGGCACATCTTTTGGTAAAGAAGCCACACCAATCGCTGCACGTGCTGGGTAAGGCTGTTCAAAGTATTCCGCCATAATTTCATTCACGGCACCGAAATAGCTTAAGTCGGTCAGGTAGATATTCAACTTCACCACATCCTGCAAACTACCACCAGCCGCTTTGGCTACAGCAGACAAATTATCAAATACACGTTTAACCTGCGTATTAAAGTCACCTTCGATAACGGTCATTGTTTCGGGTACCAATGGAATCTGTCCTGACAGGTAAACCACATCACCCACTTTTACTGCTTGTGAGTATGTGCCAATAGCTTCAGGGGCATCCGCTGTATGAATAATTTCGCGAGACATTCATTTCTCCATCAAAGTCTGGTTTTAATTAATACGAGTAATTCTTTCTACCATGTCGAGGCGACGTAAGCGGCGGATAACACGCGCTAGATGCTGGCGATTGGCTACTTCGATAGTCAGACGTAAATCAGAGTAGCCACCATCACGCTCATCAACGACAACATTGTCGATATTGGAATCGGACTCAGACACCACGGCCGCAATCGTCGCGAGGACACCACGTTGGTTTTTCACATGAATCATAATATCGACCGGGAAGTCACGTGATACATCAGGTGACCAGGCGACATCCAGCCATTTTTCATTCTGCACACGTAAATGCGAGGTATTTTTACAGCCACGTTGATGAATAATGATGCCGCGACCACTACTGACATAACCATGAATGGGATCGCCCGGAATCGGATGACAACAACGGGCAAAGCTCACTACCATTCCTTCCGTGCCCGCGATCATCAGCGCCTGGGCTTCAGAATCCGGCGTTGATTCATGCACCAGTTTCTGGGCAATTAATAATGCAGAATGATTACCGAGACCGATATCCTCTAATAAATCATCAAACTGTTTTAGTTCAAACTCATTAATCAGCTCATTAAAGCGTTCAACCGGAATTTCATCCAGATTAGTCGAGAACGCGGTTAGGTGTTTGTTTAACAAACGGCGTCCGAGTAATACCGCTTCTTCGGTCTGCAAATGACGTAAATAATTACGAATATTGGTCCGCGCTTTCGCCGTCACCACAAAATTCAGCCAGGCAGGGTTTGGATGTGAAGCAGGTGAAGTAATGATTTCAACAGACTCACCGGTTTCCAGCTGACTGCTCAGCGGTACAAGATGACGGCCAACACGAGCGGCGACACAGTTGTTACCCACATCACTATGCACGGCATAAGCAAAGTCGACCGCTGTAGCGCCTCTTGGCAAGGTGAGAATCTCCCCTTTTGGTGTCGACACATAAATTTCATCAGGGAATAAATCGATACGCAGATTTTCCAGAAACTCCATCGAGTCACCAGAGCCTTTCTGCATTTCCAGAATGCCTTGCAGCCATTGGCGTGCTTTACGGTGGGCTAAATTATTACCCACTGATTCACCGGTTTTGTATAACCAGTGAGCAGCAACACCCGCTTCTGCCATGTGATCCATATCACGGGAACGAATCTGCACTTCAATAGGCACACCATAAGGACCAAACAACACCGTATGTAATGATTGGTAGCCATTGGCTTTAGGAATCGCAATATAATCTTTGAATTTACCTTGTACCGGTTTGTAGAGGTTATGCACCACCCCCAGCATCCGATAGCAGGCGTCCACATCATCGACAATAATGCGGAAAGCATAGACATCCATCACCTCAGAGAATGACAGTTGTTTGCTGACCATTTTTTTATACAGGCTATACAGGTTTTTCTCACGGCCCTGAATATCAGCGCTCAATCCTTCCTGTTCCATTCGGTTCAGAATAGACGCAGTGATCTGTGTAACGATTTCTTTGCGGTTACCACGCGATTTTCTTACTGCGTCCTGAAGCACACGGTAACGAATCGGATACAAAACGTGGAACCCCAGATCTTCGAGTTCACAACGCATTAGATTCATACCGAGGCGTTGAGCAATGGGTGCGTAAATATCCAATGTTTCGTTGGCTATGCGACGGCGTTTTTCAGGACGTAAATGGCCCAGCGTGCGCATATTGTGGAGACGGTCTGCCAGCTTAACGATAATAACGCGGATATCACGAGACATCGCCAGCAGCATTTTTCTTAAGTTTTCAGCCTGAGCATGCTTTTGCGTTTCAAAAGCCGCTTTTGCTAATTTGGTAACACCTTCAACTAACTCACCGACTTCTTCACCAAATTCAGCGGCAAGATCAGCTTTTGTCAGAGCAGTGTCTTCAATCACATCATGAAGCAATCCGGCCATGATGCATTCATAATCCATATGCATCATAGCCAGAACATGGGCGACGGCTAGCGGGTGGGTGATGTATCGCTCACCACTTCGGCGAGTTTGGCCTTCATGTGCGTTATCCGCGAAATGATAGGCTCTTCGTATCGCATCGACCTGACCAGATTCCAGGTAGTTAGCCGTCGCATAGCACAAGTCATCTATTGTCAGTTTGGGTTCTGACTCCTGGATAAAATCCAGTTCAGAAGCAACGGATGGCTTGGCACTCACTGTCGTTTATTCTTCCGTTTGTAATTCTTCGTCACTGACGATGCTTTCAGCAGCATGTTCACGGGCATTCGTCTTTTCGAGAATTTCACGACCAACTAAACCAGCAGCAATCTCACGTAACGCTAAAACAGTAGGTTTGTCATTATCAATGCTGACCATAGCGTCATCACCCATGGCGATTTCACGAGCACGTTTTGAAGCAACCAGGACTAATTGGAAACGGTTATCAACATTTTCTAAACAATCTTCAACAGTAGTACGAGCCATGGTTTTTCCCAGTTAAAATTTAAAGAATCAATTTTACGAAATATCTTAGCTTTGAGCCAGTAATTCAGCGATTAAGTCCGCTTGAATATTTTTTTGAATCGCTAAGGAATGACGCTGTGCAACGATGATAGATGACAAACTGGTCAATGCTTGTTCAAAATCATCATTGACGATTATGTAATCAAATTCGACATAGTGCGAGATTTCATTCTCAGCATCACGCATACGTCTGGAAATGACATCCTCATTATCCTGACCGCGATTGCGTAAGCGTTGTTCCAAAGTCGCTTTTGATGGCGGCAGAATGAATATGCCAATCGCTTGCTGGAAATTGTTTCTGACTTGTTGCGCGCCCTGCCAGTCAATTTCCAGAATGACGTCAAAGCCTTCACTTAATAAGGTTTCAACCGTTTCAGAAGATGTGCCGTAGCTGTTATCAAATACCGTGGCTGACTCTAGAAACTGGCCAGCATCTCGCATCCCTGAAAACGTTTGCTGATCGACAAAATGATAATCCTTACCATCAATTTCACCTTCACGAGGAGGTCGAGTTGTGTGTGAAACGGAGAGTTTAATTTCAGCATGCTGTGCAATAAGCGCGTTGACCAAACTTGTTTTGCCCGCACCTGATGGTGCAGCCACAATAAAAAGATTACCCATCATAAAATTCTGAACGCTGTTAGGAATAATTGGGCAATTATGACAAAAAGCCCCGTGTTTCACCATGAAGGATCTAATGCTGCGTCTATTTTCATAAATAAACCAATCTAAATGATGAACATAAGCAACTATTTTTATTAAGCCAATTCACATTGGCACAATTATCAATCATAATGATTGCGCACAACAAATTATGTGCACTAGTACTAAAGTACAATATAAAAATAATTGCCCATGCATATAATTACCATAGTGCAACCAACTAGTGGGGTTATTGACGATTCCCAAGTATTTGCCTGAAAGCAAACTAGTTCAGCGATTAACTACTTCCTCATTTGGAGGGGAAAATGAAAATATTAAAGACTTTAGCAGGTGTGGCTCTGTCACTCTTCATTGCAGGTTCAGCTTCCGCTGCTCACCTCAGCGACAAAGTTATTTATGCTACAAAAAATAAAAAAGAAAGCACGATTCAGCACTTTGCTGGGGCTTATCAGTACGTAAGTACAGATGGTAGCTTCACCGCTGGTACAGGTCCGGATTACGCATACCAACTCAATCCAGAGGCAACAACAAACTCGGTTAAAAAAGACCAGTTAAACACCGCATTTAATGCTGCTGAAGCTTCTGGTAATTATTCTGAACTGGTTGGTTATGATGTATTAGATTTTTACAGCACGGGTTCCTACCCTGCTGCTACAGAAAGCACCGATTTTTTCACCTCAGATGTGTTTTCAACTGGCTATGTGAATACAACTTCACTCGGTCTGACATTTGAAGGCATCATGATCAAATCAGGTAACACGACTCTTGTCGCGTTATTCAGTGATGCGATTTCAGAGTTGTATTTCAAAACCTTTATTAAACAGGGCATTTCTCATATTGCCTTGTTCAACACAGCCCCTATCTCTGCAGTGCCAGTGCCTGCCGCTTTATGGCTGTTTGCTCCAGCATTACTTGGTCTAGTTGGTTTCCGCAGAAGGCAATCAACAATTAAGTAAGATTGTCGTAAAAGCTCAAAAAAACGCGGCCAAAAGCCGCGTTTTTTTTTACGTCTGATTGAAATGATTTTTAATCACTCAATATTCTGGATCTGCTCATTGAGTAGCGGTCTAGACCCTCAAAAAATCAATAAGTTACCGAAAAGAAACCGTTCAAAAATGCCTGTTTGCCCACCAAACTGCCCACCACTTGCCTATGGCTTTTACTAAATCTTAGTGGTTAGCAATGGAAAAACAGTGTCGTTTTTATGCTGCTGTTAGAGCTAAAACATAGCAGTTTTGAAGGGCTTTATCGAGCACGATTTCCGTCAACATAGCTTTGCCATTTTTTCACTAGTTCTACGCGATAGTAATGAGTCAGCAGAAAGCTCACTTAGCCTGAAATGGACATTATGATGTCCATTTTAATAGAAATAAGCTCAATATGGATACTATGGTATCCAAGAGAGATAAGACTGAGTGTCGAATGGTAAGCATCAGGTCTACAAATTGTTATCCCTAAGGTAACTTTGTGTAGACCTTCGGGGCTAGGCAACGCGCTTTTACCACCTCTTTGGTAAATACTGCGTGAAATACAAAGGCATCACGATATTGGTTTGTTCTAACGCTGAAGAGCCTTGTGTACCCGTTAACTTAAAGGTTTTATTTGGAGTACATTTTTCAACGTAGGATGCCAACGATTTTGCTCTTGTACGTTTACCACTTTTGACTTCCACAGGGATGATATCGCCTTCATCGGTCGCCAAAATAAATTCGATTTCGGCGCGGGCGTCATTCCATGAATAGCTTGGGTCAACGCCAATAGCTGTGAGCTCTTGTTGCACAAAGTTTTCAGCCACATAGCCTTTGTATTCATAGTTTTGTTGCTTAATCTCTTTATAACTGCTGCCCAGCATATGATTGAGCAGGCCCACATCAAACAGAAATAGTTTAACCATATTGTCTTTTTTATAGGCCGCCAACGGAGATTTAGGTAATCCTTCAATAGGGTAGTTTGGCAAAGCTAAGCGGCAGCAGTTAAGCCAATGGATCGCGGTTTCAAAATCGCTATAACGAGATTTACGCTCATGCACATGCTTAAATTTAAAGCGTTTAACTGACTCATCGCTGACAAGTGATAGCTGGGCTGGAATGCTATTAAACACCGATTCAATCAGTGTGGCATCGACCTTGCCCGCGTACTTACCGAAATCGCGGCGATAACCTTCAACTAAATCGGCATGAATTTTTGTGACTTTTTCAACACGCTCTAGAATGCTTGAATCCTTAAACTGATACCAAGCAGAAACGGCTTCCGGCATACCACCGGTAAAAAAATAGTCGGTTAGTTTATCCATCAATTTAGTGTGCACCGCCGGTGTGCTTGCTTGACTATCAAATGCTTTGATCAGTGCTTGCTCGTTGGATGCGTAAATAAATTCTTGGAAGGTCAGTGGTCGTAAATTGTATTGTTCTACCTTGCCCACAGGGAAGGTGTTGAGCAAACCAATATTTGAACCGCTGGCTGCGACAAAATAGGACGGTGCTTTTTCGGCAAAATACTTCAGCGAAGTTACGGCTCGTTCACATTCGCCAATTTCATCTAATATCAGCAAGTCGGTGTCTGGATTGAACGCTTGGTTGGTTAACAACTCAATGTTCATTACTAGCTCGTCAGGTGACAACGAGCCATCGAACGCTTCTTTGTATGCTGGGTTTTCAAGGAAGTCGATACGAAGGATGTTGGCAAAGGTATTCCCAAACAACTCTTGCAGTAGATAGGTTTTACCTGTTTGTCTTGCGCCATCGATCAATAATGGCTTGCGCACAGGTTGACTTTTCCATGCTATTAGGGCGTTGAGTAAGTTGCGCTGCATTGTCATTTCCCGCCAATTTAGACTGTTAACTGCCTGTAGTATAACTCAGTCTACACTTTTACGCGCAGAAAAGTGTGATATTTTACATTTTTATGCGCGTAAAAGTGTTGTGGCGTTCTAATTGAGCAAGACTCTCCCTTTTTGATAAAGCTTTTGGCACTCATCCCTTGGGCTTTTGGGGCAGTCTGGGCAAAGCCTTAGTTCACGCCACTTAGGCACACACTAGCCCTGCCCACAGGGTATTTATGACTTGGGGCATTATGTAAATTCTGGGGCAAGTAGCTACTTGTACCCTCAGAAAGCTGCACGATCCGGGCATTTATCTGCCTACTGCGTCCGTTTAGTACTGGCAAACTCCTAACTGAACTTAACAGATCAGTGAGGAAGCAAACGATGAACCCAACCACACAATCACCCACAAACTCAGTACACCCAGCGCGTCAGCAGCGGATTTTGCGCTTGCCCGAGGTAAAGGCAAAAACAGGCTTTGGCCGCAGTACCATTTATGCCCTGATGGCCAGCGGTGAATTTCCGCGATCCATTCGTATTGGTGCGCGTGCCGTGGGCTGGTTAGAAAGCGATATCGACCAGTGGATTGAAACCCGCCGTATCGGTGCTGCTTATGGCCGTGGATAAACCATCAGTATCAACCCCGTTACCTGCCAATGAGATAAATAACAACATGCCAACGTTACCGGCTGGTTTTGCCTATAACGCGCAAAACTGGCTGGTGATGCAACCGGCAGGGCAAGATAGCCCAGTTAAAATCTGCTCTTGGCTGCAAGTGGCTGCCCGCACCCGCGATCCACAAGGGGACAACTACGGCTATTTATTGCACTGGTTAGACGATGACAATCGCCATCGCTATTGGGCCATGCCCGCAGAACTCTTAGCCGGAGACGGCAGCGAGTACCGTCGAATCCTACTCAGCCGAGGCATGCGGCTGAGTAACAGTGTCAAAGCGCGGCAGTTGCTCTCGTTGTTTATTCAACAAATGGGCGAGCTGGCCACGCAAAAGGCCATTAGCGTAAACTGTATTGGCTGGCATCACCACGCTTATGTGCATCCGCGCCTCACCTTTTACCCAAGCGAACACAGCAACAACCCGCGCATGGTGCTGCAAACCATGCACCCGATAGAAGGCTTTATTCAACAAGGCAGTAGCGACAGTTGGCGGCAGCACGTTGGCCGTTATTGTCTGGATAACCCGCTATTAATCGTTGGCGTTTGTGCTGCACTGGCTGCGCCTTTGTTGCACTTGTGTGGGGTGGATGGTTTTGGTTTACACCTCTATGGTGCCAGCAGTACTGGTAAAACCGCAGCGCTGTATCCGGCATTATCGGTGTGGGGCGAACCTAATCAACTGCGCCACAGTTGGCGTGCCACGGCCAACGGTTTAGAAGGCACAGCATTAGCGCATAACGATGCCTTGCTGGCGCTCGATGAAATGGGCGAAGTTGACCCAAAAGAGGCAGGTGATGTCGCTTACATGCTTGCCAATGGCCAAGGTAAAACCCGTGCAGGCAAATACGGTGAAATGCGCTTACCCGCCCGTTGGCGCTTGGTGTTTTTATCCACTGGCGAAGTGACGCTTGAAAGCCATCTTGCCGGTATCGGCAAGCGCGTAAAAGCTGGCCAGCAAGTGCGAGTGATTGATCTCAGTGCCGATGCCGGCGCGCAAATGGGCGTGTTTAACCAGAGTCATGGTATCAACGCCGCCGATTTAGCCGATCACCTAAAACAGCAAAGTCGCCAACATTACGGCTGCTTGGCCTTGGACTGGTTACGGTATTTAACGCAGCACAGCGCGCAGGTGCGACCCGTTTTTCAAAACGTACGCCAACGTTTTTTAGCTAGCTTACCAACCGAGGCTGACGGCCAAGTGCGCCGAGTAGCCGAAAAGTTTGCCTTACTGGCTAGCGCAGGCCTGTTAGCCATTCAAGCCAAAGTGCTCGATTGGCCAGCCCAAAGTGTCGAAGCCGCCTGTTTAAGCCAGCTTAACCAATGGATACTTGCTCGCGGTGGTGTAGCCGCCAATGAAGATCAACAAGCCATTCGCCAAGTGCGCAGCTTTATTGAGCAACATGGCGAAAGCCGCTTTACGCCTAAACAAATTGGTTACAGCAGCCAAGTACGCCAACGAGCAGGGTGGATAGATGTCACCGGCCCACAAACCCTCTACCTGTTTTACCCAACTGGCTGGCGTGAAGCCACCGAAGGCCTCAGCCCAGATCGCGCCGCCAAAGCACTGATGGCCGCAGGTTACCTAATCCCCGATGGCAACCGGCCACAGCGAAAAGTCAGCCTACCTGACAACACTCGCCCACGAATGTACTGCGTAAAAGGCAGTATCTTAGATGATTAGCGCCAGAATTACAGTTGACGTCTTATCATTAACTGATAACATACGATTTGTTTATTTATCTAGTATTAAGGGTGTTTTGTGTCAGAGGTGGGTATAGACGTGACTAGCTGTATTATTGGTATTAAAGGTCAAACTCCAAGTTCCACAAACCAAGTAGATGTTTGGTTTGACTCCCTTAAATCAATTGCATCGGTTCTATCTGAAGAAAATCAGCATTTGCTAAAGATTATTGCAGATAAAAAACCAGAAAATATTACAGAGCTATCTGAATTAACTGGGCGAGCAGTAAGTAATCTTTCTCGAACTATTAAAACGTTGGAGAAACATGGGCTCATTAATATTGAGAGCTTTGGGAAAAGTATTAGGCCGAAGATTAAGTATAGTAATTTCAATATATTATGTGATTTGAGTTTTAGTGGTGGAAAAAAAGATTTGTTAGAAAATAAATTTACTTTGGTCTCAATGTTTACAGGTGTTGGTGGGCTAGATATGGGATTTGAAGGAGGCTTTAAATACAAAGATAAATACTTTGAAAGTCAACCATTCTCAACCCTGGCTGCTTATGAGAAAGATGAAAAGTGCGTAGAAACAATAAAGAAGAATTTAGATATACCTATTAGCCAAGTGGAGTTATCTGAAGAGCTTGTTAATGATTTTCCAAGTGCTGATGTGTTAATAGGTGGTTTTCCATGCCAAGACTTTAGTTCTTGTGGCCCTAAAAGAGGTCTTAGTTCTGACAGGGGGCAGCTATACAAAGTTCTAGTTAAATATATGCAACATCACAAACCTAAAATTGTATGCGCTGAAAATGTTCCTAATTTAGCTCGAATGCAAAAAGGTGCTGTGCTAGAAACTATAGTTAATGATTTTAGCGAGCAAGGTTATAAAGTCCAAGTTTGGGATCTTTTTGCTCCGGATTATGGTGTGCCGCAAAGCCGTAGAAGGCTGTTTTTTGTTTGTACCAGAAATGATCTTGAAGGCGAGCCACTAAAACCAGAACCAAAATTTGTTGGTATGCATCGCGGAACAAAATGGGCAATCGAAGATTTGGAAAAAGTTATTGATGAGACCATTCCTAATCAAAGCCAGTATTTCAAGGCATCAAAAGCCAAGAAAGGCAATGGGCAAGGTGATGAGCACTGCAAAGCAGATGAACCATCATACACAATTAGGGCAAACGCTAAGTCTAGAGTCCAATTTCATTATGAATTAGATAGAAGGCTAACGATCAGGGAGTGTGCTCGTCTACAGACGTTCCCCGACTCTTTTGTTTTTCCTCATTCTGCTACTTCAAATGTTATGCAAATAGGTAATGCAGTCCCACCTATGTTGTCATATGAGGTGGCAACATCAATCAAAGAATTTTTATTAAAACAGGATTGATCAATATATGAAAGGAAATAGGGATGAGGTTTTTTCTTATATTTTTTCGAAAGCCGATGAAGTTGGTTATATGGGGCTTGATTCAGCCAGGTCTGGTAAATTCCAAGATGAATTGGAAAATGATCCTGAACTAATTAGAATTGCTGGGGAAAAACTTTCAAGAAATTACATCAAGGATACCGTTTTAAACAATTATAGTAAGAAGCAAAGATATATATCAGAAGATGATGTGCTTAGTGTTTTCGTTGAGTTGAGTGATATTTCTGTTTTAGGTGCCAAAAAAGATCTTGAGAATGGTATTTTTAAAATTTCATATTCAAATGAGGAGTTTGAGTGTACTAGTTCAAGTATTAACGAATGGCAAACAGTTTTAAAACGATTCGGAAAAAGAAGAAGCGGAAAAACTAGATTTGCTTTTTTGACTTGTGGTGGTATAGAGAAACAGCAAGATGAGCTTGGGGCTGTCGTAGATATTTTAAAATCATATGGTGTAACAGCTCTCATCGTTAAGCCTAGCCAGAAACCTATATCAATAAAGCTGTATTTGAGTAATAAATCTGGTCAGCCTTTTAGTTTAGTTAAAACGGGATTGTCCAAACCCTTCCTCCTTCTCGCAGGTATCTCAGGCACAGGTAAAACCCGCTTTGTGCGTGAGCAAGCAAAAACATCAAAGCAGTTTGCTGAAACCTATTGTTTAACCTCAGTACGCCCCGATTGGCATGAGCCGAGCGATTTGCTGGGTTATATTTCACGCCTAAATGGTGCTGCTGAATACATCACTACCGATGTATTGCAGTTTATCGCCACAGCTTGGCGTGCCATTGCTGATAGCGACTTAACCGTTGAAGTGCAAGAGAACGAAGACCAAGGCAAGCGCTTAGTTGTGGCCGGTGAACGTGATGCGTTAGATAAGGTGCTGCCTTACTGGCTGTGTTTGGATGAAATGAACCTAGCCCCTGTTGAGCAATATTTTGCTGATTATTTATCGGTACTGGAAACCCGCGAATGGTGTTGGACAGGTAATAGCTTTACCTACAGTTGTGATGCCCTATTAAAACCCGCCACCATTAAAGAAGTCGCTGATAAAGAAAAGCTGCGCGAAGCGCTAGGTTTTGATGACGCGCAATACGATGAGCTGTGGGCACATATTTGCCAATATGGTTTAGGTATTCCGTTTAACCTGCTTGTTGCAGGCACAGTGAATATGGATGAAACCACTCACGGCTTTTCGCGCAAAGTGATTGACCGAGCGCTGAGCTTTGATTTTGGTGCGTTTTTCCCGAATAACTTTGATGAGTTTGCTGATTTTGGAACTCCGACAAGTTGCAATAAACGCCTTAGCTATCCTATTTGGTCAAACGCCAGCAAAGCAGACTTAGACAATACCTTTGATGCGGATGGCACAAAAACCGTTGCGTTTTTATCGGCCGTTAATGCCGTGCTAAAAAATACCCCGTTTGAATTGGCATTTCGTGCGCTCAATGAACTTCTTCTCGCGGTTGCTAGCAGCCAACCACAAGATGACCTAACTCTAAAAGCTGTATGGGACGACTTTATGATGTGTAAGGTTCTGCCGCGTATCGAAGGCGATACCGACAAACTGACTACATCTGATGGAAAGGCTTTGTTGGTTGAACTTGATACTGTGTTGGCAGACCAGTTTGCCCCTATTTGGTTAGCGTCTGACGCAGACGAAGCCAATCAACGCCCTGACTTGTATCGCGAGAAAATCGTGGTTGATGGTGCTACTGAAGAGGAAAAAGTACTTCGTATACCTTGCCGTTCAAAAGCGAAGTTGAAGTGGATGAGCGAGCGATTAGCCAGTGCCACCTTCACCAGTTTCTGGCCTTAATGG
>Ga0098068_1000789_pt1 | contig 12011 bp, 13 predicted proteins | sample 26BtaG_FD_75059 | JGI IMG/M metagenome (GOLD analysis project Ga0098068, IMG submission 75059) | Marine viral communities from Cariaco Basin, Caribbean Sea - 26B_WHOI_OMZ_CsCl | ecosystem: Environmental > Aquatic > Marine > Oceanic | place: Caribbean Sea: Cariaco Basin | collected 2014-11-09 | reverse complement strand
GTCGCTAAAATGTTATTGTTATGAACCTGAACTAAATTGCGCGAACCGTCACTCGTAGAATTGGATTTAACATAAATACCTTTCCCGGTCGTTAGCGCATCCAGATCACTTAAATCTATTCCTCTACCAGTTGTCAGTGTTGTCCCATTAATATTGATAATATAGCTCGTCGTTGCCTCACTATCAATATTCAGTGAAATCCCGTTCCCGTTTTGGTCAATAAAAACCCCATTCCCAGTACCGGCATTAACAACCTCCAAACCCCTGGGATTATTGGTAGTATCCGCCTGGTTAATCTTTAAACCCTTGGCGTTCTGCCCAACCCCTCTGTAAATCTCTAAATCATCATTATCATCAAGACGTGCCCCCAATAGCGCATGTCTTAAACTAATACTTCTCTGTCCAAACTTCTCATGATTCCGCCACAATCCAGTAGAATCGTGTTTTACTGCTGGCATTTCTCCATCCTCCTATCCATCGCCATACAGGTTGCCCTGTTGACTTGAAATGCTACTAAGATACATATCCCAACGCCTTCAGTTTTTCTAACATCTCTGGCGTATTTTTACTTTCAGTCAGCAATTGAAATAAATCCCTTCCCTCCCATTCGGGAGGGCTTTCCAAACCAAACATACCCGCAATAGTCGGAGCTAAATCCAACCACGATACCGGCTCCATCCAAAGCCTATTCATTGGCTTCTGGCCGGGTAATATGATTATCAAAGGAACTCTCTGTAACTCAGGCGTCGGCGCTCCTAAATGAGAAAATTCAGGGAACAATCTCTCTCCATGATCCGCTGTAATAATTATCGCCGTATTGGTCGTATTAACCATCTTCCACAACCGCCTCAACTCCAAATCAACATGAGTAATCGCCATATCGTACAAATACGATAGACACCTTCCACCCCACTCCGTATTCTTGGGAATATTGCCCTTCAACTCCAAATGGAACTCTCTCTGCACAGGGAAAAAGGTTTGATAAGCATGTACATCACCATACCAGAGGAGACCAAACCAACCATTTTGCTTTTCAATTCGACTGATAGCTCTATCAGTCAAATCCTTGGCTAACCAATCTTTTGATTCTTCGCCCGGCACCTCCCAACCCGAAGGCAGGAGAATGCCGTTTACAATAGCATTGGGCGAATAACAAAAACAATCCTTGCTTTCCAATGCTTGCCAGAGCAAACCATTACCCTCGGATAAATAAGTATGCTTCTCTGACATAGAAGAATATCTTCGCCCAGTTAATAAATTTGCCATCGCGTACATCGTCCGCGTACAACCAGAAGCGAACATAAATTGATTGCCCACATCAGCCCAAGCATCAATTGATGCTGCCGTCTGTATGGGATAACCATAGCAACGCAAATGGTCAGCGCGTAGACAATCAATTACAATCATTAGTACATTTTCTATCTTATTAGAATCATCACTTGTTTTTAACATAAAAAAAATTAGGGGTGGCACAAAACCACCCCGGTTGGCCTACCGGAGAGCGGGGTAGGCAGCGTTTAAGTTAGCCGGTACTTGGATACTAGCAATAGTTAAACAGTCCGCGATAATTGGCACTAAGCCATCAGCATCTTGATCCATAATAGCCATTCCACCGGCATAAAATACATGAGACTCACCATGTGTCGTAGTGTCAACACCTTCAACTAAACCAGCAACCGCGGCGGCCACGACGACACTTCCACCAACCGCATTTTGAGCGCTGGCATCAAGTTTCGCTACGCCTTCACCTTTCGATAATCCCCAGAACCAATACTCATCAGTAATCCCCGCTTGGCGTTGCACATAGGCGACAATACGCGAAGCTGCTTGCGATGCCACTCCCTTCACCCTGGTCAAAGAATAAACCACAAATGTAGATGCGGTCGTCAATGCCGTGGCAATCTTGCCATCATCAGAATTAATCCAGTAAACGTCAACGTAATCATCATCGACGCGATTGTAAATCGGGCCACCTTGGCCTTGAGATGCGCCAGCATTTACCCATAACTTATAAGTATGCCCATTTTCCGTATCAGGCATCATGTCAACCAACTTCGTTGTGGTAAATACGCCAGTGTCATGTACCCGGCGCGTATCAGCCGCCGCCGCCGTTTCCACGAGACCACTAGTAATTGCGTAACTTGCGGGCTCTACTGCATGCCCTTGATCTAACGCCGTTGACGCTTGCAGATAAACCCATACTCGTCCCAACCAATCACGCCCATAAGAGCCAGCGCGAACCTTTGGGGACGAACTTTCCTCGTTAATATCCTGCGGTGTTAATTCCAACATTTTCCATCCCCTCCTTATGGTGATACGTCATCAAGCACGCATTGCGCAGCTCTGTCATCGCTGACCAGATTCAACTTAGCTTTAAGTTGACCTGTCATTGCTGCTTGATTAGTTGGTTCCTTCCATCCACTGAAAACAAATTCCAGGTTCGGGTGAATTTGCATCCAGCAATGACGTTTGTTGATGAAATAGATCTTGTTTAATGGCACCTTTTCATCTTCGATGAACGTTATGCCATTCCACTTAATATGCTCAAAACCTATCTCCGCTACTTGTGCATCCTCATAGATCTTCTGACCCTCAAGCAACAACTGAAGCGCATCGTAAAGATCTTTATCAAGAAATGCCCAAGTAGCTTTCTTCCCGCCGTGTCTCGTGTCAGCAATACACTGACCAAGGAGATACAAATCGAGTGGTCTATTAGTACCACTATTACTGGACTTCTTAGAAGCCCAAATATAATCTAAACTTCCAGAAATTACGCCTTCCTTGTCGAACTGCCCAAAGTCGGTATAAGCCTTTCCACCGTAGCTGGAAGTGTTATTGTCTATGATGAGCTCAAGCCCATCAAGCTGCTTGCCGTCACTTGCGCTGCCGTTACTATAAATACCATCAGCTATGAGATTCTTTATATCCTCAATAGCGGCGTCCATCTGGTCGCCGATGATGTTCACAATGGTTTCACGTTGCAGCGCCGGTATATCTCGTAATCGCTTTATTTTAAGCAAATCCTGGAGATTCATACCGCAGTTTTCCAACAACGTATCTTCATCTATGGTCAAATTCACATAGACATTACGCCAGGGAATCGTCACGGAATCGTGGGTTTGTACGTGAGCTACATTAAATTGATCATAGCCCGTATACCATCCTCCGTTGAGACGCTTGTATCTAATCGGCGCGGTGATATTGTTTCCCGCCCGTTTGTCGCGTCTTGCTTCTTCTAGGAACATCCGGCAACTGGCATCATCGGTCGCCAAAATCTCTTTGTTCAAATCAGTGTAGGCGTCCAATGTCGTTGCCGTCAGTTCGTCTAACAACGCCATTTTTTACAACTCCTCTATGGCAAATGGCGCTATCTGGCAATCTTCCTCGTAGGGAAGGGAGAAGCGCAGTTGCCAGTCCGCACCTCTCCATAGCTAATCTAAACCTGCATTTTTTCTTAACCTGTCTCTTCGACTTAACTTCCTATCCACAGGATCTTTTGACTGGGCGCGTGCATCCACAGGCGGTGCTGAAGGATTAGTAATTGACGTAGCGGCTGCGCTACCATCCATCACCTGCGTCTGTGCCTGTTGTCGCCGCTTCCGTGCCGTAGTGGTTGTCTTCGTCGCAATCTCCTTAGCATCACGCAATAAATCATGCGCTTCAAAGTCTTTTCCTTCGCTTTTCAACTCTTCATAGCGGTCGAGAACCCTAGCGTCATTGACGCCATACCTCTGAGCGATAACCTGTCGCTCAGTCACCTGACCCTGCTGGTCGTTAAGTTCCAAAAACGCATCAGTCAACAAGGACACCTGTTGTTTAAGCTCTGTAACGGTTGGATCACTGCTAATAGATGCTGACGCCGCCGGCGCGCCCTGCTGTCCGAACCCAAATCCCGGCTGATTCTGTTGCGCTGGTGTCTGTTGTCTAGCAGTAATTTGTTGTTCCAACACTGCAATGCGGTCATTCGCGCGTTGCAGTTCTTCATCCCTGGAGCTTAACTCCTGTCCTTGCTGTGTTATTTTGCGTGCAGCGTGTACATAATCCCTTTTAGGAATGTACTCGTCACGCTCCAACAGATCCTTTAACGGGTCGGCACCCGCGTCGCCATCCTCCGTCGAATCAGGCGCACTCGGTTCTATTGCGACTGTACCCTCCGCCGCGGCCGCTGCCTCGTCACCCGCTGCCGGAACACCCACGGCAGCTTCGTCCGGGTCGGTCGCCGTTTCATCGACGTCGGGGCCCTGGTCTTGAATTTGTTCGTCATTCATGATATAATTACCTCGTTAGTTAAATACTGTCATCCTTGCCGGGATGACTATCAATTGCCTGGCGGCAACCGGGCAATTGAAACTTTATGATATAGCTTTATTATAAGGGAAGTTCGATACCGCTACACCGGCCGACATCACGCCACCGCCTGCGTCCCTTCGGATACGCCTTGCCCCAACCGATTCAACCCCATCAAATCCTCCTGCGTTGTTGCCTGCTGCTGTCCCGGTTGCATCGGCACCTGCTGTGCCATCATTTCATGCTGCTCACGTAATCGGTCGCTAATTGGCAAGTTAGTAAATTCCAGAAATTCAATAATATCAAACACACCTCGATCGAGCATATTAAAGGCAAAAGCTAATTTCCCTTCTAAATTATGAGGTAGTTCCGCCATGCTCTCAATCTCAATATCATACATCAGATTCCGCATCCGCTCCTCCCACATCATCCACTCGCCTAACTCATAATCATTTGTCTGCCGTGGGTCATAAAAACCGGCATATTGTTGGAGATTTGATACCTCAATCCGACCGCATTGGCGATAACTCTCTTCCATTAGCCGCGTCTTGTGTCTCGTCCTTCCCAACGCCGCCTGCTGAAGCCCCGCAATAGCCACGCCACTTGCCGAACTCCCCGGCTGTCGTCCCTGCGAAACCTCACTCACCGACGAAATACGTTCCGCATGCCTTTCAATATCAAGAGCCATCTGATGCACATACGGCGGCATCGACACCCCCGGCTCCTTCCGGATACGTTCCAACATTCCGCGTTCAACAGCGATATTCAAACCCGGCTCATTCGTCAGCCAATCCCGCGGCACCGCCCCCTTCTCGTAAATCCATTGAGCATTTGACATCAAAATAGCATTCATAATAATTTGGCTAATCAAAATATTGATTGCCACCTGAGCATCCCGTAAGTGATGCACCTCGCCAAAACCGAGAAAATCATTAGCCAACAGATAATCATGAAATGCCACGAGAGGCACTCTCCCATGCCAATACGGATTCTCGTCAAGATGGAGTAACTTCTTTCCACAAGTCGCAATCACCCGTCCATATGGATATTTTACTGTCTTAGATGGTTTATCCCCCGATTCAAGGTCGATGGGCAGTTGGGCAAAATACCACACCTCATTCACCGTCACTCTCGGCCGGACGTAATCAACCTGCGCCACTTGATGACGCCCTGAAAAAAACCGCCGAATCTGAGAAAACAGACCTTCCGATGTTACCTCAGCGTCCTTCTCTTCGATGATATCATCAAACGACACGCCATACTTACGGACCACGTCCTCGGCATCCATTTCTTTTTGGTGGATGACGTATTTGTGGTCGCTGAAATCCGGCAATGTACCATAAGGGTCCACCAGCAAACACCAGGGAGGAATAATCGTTGAGACGCTTTTATCCTTCTCCGCATCCCAGGTGAACTTCTTGTATCCCTTTCCGCAGATTAACGCATCCGCTAACACCAACGACAGTTGAGTATCCTCCACCCGCCGTTCATGCTCCGCCGTCAAAATCTCAGTCAAAAGGTTCGCCGGGTCAGCGTCCACTCGCGGATAATCAGCAGAGATAATAATACGCGGGCGACTGTCAGTCATTAAAGGCCGCAACGTCTCAACCGTCTGGAAAATCAAATCCCGCGTTGTACGGAAGCGATAAGAAGGCACCTTCTCATCTATATCACCGGATTCATCCAACCACTGATTCCCCATATAGAATTGATAGGCAGTCTTCGTGCGCTGAAGCCATTCCTCCATCGCATCTTGAGATTCTTTTATCAGAGCCTTGACGATTTTGACAATCGTTTCCTCATCACTGCTCTTATCCAACTGGCTGATTCTCTTTTGGTTGTTCAACAGCATCGGATTCTTCCTTCTCCCTCAATCTCACCACTTTCGAGCCTTCAATCATGATATCCTCCGCCTGCGCGTCCCATCGCACTTGGCCCTCAATAATGCCATGCGACCGGGAACAAGCAAGCAAATACTCATCAAACTGATTGTTAGCAAACTGCAACACTGCCCACTCCGGCGACGCCTCAACCGCTGCGGCAGCTTTGTCCTTTTGCTGTTCAAGATATACAGCAAAAGTCTTCTCATCTTTCGACAAAATTGTTTCTTTCTTATCTTCCGACATGAATGCTCTCCTTTTTGATTCAAATATACTTGAGCCACGACCGGTTTCGGTCTTCAATCTCTGCAATCTCAGGGTCAACATATTCCTGTTCCTGTTGCTTAAGAACATATCGCCGTGGCATCGGCGCAGGTAGATATTGATGACCCAATAACGCACCACCAAGGGCGAAAAGACAATCATCATAAAAGCCAAGTTCCGGCTCGCCCGGCATCCTCTTCTCAAATTTCCTTCGTGCCTGCGGTTTGCCGTTCACCCATACAAACGATAGTCCTTCCTCTATCAGTTTCCGATCTGGAACCTCCCCATTTTCCTTCTCAAAAAAATCGACGACTAAATTCACCACACGCTTTCGCGTCGCCGTATTATTGCGCCAACCAACACGCTTCGTTTGGCTGACCTCCAAGATAATTTCATCAAGCAGACGACGATAATGCAGCTCGTTTTCCAGTCGTCGAGACACCGTCCCGCCATCAAGATTGTTCTCCGGATTAATCCACGCCTCATTATACCACTCACCAAGCATTGCTAAGTGATCGGCAAAGTCATCAGGAGTAACACGTCTTCCGTCATACCCCCGCAACCGAGCAACCACCGCTTGCGTCAGTCGCTCCATTACCACCGCCACGTTAAAATCACCGCTATCCAATCCTTCAGCGTGGTCTGAACCAATAACATACTCACAACCCGGCTGCGGAGGCTGCCATACTGTCACAAGTCCATTTGCATCCTCATTAAAAATCACATTGCCCGTTGCATCGCGCTGCCAATCACCGCGCATGATAGGCGGACAGCACTCTTTCAGATACACCGATAACTTCGTTGGCGAGATGACTGGATGCCCACCAACCTGGAAGGCTTCTTCAGGCGTGCTCGGATATTCCTGTCGAAAAGTCGCTACCCGTCCATTGCACTTATTTCTAATCTGCCACCTACGCCAGTTGAGTTGCTCAAAAGTGAGCTCATACGATTCTAACAGAGAAAGTTCATCACTATATTCCGCCTGCTCAGATTCGCCAAGCGTACCCTCGAATCTTTTGCGCTCTTGCGCAGAATCGAAAGGCTTAGTATACTCATGATGAATAAACCATGGAAGGAATAAAGGCAAAAAATCAGATTGCTTCTTGCAAGCTCTCTCCCATTCTTGATGAAAGTGGTCGCCGTAGCCCTTCCCCGTTGACTCATTGAAAATAGCCGTATTCGGGTCATCAGGCACCGTTTGAAACAAACTTTGCACTGTCGCCGCCGCGTTTGCCCAAAATGCCGTCTCAGAGAGATGCAAATAATTGTATGTTCTCGATCGCCCCGTCCGGCCAGCTTGATCGGTACTGGCATCCGACGCCACTATTACATCAATTCGGGAGCGCAAACTATCAGTAGCGGCCGGTTTGTCCGCGTTCTCATACACCAGACGTTTCCCGCGCACATTGTACCGCTTCGAAGGACAAATACCATCCGGCAATTCTTCATCAAAAATTCGATACTTTTCAAACAGTAGCGCCGCATTCTCATCAAGATCAGCCACCACACCAACCGAAACATTTCTCTGGCAGATAGAATTGAGGAACATCCATCCGGCTATCCCGGTAGACATGCCCTCCTGGCGCGCTTTTAAGATGATAATACGAATCGGCTTCCTTGCCTGCCGTTGCGTCTCAACCGCTTGTAGGAGGAGGGTTTGGGCTATATTCGGAATCAGTAACTGTCTGGTCTTCGTCTTCGTGATAATGTATAAAATTGTGGACATCAAGATGCCCGGCTCCGCCAGCAACTCCGCCCCAGCCTCGTCGTCCCCTTGCAGGAACTTCCGTTGCTTCTGGCGAATCCATTCCAGCGTCTCCCCGCAGGGTTTCGTCAACAAGTCGTCTTCGCTCAGCTTCGATACTTTTGATTTGTTCAATTGTAATTGTCGCTTCGACTTCAATCGGCTTGTCGCCTCCCGATATTTCGTGGCGGTCCTTGCGCCCCCACTGCGCAGGATACTTGCGCTCAAGCCACCAAGCAGCAGCCGTCCAAGTCGTTTCTGAAGCATCATGGATAATCTTCACATAGCGCGCTTGGGCTTTAGCTTCAGCTTTTTTTACCGCCGTTAAGAATGTAAAATACTTTCCGCTTTTTTGTTCACGCCCTTTGATCATCCATTGTCGGTAGCAACCTGAAGAGATACCAACTGCGGCACAGGAATTTTCTATCGTATTCCCTTCTGCGATATATCCGCAAATCTTTTCTTGCAATTCTGGTGTAAGTTTTGAAGGTCTACCCATTGTCACCACACCGGTAACCCCGGCTTTTTCCTTTCTCTTTCCCATAATTCTTCATTAGATGGAGCAGCAGGGAGCTCCTGCCCCCCCCCAACATTTTCAGCAGTTTCGTCTTCTTCAACAGACACATTTAAAAGGCGCTCAATCTCCACCATACGCTCATAATGCTTCTTACGCTTGAACCACTTTCTCTCAAGCTGGCAATATTCAAATTGCAATTGAAATAATGATATATCCATACAGATGGTCTTTCTGCCATCGGCCGGTGTAGCGGTATCGAACTTCCCTTAAACACAAAAACCCCGTCCGGGGTACCCCATATACCCGCAGGCGGGGTTGATTTAATTGTCATCTGCGTTTTAGACACGCCTGTTGATGTGACTGAGTGAAGAGAGCGCGCCACAACAGGCGGGTTTTGTCACCGCAGATAACCATTCGGCCTTTTAAGAAAGTCTCAATAAAATCATCAAAAAAAAAGAAAGAATAGCTATGTACAAATTATACATAGTTTTTTTTTGTGTGTCAAGTTGTTGTTTGGACATTTAGGACAATTTAACCTTGCACTGTCGGGCCCGTCTTACCGTCCGAGCCGAAACCCCAAATCGTTCCGCAACCTCTTCATCCAGAGTCTGAAATGTCCATGTCGGGTGCCGTTTCAAAAACTCATACCAGTAATAACACATTTCCTCATTTGCATCACTGGATACACCAAGAACAAGTATCTTCCCTGGATGTCCAGTTATCTGCTTTATCTTTCCAAGTAACTCAGACCCTATCTCATCCGTCAAGTTTTTCATGATTACCCACCTTAGGGAAGTTCGAAGAGGAAGGCGTCGACCGAAGGACGCATCGCACGCTCGCTACACCGGCCTTCGGCCTTTACACCGGCCGATGCGCACCTGTCGAAAGATTCTTTCCTCATAAGTTGAAATAAGTTTGCGATACAAGCATTGTATTCTATCTCGTGCATGCCAGTTCCTTCTGGACCGAAAGCATGTTGCAGCGCATGTAAACCAAAGTATTCTTTCAGTAATCGCATGTCATCTGGATTATTGCGGTCTGCTACGAATAGTGGTTCCGTAGCTTTTTCTGCATCCTTTTTCGCTTCACCAACGCAAGCTATACAACCTTCACCGTGGCACCATTGACAACTTTCGTAGCTACCACCATGCGTAGTTGTCAACGTGCTAAACTCTTCTCCATTGTACAGTTTCATCTTTTTTGCGGCAGGATACCCCGTCTGATATTAGCCTATCCCTCCTTAAATCTCAAACACTGCTTATCAAACTGAAAGCCTATATCCGCCACCCATCCATTCCTTTGTTTGGCAAGGTAAACACTTTTAGCTTCACATACTTGTAATTCCTCATATTCTATTTCGGGAGAAGACACGAAAAAAACATTGTCGGCATCCTGCTCAAGTGCCCCAGAACTCCTAAGATGATGAAGTTCTGGTCGGCTGACTTTAACCCCGCGGACGGAATCCCGACTAAGTTGCGACACCGCCAATACAGCAATGTCATTAGCCGTGGCTATCTTTTTTAACCCGCGACTAAAATCACTGATTCGGTCATATTCCGTTTGCCCCTTAGAACTCGATGGAGCTATCTGAATGTGATCGATTAAAAGAATGAAATCGCCTTTTTGAGCTTTCGTTCGACGCGCCAAAAGTGCTAACTCTTCAATATTGGGAAAGGATTCACACAGTGGGATATCCATATCGCTCATTTGTGTAATTGCGTCAATTACCGCCTTGTAATTGTCATCTCCGCGCTCAATTGTACCCATCCCCTTCGACGCCGCTCTAATTTCATAAAGCGGTATACCGGTGATTATCGCCGCAAACCTCATGAATATCGCCCGCGAAGATTCCTCATACGAACAGATTAGCGTGGGTATTCGGTGCTTTCGCCAAATATATTGGATGATGTTCAACGCAAACGACGACTTTCCCTCACTTGGACGCCCCGCGATAATAGTATATTCGCCTCGATGAAGCCCAAGAGTAGCCAAGTCCAGAGAAGGATATCCGGTTGGTATCTCATACGCCTCGTCCTGGTCAAAACGAGCGTCCCACCAACCGAGAAACTCCTTGGCTTGATCTCGTAACACAGCCTGACACACACCCGCCGTTCCCGTTGCCTCAAATACCGCTGATTCAATCCGCTCTAATTTTCCCGTTAATGTCAACTCGCCATTTTGGACAACAGCAGGTATTTGCTTTCCAATTCTCAACAGCTTCCGCTCAATCGCCGCCTCTTTCACAAGTTCAGCGTAATGCCCGGCATTTTCGGAAACCTCAGCACTCGATTTAATCATTTCAAAAAGCCCCACCGCTCCACCAACGATATTGAGTTCATTTTTCTTTTTGAGTTGCTCCCCAACGCTGGCAGGCTCAGGAATAAGACCGGCCTGTTCTAAATCAAGGATAGCCTGAAAGATTACTTGATGTCGGACAATACCGAAAACTTCAGCATTATTCCCAATAATTCCCGTAATCTGAGGGATAGAATCGGAAGAGGTCATCATTATGACTAAGACTTCCTTTTCTGCATCCTCATTGATTCGATAGTTCTGAAATCTGTCATTCATCGTAACTTCCCCCCATCCCCTTCCAATTTCATTCTTCGTTCTTCATTCATCATTCTTCATATTCCATAGTACTTAATACTTGCTGAAGGCATAGACTCAGCAAATTACAAAATTGCTCATTCCTATGAGCATACGTGCCGTCCTCAAGTTTAAATTCCAGATCATACATGATAAAATGTACTACTTCATGCCAGAAAGTTATTACCATTTCTTCATCTTTAATTTTATATCCATCACAATTTGTTTGTAGTTGTATTTCATGCACTTTAAGGTTACCCGCGCCAACCAAGTCCCGTTCGGATGATAGGCTATTTGACTGTTTCACTTCTATTGTTTTCCCGAATAATTTAAAGCGTTTCGGTATCTCTAATTTATTCATTTTTTCCTTTCTCTAACACTCTTCGACAATAATTCAGTTTTATACCCCCAAAACCTTGCGACAATAATCCAGATGATTCGGAATAGGACGACTTGCCCTACGTTCCGCCAACACCTCCTCAATCCCCCATTCGAACTTCGCAAAAGCTCTCGTCTTAGGATACTTCTCCAAAACTCGGTCAATGCCCGCCCCAATCACCGACAGAGGCAAAGAGGCGAACGCCTTGGCGACGCGGAAATCAGCGGGCGTGTTCAATGCCGTCGCCGTGCGGAACTTTGAGCAAAGGTATTCCTCTAAACGCGATAGTGCTTGGTTATCTGCGGTGACTAAACCCGCCTGTCCGCTCTCTTCCCTAAGTTTTAGTATTTG
>Ga0098068_1000781_pt1 | contig 12087 bp, 8 predicted proteins | sample 26BtaG_FD_75059 | JGI IMG/M metagenome (GOLD analysis project Ga0098068, IMG submission 75059) | Marine viral communities from Cariaco Basin, Caribbean Sea - 26B_WHOI_OMZ_CsCl | ecosystem: Environmental > Aquatic > Marine > Oceanic | place: Caribbean Sea: Cariaco Basin | collected 2014-11-09 | reverse complement strand
GAAGTGGGCTCAAGTGAAGTTTCTACGCCAAGGCTGGATGGAAAATGACTTATCTAAATTGTTTTATGATATTCATCCAAAACATAACTCTTTTGTAGTGCAGTGACTATAGCTTAATCACATAGCTATTAAAATAATTTAAATAGGTGGGATGTGCTGAGAAAGCACCTCTGGCGGCATCTATTAGCTAGGGAGGCTAAAAGTGTCACAACGTAAAATACTGACTCAGTTAAAATTAAAGAAAAACCATAAAGGCAATTTTTGCGCTGATATTGAAGTAGATGGTCAAAAGTTTTGTGCCTATTTATCTAATAACGTAATAGAAGAAAAGAAGCTGTATACAGATGCCATAGAAGGTAGCACGTACTGGGCCAGTATCAATTTAAGGAATAATAGTGCCTTTATTAATCAATTGTTGCCATTGTCTCAATATAATAAGCGATCGTCAGAGCTTGAGTATCGCTGTTACTGCCAACGTCTTGAAGATGGTAGTATTCAATTAATACAAGAGCAGGACAATGCCCGCATTATCCTGCCTAAAAGCTCGGTATATTCTTTGCTATATCGAATATTTTATAACAGTTTGGTTGTAGTAAATTTTGATCATAAAAACGAGTATAAAGGTAGCGAGTTTGTGATTCAGAAGTGGCACACTAAAGATACTAAACCTGAGTATATAGATAAAGGCGTCGTTACCAATATTCGTAAAAAAAGTAATGATTTAAATTACTATCTGGCTGATTATTATATTAATGAAAAAATATTTTTACCAGTTATTATTCCTAACTTTTTAATCAAAACTTTAGGTATCGACAGCGTTACAGAGCAAGCCATACTACCAGCAAGCATTACCTTTGATGATGAAAAGCGTAAAAATAAGGTTACTCTATGTACAAGCCCTGAGTATTTATTAGCAATGCACAATCAGCCAACAGCAAGTCTGATTTTTGTCGAAACTAAGTTGATAGAGAAAGAGAGCCAAGTATATAAGTTGTATACGTTTGTCACGCCATGGATTAAGGGTGTTAGTTTAAATGTAGAGGCGTGGGAGTCTGACCTTGAGCACTTTATTAAAGATGTATCGGCTTTGCAATCAGAAGACACGATCAAAGTGCATTTGTCTTATTATATGAACGAAGAATGGTGTAATTTTAAACCATCAGTCGCCACAGAGGATGAATACCAACAGAGATTCCGCTGTATAGAGATTAAACACGTAAGTTATGTTGATATGGCATTATTTGAAACTATAGAACCTCCTTATATTAGGGTGTTGGTAGATAGAGGCGAGCTTATAAAAAAAGGAATTTATGCGATTCACTCAGGTGTTGAGTTTGATTTACATATCATTAGAGAAGAGTCAAAAAGACCTTGGCAGATTAAATATATAGATAAAGGTTTGTTCATAAGTATAAACAGTGATAAATCGTATAAAGCTAAATGCACCGTTGGCAACACTTGGAGCCGATATGATAATCATCCTAACTATGTAATAAAGATTGCGCGCAGTCAAAAAAACTATGCATTCAAAAACCATGCTATCGCATGGATACGTAGCGAATATGTAGACCTAGCACTTATTATTCCAAAGGCGCTGTTAATAGCGCGGGGTTTTCGTACGCTAGATTTTGGTGAGAAGCTGTCAGTAGTTTTTAGAGAAATCATATTTCCAATATTCACCATCGAGGCCAATCGCATATTGTGCGCAGATAATTTGCAAGATAGTGAATATAATCAAGGTGGTGTCGGAACGGGAGAGAGTGTTATTGTTTTAGCAGAATATATTGAACAGCTACCTGATCATATTGGCAAAAAACCACCGTATAAAGCTACACCTAAATATGGTTTTTCCATCATAGAAAGTGATGATAGCGCTATTTTTACTGATTGGGAGCATCAAATGAGCCAAGTTGATGAGCCAGAAAAATATTGCTATAAGATACGTACTGAAGCATCGAGGTGGGGAATTGAGGTCAAAGAACTTATTTCAGCGAGTATAAAATGAGCAAAACGTTACAAGTATTTTATGAGCAAATGAATTTTGATTCGATGAGAAAGCTGTATGATCTCAAGCGTACCGATCTTCCTTTTCCAGACGATATGGAGTCTTGGCCGGAGATGCTTAGCCGACCATTGGATCTGAAAAGCCTGACACCGATTAATTCAAACCAAGTTTATTATGTTTTATTAGAATTTGTAAAACGTGGAGATTCTAAAGGTTATGGGGTTCTGGCAATTCCAGTTACCCTTGATATGCCTGAGGAAGAAAAGAGTGGCGTATATTTATTACCAAATATAGCTGAGACAATTACCTTAAACGCCGAGTACTATCTAGGAGAGCATAATCAAGATAGTCCTGAAATACAGTTAAATGATAGCTCTTTATCTTATGAGGATTTGTCATATTCGTTACAAGTAGGAACCTCTCAAACTTGGTTTAATCAGGCGTGCCAGTATCTATATGCAAGTTGCCAAGTTGATTCATTACACGCCTTGTGTGAGAAAATACAAAGGCAGCTTAAAGGTCAAGAGATAGAACCGACGTTGTCTTTGGTTGCAAAGCCCGATGATGGCGCTAAGAAACAGTTGATAAAATTATATGAGAGCTTGTTATCTGATGGTGCTCAGACTTATCAACATACTGCTTTGTCTAAGCTACTGTCAGTTTATGATGTTGATTTAGTGAATACTCAAGCATTAGATTTTACAGTAGATGATTTATATAATGATTTATTGACCACAGCTCAGAACAACTATGACCCAAATATACCTTATTTACTAGGTCATATGGATACTCAAAAAAGTAGTGATCATCCAATCTCATTAAAACATAACCGTGAGTTATTCCCACTAGACAACACCCAGCGCCATGCTTCGCTAGCAGCGGCTTATTTAGATAAAAATTATCAAAACAATAATAGCTATGGTCGAGTGTTAGCGGTCAATGGCCCACCAGGCAGTGGTAAGACCTCAATGCTTAAAGCAGTTGTGGCGCATTATGTGGTAAAAGCAGCTCTGCTCAGAGAACCCTGTCCTATCATTGTGGCAAGCGGTGCGACTAATCAATCAGTAAAAAATGTTACCTCTGCTTTTCCTGATGTGGTGCAAGATAATAATAACGAGTGTTTACTTGAGTATCAACGCTGGATTCCATATTGCCCAACTTACGGCAGTTTTTTTGCTTCACAAAGTGCTGAAGGTAAATTAAGTCATAAAGAAAAAGAGCAAATCCCAATCTTAGTGACTGTGGATAAAGACAAGCCTTATAATTTCGCATGGAAAGGCGTAGGGGAGCAGCTTAACGACTTGCATGCCAATGATGAGTTGGCCGAGTACTATCTAAAAAAGGCTAGGGTGTTTTTTAGTCAACAAGGGCTATCAGCACCAATTGATGATGTTCGACAAGTTGTTGATGGTTTGCATCATTTATTATCTGACACTTATCGTCAGATGGCAGAGGCATTGCACAGCGCCAAAGCGCAACTCTTCTCGGACAACGCTGATTTGGATAAAGTGTTTTCTTTACAGCAAGAAGAAAATCACCTGTCAGCCTTTAAGGATACTCGCGAAGACTTAATCAAACTTTATAAATATGATGACGTAAAAGTTTATGAAAAAGTATGCCGCGAGATAATACGTGATGAGGAAATTGAGTCTAAGTACTACGCAAAAGTTTTGCGTTACACGGCGTTAAACTTGCTAATAGAGCAATGTATTGATTTGGAATATCGTACTCGAATGTTTCATTTAGCAGCACGTTATTGGGAAGGTCAATTTATTATTGACCAAGCATCAGTGTTGCATTTTTCACGCACTGAGGACAATATTTTAGCGGGATTAAGGCGGGTTTGTATGATCACTCCAGTCATTATCTCAACCGTCAACAGTCTGCCAAGATTACTTGAGATAAAGAGCTACCCGCCTGGAGCAATGCAAAGAGACTATGCATATGGTGGCATTGACTTACTTATTACTGATGAGTCTGGTCAAGCGACAATTATGAGTGCACTGCCTGTGGCAGCGTTGAGCAAGCGATTAATCTCTGTGGGCGATGTCTTGCAATTAGCACCTGTGATTAACACAAAGTCAGATGTTTCTCCGTTTGACGAGTATCTGATTTGGCTGAAACACGGCTATTCATCAAAGCAGGTCACCACACTGTTTAAAGAACAGCTCTCAGTGTCGCACGGTAGTTTTTTGCACGTGGTACAGGCGGGCTCTAGTTTAAATTATCAAGGTAAAGGCTTTATGTTGCGAGGGCACTATCGCTGTTATCAAAATATTATTGATTACTGCAATAGATTGGTTTACGAAGAAAAGCTGTTTTATATTCCACCTTTAGATAAAGACCGTAGAGATAAAGGATTGCCTGCAATGGCTTATGTAGAGTCAACAGGGTCTTCTAGAAAAGGGGAAGGTGGTTCGTCTAAGCAGAATAAAGATGAGGCTGAGATGATTGCGCAGTTGGTGCTGGACAACTATAAACATTGGCAAGAGTTATTGAAAAGTGACGGTATGGCGCCACGCTTGCAGGACATGGTGGCTATTATCACCCCATTTAACAAGCAACCAGATGTCATACGAGACGCTTTAAAGGCTGAAAACATGGCACAAGGTACCATTATTCCAGAAGAAGAGATTGCAGCAACTATTATCGATACCATTCATACGCTACAAGGTGCCGAAAAAGACATTATTATCTATTCCGGTGTACAATCTTATGATGATAGCGAAACCTTATTTTTTGAAGATCAACCGTACCTTTTAAACGTGGCAGTCTCTCGTGCTAAACAGTCGTTTATTGCCTTTTTGTCACCAACCTTATATAAACTGAACAGCCCTGAAGTCATTGGCAACCAAAAGTTTCAAACAACCAACTCTATACATTATCTAGGGTGGTACATGGCCAACTTTGGTGTGCGTCTTTTCCCAAACTATTTATTCATCGTGGAAGCACCAGGTAAAGTAAAATCTCTTAAAAAGATTTTAAAAAGTGATTATATTGTGCATGCTACAGGTGGTGCTATTACTAATATGGATCTTGAAAATGCCTCAGTAGAGGTAGCAAGCCAACAGCTACGACCACAATATGAACTACTGTCCAATGGAGAAAGAACGCTAGAGGTGATTTTACAACAAGGGCCACAAGTCAAAAAAATCTATGTAGCAACTGACGATGATAATGTCGGCGAGGCAATCGCTTGGCATCTGCATCATGCTGTCAAGCAGCGTGCGCCAGAGCTTATAGAAAAGTTTGAACGGGTAGCGCTTAGGTCAATAACGGAAGAGGGGGTAAGTAAAGCGCTTAATAATTCAAGACAGATTGATCAAAACATGGTGTCCGCTGAAGTTGCTCGGCAAGTTATTGACTGCTGGTTAGCGCAGTATATGTGGGCGTTGCTAGCAGAGCATTTACCTTATGAACATGCTGGTCGCCAAGGTATGGGGCGAGTAAAAGCGGTGATATTGGATTTAATAGCACAACATGAAGCAAGTGTAAAACGATGCAAATCGACTACCTTAAAAGTCAAGTTAATGGTGAATGGCCGTGAAGTAATTGGCCAAATGCCAAACGTGCCTGCTTACTATCTAGAAATGGTTGCAGATCGCATTGAAAAAACGGGGATGCCTATTACAGCAAAAAGTGAGAAATATACACTTGTTGATATTCAAAGCGATATCGTTGAGTACGAGCCTTTTAGCCGTTCAACGCTTGAGATTATGTCATTGGCATGGCAAAAGTACCGCATGATGCCCGCGACAACTATGCGCATATTGCAGCAACTTTATGAGGGGGATTAATGACAAATAGTGCCCACGACGACATCTCTATTATCGATGAAAATGCATTAGCGCATATTCATAAGGATGATGAGCGCAAACTATTTACACTTATTAAAGAGATGCAGGAGAGCGAGAAGTTAGGCGCTGCTCAGTTTATGCGTCAAAAGATACAGCTTGAATTTGAGATGGTAGAAAAGGAAGATAATCTTTTTATTGCCCTACAGACCAATATGGCGCTGGAAAAAGGCTGGCTAGACATGCCTTTGGGCGCACTTTTTAATAGTGGTGATAGTGAGCAATCCAACTGTTTGTCAGAGGAAGATATTAAAGCTATTGAGAATGGTGACTTTATTATGGAGTTGTCTTTACAGGATGAGTCCGAAGCCTTATCACTGACCAAATTATTACAAAATATGGATGTTTTTGAGGTGGGCCGCCCATCTACAGCGGCATCAATTATCGAAACTCTAATGCACAACAGTGAGCTTATAAATATAGTGAAAGAAGGTGATAAAGTAGAGATGACCGAGCAAGGGCGTGAGACTTACGCGATATTGCAAGAACACCTAGGCGATTTGGCCACCTTAGACTGGAACAGTCACTTTATATCGCAACTAAGCAAAGTTGAGTCTGGTGAAATACCACCAGATATACCTATTTTTGCAGTATTTGAGAGGCTGTATGGTAAAGAGGAGCGCGAGTCTTTGCAGCATCTAAGCTGGACTAATCCTGACGATTTGTATCAAGCATCTGATATAGACGCTCATGAAGACAAAGCGACCATTGGGAAAATAGCCATTGAACACAATAGTAAGCAGTCATAGTCGTGGGTTATATTACTTATCCTCGCACGAGCGGCTCAAAAAAGGACATCAAGCGCGCACAAGCCATATTGGTGTTAATTGAACAATTATTGCTTAGCTTTGATCCTAATAACTTGAGTTTACTGTTAACACTTATCACGAGGATTGGCTGGGCTAATTTACCGCCCGCACTTCGCCATAAGCTATTACAGCTTCTTTATTATGATTTATTTAGGCGAATCAACGCACGTAAAGTTGAGGACGCTAAGGCACATCGTAACACCGTCAATATGATGACAAAGGCGCTGGTTGATGTCGCATTCACCATCTCTAATAAAATCCCTTCTAATGAAGCAGAGCTATCTTTACATGAGCGCCTGACAGCCAGTGGTCATTGGGCAGTGTCATTAGGACAGAAAGTAAACCCAGTTCACTATTCTCAGGATTTACTTATATTTGATAACGGTATACACGTTATATTGAACGCTGGCATGAGTCGTGGAAAATACGGTACCGACCGACAAAAGGAAATCAGGACTGCCGCTAGATTATATGATACTGATACCTTGCAAACTCTCAAGGTAGCGCATAAGAAAGGTATGCTAGTAACGCTTAATTTATTAGCTGATTATATAATTAAAGGCAATACAGATATGGGTTATGATTTAGAAGTCATACCCAAAAATTTAATGGAGTATTGTAGCGTAAGATATGAAGTGTTGAAGCTTATTAAACCATTTAACAGTTATAACCAATCTGCACACGCCAATAATTTATCACAACAAAAAATTCACGGCGGCAAAAACATATCTTTTGCCTTTTATTTGACGACGCTTATCAGAGAAAGCGCATTAAGCTTTTGGGTGGAAGATAGCCAGACAAGGGGTACGGAATGTCGATTTTTAACTATTCAGCTTATCATTATAGCTCGAAAAATTATAACGCAACGACTTGAGCCAACTCTTTTAGCATGGTCAGAAGAAATTGAAAGCGCATTGATTGAGTTTTTTACTACCGTTCGCGTAAAACGAGTAGCGGACAGATCCCCTCGTCTTTATTGTCAAAAAGAAGCAGAGGTGCTTGCTGCTTGTATAAAACAAGAGCTCCTACAACATCCTCTGTGTTCAAATGAGTCTATGCCAATACTAAAATCCTGCCCTATAGCGATGCCTAATATCGCAATAAAGTTACCTAACCTAGAAAGCTCGGAAAATGAATATATTGAGTTCTTATAATGAGCAATGATTTTGACTATATCACAGTAAATAAGGTAGTTATTCAAGGTGGGGGTATTATCTGCTTGCAGTCCTACGAAAACGATGACATGTGCGTTATGCCGCCTGCAGCCATCAAAAAAGTCACTTTATATAATAAGTATGCTCATAAAACTACCTTGCTTATCACAAACGTCACTTTAGCGGACATCACCGTATCTTTACTTGGTACGATTTGGGCAGTGGATATGATGGGACATTTATACAGTTCTAAACCTAAGTTAAATGGTAGCAACCTGTATGAAAAGCTAGAAACCCAAGCATACGCATTAAAATGGTCTTATCAGAGGGCGACCGAGCAAACGCCCGTTTGTATCATTGGCGAAGATAGTGACTTATGGATAGCAACATTTGAGGGCATGTTGATTCATTACGATGGAGAAAGTTTTACCAGTTTTACTGGTATAAAGCGACCCATCAGGTTCAAAAAAGTAAATGGTGATTATTTTCTAATGGGGTATGCCTGTCAGTTAATGCAGTATAAAAATAAACAATGGCACGCTATGACATTTGACCTCTCAATCGCATCAGATACACCTATCAATGATGTCACTTATGCTAATGGTCAATTGCTGGCGGTTTCAAATTTAGGTTTGATATTACGTCAACAGCCTGACAACGTATTTGCAATCACTATGAGGACTCCAAATATTCCTTGGTTTAGCTGTGACACCTTGAACGGCACAGTATATTTGGCAGGAGGTAGCAAGGGTGCTTATAAGCTGCCGAAGCCAGAGAGTAATAATGTGTCCGAGGTTGCCCTAATTAAAAAAGGCTACTTTGTTGCGGTTAAGGTTTTGGATAGAAAAGTAGTATTTTTGCAGGCAAGCACCACAAGTGCGAATTTTGTGTGCTATCTGCCATCTGAACAGAGACAGTGGATTTTAGTTAGCACTTAAATCAATCGAACAGGGATCAAACTGAATAAAAATAAGGTTGAAAGTGAGTTATGTCTAATACAGTTTTGACACCTAAGAATAAGGACAGTGCGTTTTTTGAATGGTGCTATAATGCCGATGAATGTATTGAGCAGCTATCACTATTGACGCAATCAAAATATAGTGACGATGATACTAGTAATACTGACCTGTCCTATACATCAGAAGACGTATCTAATCTTTCAGAATGGATTGCTTTATCGCTTGAGACACAATCGGTTGCGTACTATAAAAATGAGTTTGAAGAAGTAAGAAAATTAATAAATGCTATAGCATCTGTTGCTTTGTCGTTGGCTGCTTCTTCAACTGCTCGCACTTACCTACAAGATTATCCTAAGTTATTGAATACAGGACTGCGTGCGATATTAACGCAAACTCAGCATAAAATTGATTACAGTCCGTTATTAGAATTATATCGTTTGCTACCCAAGATACCATGTGCCAAGACGCTAGATATTTATATCATGTTCCAATGTCATTTTGGTTTTATCAATACACTTAGCCGTTGGCAAAGCGATTTTAATTATCATAAGCAGAACAATGGTTGGTGCGATTACAATGCAGTGCAACTTGAGGTTGGTATAGCCTTAATTACAGCGCGTATTTATAAAGAGCCTCCATTGATGACTAAATTAGATGAACAGTTTTCGGACTATATTCTTGACTTAGAAGACATGCCATTAGCAGCAGAATGGTTTTCTTGGTTATCTTGGTTCATTTCTCAAAAAATGTGACAGATGATATGTCTAGGAAAGCTAGTAACTTTCTGAATTAAAAATAACTTTTGACCCTCCCCAAGTTTAGCACTCTTACCTAGTAAAGAAATAAAACGTAATAATCTCTTAAAGCTATATGGTTTTCGGCTTTTAGAGATTTTTTTGTGCTTAAAATAAAAGGAGCGTAAGGTTATATATAGATATGAAAAACTCCCGCAGCATAAGGCTTACAGGGTAATATGTGTCATTTTTTTATATTGATATGGTGCGCCCACCAAGACTCGAACTTGGATCTATCACTTAGGAGGCAATTGCTCTATCCTGTTGAGCTATAGGCGCATAGGGGAAGGAGGTTATCGATTAATACCGCTAAAACAGGGGCAGGATGTACCAACCTGTTAAGCTCCGCTATTGTAAAAAAAAGCAGTCAAGAAAGCAATGCAGATGCCGTAGTTAGTGATAAGTAGGAATCTGCACAGGTATATTGACCTAGTCAGCCATTCTATAAAGGGTTAGTAGATAGCTTCGCTCTCATTATACCTTCACCATCATCAACTATTCATAAAGTACTATTCACCAACGATCGGCAAGATAGTCTCTTCTTTCTGTGACAGCGATTTCATTTCTGGATTAAATAAGTCATCGACTTGGTTTCTATAGCCATCAATACTGTCGTAACCAAATTGGATAAAAGTATCTTGTCCCACACTAGAAAGCAAATAGTTGCGCAAGTTCACCGCAGGGTTGCTATTGGTCAGCAGCGCCCCCTCAAAGCGATACTCTTGTTTTAACGTATAAGTAAACGGGGTGATATCCACCTTACTATCTTTAGCATCTGTTGTTGGCGGCGCCGTTTGCTGGGCTGCCTTCTCAGTACGTGTGGTCTTTTCTATAGCGGCTAGGGTGTTTTCTGAGATAGGTCGTGCAAATAAAAGCATATCTTGCTTATCTACCGCACAGTCCTGTAAGAGACGCCCCGAGTCTGCATAAGTGATTTTGATATTTACTTTAGGATAACGACGTTCAAATTTGATAATGGCTTCGGTGAGCGCGGGCTGAATTTGCTCATCCGCACAGGCGAGTATCTGCTCAGTAGCACCCTGTGCTGCAGTGCCGTTTTGTTCAGCACCATCCTCTTCAATAGGCAAAGACAGCTCTATATCATTGGCCGGTATCGGTAGAGGATTGATATTATGACTATTGCGTTGCCACATCCAGCTTAACAGAGACATCAATGTAGTTGCGATTAATAGTATCAAGCCAATCAATATAGATTTAAATCTTCGCATGAGCAGGGTCTTAGGCAAGTGAGTAACAAGGTCTGGTCTTGGCAGATGAGTGAAGAGTGTAAACCATCAGACGTACAGAGCGCTAGAATAAAAGATAAATCTGTCAGTCGGTTGCCATCACGCAGGGCTTATCAATAGAGGTCTAATGGTCTAATGGTCTAATGGTCCAAAAGACAGTAGCGGCTTAATTATTCTTTTTATCGGCTATTTTATTTTTAAAATAAGTAGACTTTTATAATAATGAGGCTTCTATAATAAAAATGTTTTGATGGCTAGGTGGCACAGGACTGTAGACGCTAGCTCATTATTTATATGGCGATTTAGCGTCATTCCTCTATTGAGCTATCATCTTCCGCTAGTTGTCTTTTGCGTTGCCAATCAAAACCGTGGATGCGCCACCAGCTCTCAAACTTTGCCACATTGATACCGTGCAATATTTTAGGAAAGTCATAGGTATTGAGCTTATCGCTTAAGCCGGTGTCTGCAATAAACTGCGAGCTGCATAAAGTCAGTGCCATGAGCGGACCACGATAGGGCTTACGGCGTTGCCAAGAGGCTAGGTCTAATTTCATCCGTGGCAATTTCCACAACTCCCCACAGTGATATATCACATAAGAGCGGGTCAGCTGATGGACAAAAATGGCGTTCACAGGACGTAGGGGCATAGTAGTCGACTCCCTTAATAATGAGCATAAAGCAGGGTAAGTTTTAGAGCGATTTTGAGTAAAAAAAGTCTCTGAAGAAAAATGAAATATTAGCACCAGTCCTTTATTTATATAGTGTTTAAGGAAACTTATGCACGGACTATCATAACATGTCTTCGCAGGTATCTAGTCGTTGAACCCACCCATTACGGCCTGATATTACCTCAATAATAGTTTCCTATTTGGCCCGTATTCATCAAAAGTTGTCCTAGACCCTGAAAAAAACAAGGATAGCCCCAATAAATTCCTCTAACTTTACCTTTATCAGGCGACATAGGCTGTCGTAAGAAAGTGCAGCCAAGCGGTTTGACGCTAGTATTTAGGAGAGTTTCGTGCGACCCTATTTGCTAGTGCCACCCTGTTTGCACACTGCAAATTTATTAGTCTTAATTAATCCTTGGTTCGTTTGCTATGTTTACTATTATCCAGTCCCACCGTACTGAGCGCTTAGTCACCCATTTGCTCAAAGCTTACCAATCAAAACAACAATCTATCTTTGAAGAATTTCTGGTAATCGTACCCTCGATGGTCTTGGGCGATTGGTTGGATAAAACTATTGCCAGTCGTGCCGGTATTAGT
>Ga0098068_1000780_pt1 | contig 12102 bp, 7 predicted proteins | sample 26BtaG_FD_75059 | JGI IMG/M metagenome (GOLD analysis project Ga0098068, IMG submission 75059) | Marine viral communities from Cariaco Basin, Caribbean Sea - 26B_WHOI_OMZ_CsCl | ecosystem: Environmental > Aquatic > Marine > Oceanic | place: Caribbean Sea: Cariaco Basin | collected 2014-11-09 | reverse complement strand
TAATTTGCGAGCAGAATATACCTTGTTTGATCGTCAAACTGGACGCCCGCTATGCGTGGGTGACGGTGAGCAGTGCCAACGCCGTACAAACAATGGCGTAGAAACACTGCCTTGCCCATCACCTGATCGCTGTCCACTAGCACAAGGCGGTGCTTGTAAGCCATACGGTAGGCTGTACGCGAACTTGTCTGAGGACGATGAGATTGGCACGTTTATCTTTCGAACTACTGGCTTTAACAGCATCCGTACCTTAGCAGCAAGGCTAAGCTACTTTGCCGCAGTATCAGGCAATAAGCTGTCATGTCTACCATTGCAACTAACACTCAGAGGTAAGAGCACCACGCAAAGCTATCGTACGCCGATTTACTTTGTGGATTTAACGCTGCGTGATGATGTAACACTCAAACAGGCCGTACAAGATGCTGGGGCCATTGATAAGGAGCTGAGCGAACATGGCTTTGATCAAACGGCATTAGAGGCAGCGGCAAAGCTTGGCTATGTGAACTCGTGTTTTGGTATCGATAGCGAAGATGCAATGGAGGTAGTGGATGAGTTTTATCCAATAGAGACAGATGATGCGAGTAATAGTCAGCAGGGTGACTATCAGAATGGGTTAGCGACTCGTGACGTGGTCAGCATTGAGCAAGGTCTACGGCAGAGTGTGACGGCTGTGAGTTAGTACAGAAAAAGAAAGGCATAAGAAAGAGCTGACTCAGTCAGCTCTTTTTTTATGGCTTCAATCAAGGCTAAGCGTGGGACTGCATGGGATGCAGTAAAAAAATATAGGACTCGGTAAGTATATGAGAGGAAACGCTCTCATTCACTTATCAGGAGCACATTATGGAAAATTTAAACACAGCACAACCAGTAATCAAGCAATGCAATCATATCCCACAATTGCTCAGTATCAAAGATGTTGGTAATTACATTGGTCTTAGTCGTTCTACGATTTATGAGATGGTTAATGAAAAATCTGATCGTTATGATCCAACGTTCCCTAAGAAAGTACAGCTTACGCAGGTTAGGGTAGTGTGGGTAGCTAGTGAAATTGCAGAATGGATTGATAGTAAGATAGCTGGGCGTTCAGACTAAACCTGTTAAACCGTCTTATCTCTAAGGATAGGGCGGTTTATTTTTTTGTAAATTTCATCAGATTATCTTTAAACTATCGTGCTTATTTTTCTTATTTGATACTATTAATGTCAGCCATAATTAGTATTGTCATGTCAAAATATAATATGAATAGTTCCATTATAACGGTCCATTTTGAGTAGTCTATGAACATATTTACAGGTATAACGGCCTAGTTTTCTTTAGTTGTGCCACATAATTACCCGTGAAACATACTATAGAGCACCTGGTCTAATTGGCTGCTAAACGTTGAAAGTAGAAGCAAACCACGACACTGGTGTTGTTTGCTGATTTTGTGATATCTATTTATACAAGTTATCTTCTAAACAAGGGTCTAAGCAAAAAAGGTGAGGCCATCAATAATTCACCTTGATAGTGACGATATCAGAGTAAGTGTCCGGCTTAAAGTCGGCACTGGGCGCGGTAACGTATACAGTTTTTGTTTGATCTGCTCCGTTGCCTTCGCCAATAAAACCGTTATTTAGTGCGTCATAGGTGCTACCGTTGTTGCCCCATATCGCTCCGTTAGCATTAGATTGCAGTTGATAGGGCACCTTGTCGAGGTTGCCAGCGGTGCCTGTCATAATGCCGGCACCATTTACGTTGCCATTTGAAGGAGTTAGGCCGATGTTGTAGGAAATGCTATTTGTACAGGTCACGCTGATCGCATTGTTATTGCTGCCAGTAATATTGGTCGCGCTTGCTGAGTGACTGCCCAAACTGACGTCGGAAGTAGCAGTAATTTTGCAGCTGGGAATGACAGTGGCTTGGACTGTAAACGGAAAGTTATTTGCTCCTAGACCCCCCGTTGTGCAATCTAAGGTGGATCCATCGATACTGGCTGTAGAGGTTAATACGGTATGGTTGCTATTGAAATTATTGGTGTGGGTTCCTGGTGTGGCAAGGGTGTTATCGTTGTTTGGGAGCAGCGATATAACAATAGGGACATTGCCTGAGATAGAGGCATTGGCGGCGATGCTAAGTGAACCTGAATTATATTCCGAACCACTAGAAGTGCGAATACCCCAAAGTCTTCCCCCAGGTAAAGTCATGGTGAATGCCAATCGGGAAGTGTTAAATCCATTCTTCATATATCGAGGGAAAACAATAGTGGGATTGTAGTCGCCCCCATCGACCCCGAGGCAAACCGACACAAAACCGGCAGTGTCACTGCTATTGGTACAGCTGTAGTTCAACGTGGCAGTAATACTAGCGCTGTCAGCATTGGCGGGGGTGACAGCATCGCTGATGATCACACTGCCAGTGCTTCCCGCTGGTATATTTAAGCCTGCTGTGCAATTAACAACGAGAGCGGCCTGTGCGTTTCCTGCCGATAACCAAAACGCAACTGGCAGCAATAATAAGCTGTAAAGCCATTTTAATCGTTTCATTATTTTTCTACCTTTTGACAGATGAAAGGGCCGAGTAATGGAATCTCATCACCCTGCTTGCGATAGTCAAAGCTGACAGTACATATATCATCAGAGGGAGTAAGTACCTCCAGCACATAATGCTCATCCAGTGTATCCAGATAGACTTCGCCATCAAAACCGACGATGGTCGCTGGCACATCCTTGTTCGTGAGCAACTGTACCTGACTGCCTAGCGGTAGCGGCTGGTTGTCGCTGTCGGTAAGGGTAACAGAGGCAGAGCGCACTGGTGTGATACCAAACGCCACCAGTATGCCAGCGCGGTCAGTCGGTGTGGCGTCGATGTTTACCTTGTCAATACGCAAATCAGCGGGCAAATCCATGGGGTCAATAGCGATCTTGTTTTCTTGGTAGGCGTTCAGAGGCGTCACCAGTAACAGGCCACGGCTATTGGTGGTGCCGATGGGATTGTTTTGCAGCAGCACGGGCACATTGGCAATACCGTCAGTGGAGACAACAGCAAAACCGCTGTTGATTTGGCGGGCGGCAAATATGCCTCCGCCCATGGTGACCAGTGCGCCGCTACCACTGGCATAGGTGGCGTAGTTGCCATCGTTGCTACTGATACCCGCTTGCACTTGGCCGTATCGACCGAGATAATTCAGTTCAGCCAAACCGCCAGTGCTGTCATTACCCTTCGAGCTATTATCTACGCTGTGCCGTGCCTGCGCTCGCCAGCCTATGCCGCCTGCACTTGGTGCCGATTGCGACACATTCGCCACCACGACATCGTGGTTATCTGTGTGCTGTACACTGCTGTTAACCGAAATGTTACGCCCTAAAGAGAATGAGGCGCCTATAGAGGCACTGTTATTCGCCGCATTATTGAGATCGTGATTTAAGTTAACATTCAGGCTCAGACGCCGCCCAAAGGACTTACGCCAATAGGCACTGGCAAACTGTGTGGTCTCCTGCTGCGCATACGCCACCTGATTATAGCTCAAGCCAAAACTGCCCAGAGATTGCGTGCTATAACCTGTTGAAATTTGTTCACTTCGGCGGACAGGGGCAGATCCGTACCGTGTGGCCACATCCCGATACTTACCATGGGTGCCCGTGGTACTGAGACCGAGATTGAAGTGGCTGTTATTCCATGAGTAATTTGCACTGTATTGTGTACCGCTTTGACCTTGGCTTTTGCTGCCTGCCAGTGATGCGAACAATATCCCGCCTGAGCGGCCCAGTAACCAGGTACCACCGACCCCCGCATTACTGAGATCAGTGGTCGCTTCGGCATGGGTTTCTACAGTAAAGCGGTTATTCACGCCATAACGCCAAGTGCCACTCGCGGCGATCTCGTTGCCATAATCAAAGGATTCAAGGCCATATTTTTCGCGGACGGCACCGAGCTCTACCGACCAGTCAGCAAGCTCCGGCTGTAATAAACGATGAGCATCATAAAGCGAAAAATTAAGCGTGGTATTTTGTCCTAGGGCATCGGTCAATACGAGCTGGGCATTACCCGCACCACTGAAGCTGGGCGCGGTATTAATCTCAAATGGCCCAGCGGGTACGTCACCACTGTATTGCTTAAAACCATTGATATAGAGCTCTACCGCCGAGGGCAGCGTGGCGGAGCCAAAAAATGACGGCAAGGGCGTGGTCGTTATATAGGGTTGTAGGTCAAAATTGGTGCCAAACTGTAGTCCCCCCAAGCGCGTGGATCGTGTCCATGACAGCGCTCCAGTGAGAATGTCGCCAGCACGAACCGTCAGCAGCTTATCAGGGAATGATTTGCTCCAGCTAGTATCCAGCCGCACAGTGCGATTGTTCCAGTCACTGTTATTACTGCTGTCACCACCGTTGTGATTAACGGTCGTGAGTGCGGTAGAGCTCAAAACACCGAAGTTATTAAAGGCGCGCAGTTCTGTATAGGCACTCAGACTTTTGGCGTGGTTCTGCGTTTGGCTGCCATAGAGGTTATAATTTAATAACATCCCAGTCGATGCGGTCGGTTGCGGGCGCTTGCTATTACGAGTATTAACGACGGTGGTGGCGAGATCGAGCAGATTCAGTGGCGCAATAATACTGACTGTTTGCCGACGCGCGTCATAATCAACCTTGACATCGGGCAGGGTGTTGAGCGCTATTGGTGTGCTGCTGTCGGGCGGTATGATAAAGCCAATCTGTTGCAGTATGTGGTCACTTGCCCAGAGTTGGTCTTCACGGTATTCGAAGTGAACCAAGCCCGCACTGGCGCCGTTGAGAGTGGCGTCCAGATACAGATCGAGGCTGTCTATATTGTCGAAGTTATTATCAAAAATATTATCAGAGTTGGCGCTGTTCAAGTTGAGCTGCGCCAGTCTGGCATTATCACGTTCTGTAGCAGCGTCGTCTATAGAAACATTATCTATAGAAGCGTCTATAACAGCATTGTCGCTAGCAGCAACGTCATTCGGTTCGATGGCGTGACTGCTAGACATTGCCACACTTTGTAGCAATGCGACTTTAGCGAGAGGCACTGTCCAGCGTAACGTCCTGCATCGTTTGAGTGCCATTGATCATTACCTTGAATTTACCGCCTGCCGTCAGTGCGGAGGGTGGTATTTTCAGTGTCCAGTGCATGGTAGCGTCTGGTAAAACATAACCCAGCAAACCCTGATTTATATCAACGCTTGTGCCAGCCGCATCGATAAAGCTTAGCGCCGCCAATTGTGCATGACCGTTGCCGCTATTGCTGACGCGGAGTTTTACCTGTTTGCCATCAGCTTGCAAGTGCGTACTCCACTGCAACTTTGGACTGGTTTTGGCGACATTAAGCGGCTGCACAAATACTGGTAGAGAGTAGCTGAGCGCAAATTGTAAGCCACTCTTTTGAATGGCAGACTTAATCGGCAGCTCGTTAACCAAAATCCGGTAAGCATCCTCTACAGCGCCAGCGCCTTGTGGTGGTGCCTTGGCGCGGATGATGCGGATGAGTTGCTTTTCGCCCGGATTGAGCTCAATCATTGGCGGACTGGCCAATAATCCTCGTGAGGCGCTGAGCTGATCGCCAGTGTCATCCTGTGACCACTGGTACACACGCACTTGCGCATGTACCACATTGTCACCGGTGTTACTGAGCGTCAGGCCACTGGCATTTTCTCTCGCTTGTAAGCTTAAGGAGATGGGCGAGACCTGCAGGCCACTAGCCATCGCTACTGCAGAAGACAGTAGCAAGCTGGCAAAAAGTGCAGGTCGTGCAACACGGCGTAACCAGAGACTTAACATGACTGTCTAGTAGGATACAATAACGGAAACTTCATCGGTATAAGTATCCGGTTTAGCATTTCTAGAATCTACTAATAGTGTTGCGAATACATCATATTGTGTGGCAGCAACTTCGAAACCTTCTCCTAGTATTGCGTTCTTATACGTTGCATTCCAAGCTGCGCCTCCTGAAGTTTCAGACAAGGTATACTCTAGTTCCCGTACATCATCTACTGTGCTTCCTAATCCTATCAATTTGCCAGTTCCATCTGTGCCGCTTGCTGTCGACATCGTAACATCATAAGGCGTACCTTTAGAGCAAGCCACGCTAAAAGTGGTTTGTTGAGGATCTGCGGCTGTATTGGTAGTAGTAGGGCTTAAGTTAATATCAGCTCCTGTCGATACTATACATAACGCTTCAATTGTCATATTGACGTTAAAAGTATCACTAGTTGTAGCAGCATTGGCACTAGAAACAGCGGTCAAACCCGCAACAGTAAGTAAGGTAGCAGACAACAAATTTTTGTTAAATGTCATGGTAATTCTCCAGTGAGTATAGATACTTTGAGTATTTCAATGAGGTATAGAAAATATTAAATTGATGATTGACCTATATCCCGTTAAATAGTGCAAATCATAGGTTTGGTAATGCGTTAATATAAACTGCTTGCCTAAGATGACCTGACCATTGCTATTACAAAATATATACCGTTTGTCATCTAATATATACCGTTTGTCGTTTTTATCACTGCATTGTAATATAGTTGTTACGATTTTGCACGATAAATGTTTAATTAATATTATATGCTTTAGATGTTAACCAATATCTAACTAACTTGATTTTTATAAGAATAATATTTAATTTTATCTAAATTACGCTGATAGACAATTTTTGTGTCTTAGTATTTTGGCTTATCTTCTGTTACTTCAGGCAGCACCAAAATTAACACTGATGGGGTTAATGATTTTTACTTAATAAAGGCAGATGGCGTTAACAAGAAGTAGCAGAAAATTTTGCACAATTGCATTGCTGCACGTGATGTGAAAAGTATCGAACAAAGCTTACTAAAAGCATAACGGCTTTTGGCTAAAACATTTGAAGCGTATATGTAATACAAAAGAGGAGCTGTTCATTCAGCTCCTCTTTTTATTGCTTCATTTAGAGCCAATAAATGGATGGTATGAGATGTCATAAAAAATATGAGACTAGATAACTTATGGGACGAAAGACTCTCATTAACTTATAAGGAGCAAATCATGTAAAGCTTACATGCAACACAGCAAGTAATCGAGTAATGCAACCATATACCACAGCTACTGAGTATCAAAAATGTTGGTAGCTACACTGGTCTTAGTCGCTCTACCATCTACGAGATGGTTAATGAAAAATCTGATCGTTATGATCCAACGTTCCCTAAGAAGGTTCAGCTTACACAAGTAAGGGTAGTGTGGGTAGCGAGTGAGGTTGCAGAATGGATTAATACTAAGATAGCTGGGCGTTCAATGTAGCTGAAATTAACCCGCTTTAGAATTTCTAAAATGGGTTATGTTTAACGTGCTATGAAAATTTGTCGATAAGAAAGAAAACCATTTTTTTTGTCTTGTAGGTAATTACTCAATATATATCTGTTAAGACTAAACATATTACTGGTAAATATTTTGAAGAAGTCTTAGACTTACAATCTGTTAACAAGTAGTAAGTAACTATTACATTAATACTACTTTTGATCTTAATGTTCTAAGATCGGAAAAGGTCGTGTTCAGACTGCTCATCTTATTGTAAAGGAGTTTTATGTCATATCCCGATTCTCAGTATTCGTCATCGAATACAATGTTCGATTTGAGCAACCCAAGTTCTGTATATGATCTTGTCAAGGATCAAATCAGAAACATATCTAATAGAGTTGATCAGCTGAATAATGGAGCTGCCAAAATTGACCAAAAGTCACATAACGAAACGATGTCTAGTCTAGATAGTATGCAACAGAAAGTAGACAGTAAGCTCGATGATTTTAAAAAAAATGCTGAATGGAAGCACTTTACAATAGCCTTTTTTGGGGAAACGAATGCAGGAAAGTCAACCTTAATTGAAGCTTTACGCATCATGTTAGGAGAAGAGATCAGGTTAAAGCAGCAACAAAAGTATGCCAGTTTAGCAAAAAAATTAAATATTGATGCAGATGAATATTATCGTATTCAAAGTGAGATTAAAGATGTCAATGAAAATATCTCACACTTGGCGCAACAACGCTTAGATATCGATGACAAGTATTCAATGTTAATAAAACCGATAGAGGATAAAAAAGAGTATATAAGCTCGGTGCTTGATGCGGAATATGAAAAACTTGTAGAAACTTATAGTAAAGACATTGAGTCTATAAATTTTGAGGTCATGGATTTAGATGTCAAGATTCATAGGATAAAAACCCTCATGCCTTGGTGGTTGAAAATAATCTATATATTCAAACGCTTAGAGGAAGAGAAGCAGATAAGTAATATAAAAAAAGAGTTGCTATTGATAAATCACGATATAGAAGACAACAAGAATAAGACCCGTAAGAAAAAGAATGATGAGCATGAGATCCTAGGCCGTGAAATTCAAACAATACTGAAGCCCAAGGCAAGCGAGACTAAGGATATTGAGAAAGAAATAGTCAGACTTGAAAACGAAGTTAAAAAATCACAACGATGGATAGATAAGTTTCGCGAGAACACGAAAGTGTTAACTCCATTTGTAGATGGAAACATAATAGGTGATGGTCGAAGTGATTTCACAAGAGACAGCACAAGTTATATTTTTAATATTAATAACTTTCCTGTAAGTATGCTTGATGTTCCTGGTATCGAAGGTAATGAAAGTTTAGTCGAGCAAGAAATTGATAGAGCTGTTCAAAAAACACATGCTGTCTTTTATGTCACTGCAAAAGATGCTCCACCAAACGAGGGCACACTAGATCGTATCAAGAAGCACTTAAGTGATCAAACTGAAGTATGGGCTATATACAATAAACAGATTACCAATCCTAGACAGCTTAAGAAAAAGCTTGTGCCTTCAAAAAATGAAGAGAAATCATTAGATGAGCTTTCAACCAAACTTAAAGAGCTACTAGGTGACAATTATCGAGGGACGCTAGTGGTTGCTGGTCTACCTGCATTTCTCTCACAATCAACTTGTCTGGAGCCTTTCTCAATACAATACGAGCAACAGAGAAAGTACTTAAAGGATATGAGTCGAGAAGATCTGCAAAAAGCATCTAATCTTAGTGCGTTAGAATTAGGCTTGAAGCAAGATATTGTAGGAAATGTAGAAGATAAAATTCGAAAAAGTAACCTAAATAAAGTAAGAGAACTACTAAACGAGAATAAAAAAGAGCTGGAAATTATAAGCGAGACATATCGATTACTAGAAAAAGATATTAAGAAAAAAGTTGATACCTCAAAAATCTCTATCAATAATCACTTCATTGAACTTGAATCTGTTCTCAAGAGGGAAAGTAGTAGACACATCAGTAAGTTCAAAAGCTCTGTTACCAAAGAAGTCTATGGTCATATAGATCAAAATATAAGTAATAGCGATTTTAAGGAAGTATTCGATAGTGAAATTAAGGAGCAAGTTAATATTTTTGAAGAAAGTATGAAAAATGAAGTCAAAAAAGCAATAGAAAAGTTGGAAAGAAATATAGAAAAAACTCAGACAGAGTTTTTGAATAACGTAAATAAGATAACAAGAGAATATGAAAACTTTGCTGAAGTTAATAATATAAATTTTGATTTAGATTTCAATATAAGCAGTGGCGTGAATATGACTGCACTAATGTCTACGATATTCGGAGTGGGCATCGCAATGATCTGGAATCCAGTAGGTTGGGTTCTCATTACCGCGACTGTAGCAGGCTTAGCTCTTAGCTTCGCCAAATCCATTTTTGGTGCTTTTTCATCTAGCTATAAGATGGAACAGCAAAAGAAAAATGTGAGTAAAAATTTACCGAAAGTATGCCAGAAAATCCAGGCAGAAGTGGATGACAGTATTAAACAGCTAGTGACAAAAATGACAGATAATAAAGCTGAAATATATAAAAGCTTTGAGGCTGTGCCTGAAGGTATAAATGCTTTAAACAAAGATTTAAAGCATGCTATAACCCATTTTGGTCAAATATCAGATGAACTATTAGTTTAGCTAAATAAATCAATCAATCAAGGAGTTTTATAGTGAGTGAAACATTAAAAGAGTATCAGGCTCAACAACAACGAATTTTAGGATTACTCTCTAAGTTAGATGCTTTCCTAAAAGAAGGTAGTGAGTTTGGCTTAGAGTTACCAGATGATGTAAAAGGTAAACTGTCTAATGCAATTAACAACGTTAAAGAAGATAAGCTAAAAATTGCTCTGATAGGTGGATTTTCTGAAGGTAAAACATCTATCGCAGCCGCATGGTTAGGTAAACTAGATAAATCTAGCATGAATATTAGCGCAGCTGAATCTTCAAACGAAGTAAGTGTCTATGATATTGGTGACGATTGCTTGCTAATTGATACACCTGGTTTATATGGTTATAAAGAGCAAGAAAACTCTGATTTTGAAATAGAGAAATATAAAGACATCACTAAAAAATATGTGAGCGAAGCACATATTGTGTTGTATGTCATGAATTCAAAAAATCCAGTTAAAGAAAGCCATAAGGACGATTTGGTATGGTTGTTTAGAGAACTGAATCTACTCTCACGTACTGTCTTTGTTTTAAGCAGGTTTGATGAGGTGGCTGACGTTGAGGATGAAGATGAATACCAACATTTCCTTGATATTAAAAAAAGCAATGTGACAGAAAGGTTGCAAGAGTTCTTGAAGTTAAATTCTAAAGAGGTTCAACAGCTAAGTATAGTAGGGGTTTCAGCCAATCCATTTGATGAAGGGGTTGAGTATTGGCTTGATAATCCTGAAGAGTTTAGCAAGCTTTCTCATATTGGCTCATTACAAGAGTCAACGAAAAGCATTGTAAAGAATAGCGGTGGCATAAGTGATATTGTCAATGATACACGTAAGTCGATATTCAGCGATATTATTATTCGAGAAATACCAAAGGTAGAACAAAAACAAGGAGAGATGGCTGAGGTCATTAGTGATTTAGAGCACCTATGGTCAAATAAACAGTCAGAGTTAGCTGGCTTAGGCACTCAAATAAGAAGTGCACGCTTAAATATCAAAGACTCAATGAAGAGGTTTTTTGATGATGTCATTATGCAAGCTCGTGGTGTTGGTATGGATACAGTTGCTGATTTTTTAGATAGAGAAATTGGTGAAGAAGGAAGTAGGATTCAAAGCAGTTTAAACTCAATATTTCAAAATGAGATAGCTACAGTCAGTCTTGCGCTCGATCAACAAATTGTAAAATTCGATACTGAGCTAGAGACTATTGATAGTGCTGTCAGTGTGATGGCTCGAAAAGGTGTTAATCATCTTGTTAAAAATGTGAAGTTGGATAATAAGACAGTTCTGGCCGCCCGTGATGGTGTAAAAGCAATGTCAAAGTATGTAGGTTTAGACTTATCAAAAATGCTTAAGTTTAAGCCACATGGCGCAGTGAAGTTAGCCAATAAACTTAACGGGGCTTTTGCATTTTTAGGGGTTGGTCTAGAGCTCTATGATTCGTATAGGCAAATTGAAATACAAAAAGAATTTGAAAGGTCTATGAAAGAGCTTATAGATAATTTGAAAAAGCAAGAGAAAGAAATTTTAGATCTTGTGGATAGTGAACGCTTTGTTCCTATGTTCTTTCAGGGATATATTGATTTGGAGAAATCATACCAGTCTTTACAGGATGAGATCAGTGGGTACAAAGATGTTAATAGTCGTTTTAAGCAATGGAAAAATAAAGGCTCAATTATTGATGCTGAGTTTAGAGAAGTTTCATAAGCTTAAAAAAGGTTGAGACTTTCGGGAGTTTCCCAAACTCTGTGTAACTGCTTATAATCCACTAACAGGAGAATAAGCAATGACTACTCAATCTGACCTTAAAAAACTGGCCGAGCAAATGGCTGGTAGCATGAACAGCTTTGATGACATCAAAGACTTTCAAAAGCAGCTCATGCAATCCTTTATTGATACTGCCTTAGAGGCTGAGATGGAAGACCATCTTGGCTACCCCAAACATGAAAAGGCGGATAAACCTAATAAGCGTAACGGGCACACTAAAAAGACCGTCCGCAGTGATACAGGCGATCTTGAGATATCCACCCCAAGAGACCGTGATAGCAGCTTTGAGCCTGTACTCGTTAGTAAGCATCAAACCCGTATCTCAGGTCTCGATGATAAAATCATATTCCTTTACGCCAAGGGTCAAACCACCACTGAGATC